>JABAOC010003395.1_pt2 | contig 12918 bp, 6 predicted proteins | sample 7062161 | NCBI WGS metagenome assembly JABAOC01 (sample SAMN14538625, study PRJNA623070) | marine sediment metagenome | biome: marine biome [ENVO:00000428]; feature: marine pelagic biome [ENVO:01000023]; material: deep marine sediment [ENVO:00002113] | place: India: Gulf of Khambhat ... | reverse complement strand
GTTGATCACACGCAACTCATGCGGATTGCGGACGGGCAAAGACTTGTACAGGATGCCGTTGATCAGACTGAAGATCGCCGTATTGGCTCCAATACCCAGGGCGAGTGACAGCACCGCTATCGTAGTGAAACCGGGATTCTTCGCCAACTGACGTAAGCCGAATTTGATATCTTTTAATAACGTTGTCATTTCATAACTCCATTTGTATTCTTTATTCTGTTCTCATTCATATCGCAACGCCTCCATTGGATCGATTTTTGCAGCCCGGCGTGCGGGGATCCAAGCGGCCAAGGCCGCGACGGCGACCATAACCCCGACAGTCCCGATTATCGTGATAGGGTCATGAGGTTCGATGCCGTAGACAATGCCCCGCATCAAGCGGACCAGAGCCAGTGCGACAGGCAAGCCGATGGCTACACCTATGGCCGTCAGTGTCAGGGCCTCTCGGAGGATCGGCCAGGCCACGTCCCAGGGACAGGCGCCCAAAGCCTTGCGAATGCCCATTTCCCCCGTTCGTCGGGCGACATTGTAGGCCATCAGTCCGTACAGGCCGATGCAGCACAGCGCCAGGGCCAGTAGGGCAAAACTGCCAATAAGCGATGTCATAAGCCGTTCTACGCGAAGCGACTCTTTGATAGCGAGTTTCTGCGTCGTGATCCCCTCCAGCGGAAGGTTCCGGTCAACCTCGGCCACGGCCCTGCGCACGGCAGGGACCAGAGACAAAGGGGGAAGCACACTGCGTATCATGCAGGTCATACTAGAGAGCTCGTATTGACTATGAGGTCTATAAAGAATCGGTGAAATTCTTCGCCACAAGCCGCAATATATGTGGTTACCGCACAGACCCACGATCTGATATTCTTCACCTTCAAAACCACTCATGGCTATAAACCGGCCGAGCGGATTCTCATCCGGGAAAAACAAACGTGCGAATTCCTCATTGACGATGACAACACGCTGGGAGTCTTCTGTATCCGTTACGCGAAAGTCGCGCCCCTTCAGCAAGCTGATTCCCAGGGTCGTAAAGTATCCCTCACTCACGCTCAGTAAAAGTGACTTGCGCGGCCTGGCCTCGGGCCGGCTGGGGATCGATACTTTAGGGTTCCATCCTGATCCACCCGTCAATGTCGTATTTGAGAGGGCAACGGATCGGACGCCGGGGATTGCCGCGATCTCCTGACGCACGGAATCATAAAAGGATTGCTCATCTCTCGGAGGGTACAGGGACTCGCCGGGATCGATTGGAACCAACAAGAGATTCTCCGTGTCAAATCCCGGATCCATTCGATAGAGATTCGTCAGGGTCCGGCACAAGAGCCCGCCGACCACAACAAAAAGGACGGACATACTTACTTGTGCAGTGACCAACACCTTCCCCAAGCGAAGCCGGGACGCGTTGTAGCTCCCGGTATCTTTTAGCCCTGTCAATGGATCGGTGTTGCCGGCACGTAATGCCGGAAAAAGACCGGACAGTAAGGTGGTGAACACGCCAGTGCCCAATGCAAACATCAAAACATTTGCATCAATCCGTAGGTTGAACTGTCCGCTGCCTGAAGGATCGAGGATATAACTGCTCAGTATCCCTCTTAACCATACGGACAGTAGCAATCCAAGACAAACTCCTCCCAGTGACAGGATCATGCTCTCCGTGAGTGATTGACGTATGAGACGCCACCGCCCGGCGCCCATCGCCGCCCGCACGGCCATCTCCTGTTGACGGACCGCCCCCCGAGCCAGGAGCAAACCCGCCAGATTCGTGCAGGCGATTAGCAGGACCAGACCTACCACGATCAGCATGAGCCAGAAGGGTCCAGCCGCGTCTTGCCGTCTACCAAATACCCCTTCGAGACCTTCTTCCAACAAGATCCCCGGCCGGTCAATCTCCACTTCCGAACGACTCAGGGCTTGGCCGAATAGAAGCTCCAATGAGGCCTGCGCCTGAGCCTCATCCGCCCCGGGAGCCAGTCGCCCCATGATCCTAACCCACCAGGAATTTAGCCACCTGTTTTCATCGTGCATGAGCCGCTCGTCCATGAGCCGCGGCCGGGCCACCAATGGCACATAGAAATCGACGCGCTCCTGTTCGACGAGGGGAGCCACGTAGTGGCGAGGGAGTACGCCAATGATAGTGAAAATTGTGTCACGTACCGCGAGAGTCCGGCCTATGACGTGAGGATCGAAACCAAAGACGCGTTGCCAGAGAGGATAGGTGATGACAGCTACCGGCGGAGCGTCAGGGCGGTCATCCTCGAGTGTAATCGGTCTTCCAATCAAGACCTCTGCGCCGTAACTCTGGAAAAAGTTGCCCGACACCGTTTCGGGGTATGCTCGGGACGCAAGGCCACCCGCGCTGATCGTTACGAACTCCCCAAGGTTGGAAAACGCAAAGACATCGGAGAATCCTCGTGCCTGTTCAGCGAAATCCAGGTATGTTTGATACTGAAACGACCCGCAGCAGAGCCCACCAGATTTGGTGCTGCTGTATCCCCCTTCAAGAAGAGGTATTTTAGGCAACGTACGAGTTGTCCAGATGATCGAACGCAACTCATGCGGATTACAGACAGGCAAAGACTTGTACAGAATGCCGTTGATCGTACTGAAGATCGCCGTGTTTGCGCCGATCCCAAGAGCCAATGAAATGACGGCCACAGTCGTGAAACCGGGGTTCTGCCGCAGTTGGCGGAGGGCGTATCGGATGTCGTGCACCGGCGTTCCCATCTTCTTCTCCTATTCGTATCTCAGCGCCACCATCGGGTCAATCCGCGCGGCTCGACGGGCGGGGAGGTAGCAGGCCAGCAGCGCTGCTCCCAACAGGACAAGGGAGGCACCTGCAAAAGCCAAAGAATCAAAGGGACCCACCGCCAACAGGGACGCCCGCAAGGCACGACTCAGGACAAACGATCCGATCAGGCCCATCCCGACGCCGATCAGGCTCAGCTTCAGGCCTGGACCGATCACGACACGCAGGACGTCTCGGGAGCGGGCGCCCAAGGCCATGCGGACACCCAGCTCATGGGTCCGCCGCGTCACGGCAAAGGCGACAATGCCATACAACCCGATTCCTGCCAGCACCATACCGAGCAGACTGAGCGTCCCAAGCACTTTGGCATCCGTCGCACGGCCGCTGATCAGCTTTTGAGTCTCTTCATACAGGGTGGTCATGAGGTACACGGGCGTGCTGCTATCCAGCCGTGCTATGATGTTGCGTATGGGATCGGCCAGCAGATGGGGATCGCCCCGGGTTTCAACCAGGAGGGTCATTTCGTCGGAAAACGCCTGGCCCAACGGGACATACAGATGGGGATCCGGAGCCTCGCTGAGCGCCCGTTTTCTGACATCCCGGACCAGGCCCACAACCTGGGCTGTCTCCCTGGCGGCATGGTCACTGTCCGGGTCCACCAACTGCACGAAGCGACCGACTGGGTCTTGGCCTGGCCAGAAGTGAGAGGCAAAGGCTTCATTGATGATGACTTCCCCCGCATCCGAGGGACCGCTTGGTTCGGCGAAGTTGCGACCTCTCAGAATCGCCATGCCCGTCGTGGGGAAATAGCCGGGAGTAACAATATTGGCCTGAATCGCCCGGCGCGGACCGTTCCGGACCGGGCTGCCGCCCGGCACGGACACCTGGTATTCTCTCCGGCCGCGTTGGTCGTCCGTCGGGCCCCAGAGACCCAGGCCCACATTCTGCACACCCGACAGCGTCCGCACATGAGCCACCAGGTCTCGCAAGAAGGCCTGGTTCTGGCCCTGGTTTCCGTGGAGTTGCAGGCGTGCCAGCAGGACATCCTTCTTCTGAAAACTCGAAATGAGGGCGTCCGCCTTCAGGTAGCTGCGAAACAGAAGGCCCGCGCAATACATCAGAACCAGAGTGAGCGCCAGTTGAAGGATCACCAGTGCCGAGAATCCGTAGCGCCGTCGCGCGCCGCGGGCCAGATCGCTCCGGTCCGCTTTCAGAGCAGCGATGGGATTTGTCTTGCAAGCGTACCAGATCGGCAGGAATTCAAACAGCAAGGTGCTGGCCAGCATGATCGAGAGAGAAAAGAGGGCCACGCGCGGATTCAGGTAATGCGCCGGGCCGAGGGCGGCATCGGACGAAGCAAACACCAACAGGCTCATCAACCAGTAGGAAGCCAACAGACCCACCCCCAGGGCCAATCCGGCGAACAGAGTCCCTTCCGCGAGCAATTGGCATGTCAACTGGATACGCCCTCCTCCCAGGGCCCGGCGCACTGCCATCTCCGTGCGCCGGGCATCCGCCTGAGCCAGTAGTAACCCCGACACATTGAGACAGGCAATCAGCAAGACGACGCAGCCGATACCGATCAATAATATGGCGGGAGCCGGGTAGCCTGCCGCATTGCGGTACTCGCGGTCCGACAGAACGACTGCTTTCAGGGGAATCAGGGTATCCGGATTTCTCAGCCCCAGTCTTCGGAACGCGGACTCCGTTGCCCCGCGCAGGGCTGACAAGGAGGCTCCAGGCTTCAGACGTCCGACGAGTCTCTCACACGTGTCGTCTTCCCGTCCGCCCTCTACCTCCACGGGAATCCAAAAGTCGATGGCGGGACCGTGCTCAAAACGCGACGCGACGGAGTGAAACCATCGAGGGGCGATACCCCGGATGATCCGGCTGACGCCGTCCAGCAGAATCGGCCGGCCGATGATCTTTGGATCGGAGCCGAACTGAGATTTCCACAGCCGGTGGCTGAGAACTACTCCCGGTTGACTGCGCAGCTCCTCGCCGTCCGCTTCCGAGAACGCCGTCCCCAAGATGGCGTGCACCCCAGCCACGGCAAAGAAGTTCCGCGAGACCTCGGCTGTCTCGTATTCCCTGGACCACTGGTCTTTCTTCAGGATGGTCCGCCCGTAACGAACCGTCGCCAGTTGCGCCAGCGAGGAGAGTTGCTCCCGGAGGGCCAGGAAGTCCAAGTAGGACCACTCCTCCTGTGCCTCTGTCTCGCTGGACGCGGATATGTGCACAATGTGTTGCGGGTCCGCAAACGGGGACGGGGGATGCAAGCGCCAGTCGACATAAACAAACAGGGCGACGCTCACGCTGACCCCCAGGGACAAGACCAGCACCATCACCAGCGTGAAGCCTGGGTTCTTCGCCACTTGGCGAAGTCCGTACCGGATATCCTTGATGAAGGTGCTCATACCATTCCTTTCCTATTCATATCGTAGCGCCACCATCGGATCGACCTTCGCCGCCCGGCGGGCCGGGAGGTAGCCGGCCAGCAGCGAGGCGGACCCGAGCAGGGCCACGGTTACAGCGATGCTGATGGGATCGACCGGGCTGACGCCGTAGAACAAGCTGCCGATCAGGCGCGCTACCCCCAATCCTGCCAGCAATCCGGCGGCCAGTCCGGCCGCCGTAAGCACGGTGCCCTCCCGGAAGACCATGCCCATGATGTCTTTGTGCGTTGCCCCCAGGGCCTTGCGAATGCCGATCTCCGGCGTGCGTGACGCGACCATATAGCCCTTGACGGCATAGATGCCCAGCGACGCCAGGAACAGCGCCATCGCGCCGAACGTGACCGCCAGCCGCGCGCCCAGGCCCGCTGCCCACACGGAAGGGCTGGTACGGTACTTCTGGGCCAGAGTCGTCACCGAGGCTACCGGCAGCCGCGGGTCTGTCTTGTGAATCTCTGCGGTGATTCTCTCCAGCAGAGCCGCGCCGGACTCGGCGCCGGCGGCCGAGCAATGGATATGTCTCGGCAATTCATCGGGTTCCATGGGCACATAGATCTGCGGGAACTTCTGGCGGTCCTGTACGCTGCTTCGCATCTCCGGCACAATGCCAATGACTCTGCACGGCGACGACACGTAGAACAAGCCGTGTTGGATCAGGCGGCCGAGAGCATTGCCATCCGGCCGCAGCCTGCGGGCCAGGTTCTCGTCAATAATCACGACCTTCTCCGCACCAGCAATGCCGTCGAGACGATTGAAGGCCCGACCTTGCAGAAGCGGGACTCCCATCGACTCGAAGAAGCCCTCGCCGACGTGGTATTCGACGTACGCTGGTTCCCGTGGCCTCGGCAACCTGCGGTCCTCGTCGATCTCGGTCCCCGGTGTGTATTCGACGATCGCGTTGCCCCACTCGCCGCCACCACAAAGCGGGAACGAACTGGAAACAGCGGCCGCCTGGATGCCTGGGAGGGACCGCAAGTCATCGGTGAGCGTCTCGTAGACCTGGATGCTGCGGGCACGGTCGTATCCTGCGGCCAACGGGTCGATCTCAATCAACACCTTGTCGTCCAGGGCCAGGCTGGGATCGACCTGGGCCGCGTACAGGGCACTCCGCGTAAACAGCGCCGCTCCCATCACGAGCACGACCGACAGGGCGATCTGACCGACGACTGACAAGCCGCGTGGCACGAATCGCCCTCGGCTGCGCCGCGAGCGGGGCGTTTCGCTGCCGGACTCCTTCATATCGGCAATGACGTCCCGCTTGGACAGACGTAGGGCGGGCTTGAGACCGAACAGCGCCGTGGCGATCAGGCAGAAGCCCAACGTGCCGCCCAGGACACGCACGTCCAGGCCTATCTTCGGCACGCCAGCCAATTCGGGAACCTGAGGGGCTGCCACCAACCAGACGCTCACGATCTTCGTGCCCCAGAAGGCCAGAACGCATCCCAGCGCTCCCCCGATCAGGGCTAGCAGCAGGGATTCGCATAGCAATTGCCTCACGATCCGCAGCCGACCTCCCCCAATGGCCATGCGGATGGCGATCTCTCGATGCCGGGCAGCGTCCTGCACCACGATCATGTTCCCCAGATTCAGGCAGGCGATGAGCAGAACGACGGCCGAGACCGCCATCAGAAAGACGCTGGTGATGTACAGCATCGTCCTGTCGTCCGGCCCGACGTCCGGGATGACCCGGGACAGCCGCTGGAGGCCGAGGGTGGCGTTCTCACTCCAGGGCCTTGGGTGACTCTCTTTCAGACGCAGAACGAGAGGCTGCAATTGCGCCTCAGCGGCCGCCATGTCCAGGCCGGGTTTGAGCCGACCGACCAGTGACAGCACGGGATAATTCCAGATGTCAATCGTTCTCCCTTGGGGCTCGTCTCTGCCCTGGTGGCCCACGAGGCCATACGTGCCCAAAGGCAGCCAGAGGTCCGGCCCGGTCAGCGCGGTGCCGGTGAATCCTTCCGGTGCGATGCCGACGACCCGGAAGAGCGTCCCATTGATGACCGTCTGGCTGCCGAGGATGTCCGGATCGCCCCCTTGTCGCTGCCAGGCGCGATGGCTGAGAACAACGACGGGCTCAGCGCCACGCCGTTCTTCAGCAGGCAGGAAGTCTCGCCCTCGCGCCGGCCTGACGCCCAGGAAGGAGAAGTAGTTGGCAGAAACGAATGTCGAGGTGGCCTGTTTGGCGACGCTTCCCTGGACCACAGTAACCGCCTGAAGATCGCGCGCGTGTGCCGTGACGTCGCTGAACGGTGGGAAGTCGTCCCGCACGTCGCGATAGATGTCGTAGGAGAACAACGCATTGCGCACTTTGCAGGAGACCAGCCGGTCCGGCTCCTTCACCTGCACGGGACGCAACAGCATCACGTTGACCATGCTGAACATGATGGTGTTGGCCCCGATGCCGACGGCCAGGGTGATCAGCGCAATGGCCGTGAACCCCGGCGCCTTCCTGAGCATCCGGCAGCCATATCGAATGTCTTGCCACAGTGCTCCCATCATCTTCTCCTATTCGTACCGCAATGCTTCCATCGGATCGACCTTGGCGGCCCGGCGGGCCGGGAGGTAGCTGGCCAGCAGGGAAGTCGCTGTGAGCACAACCAGGGTAACAACGATACTCACGAGATCAACGGTACTGATGCCCTGGAGCGCGCTGCGAATCACCCGCGTTATGACGATCGCCAGCAGCATGCCGACCAACAGCCCTACGAACGTCGATGTTGCGCCCTGACGCAGTACCAGGGTCAGAATGTCCCGCCGCGTGGCGCCCAACGCCACGCGGATGCCAATCTCAGGGGTCCGCGAAGCGACCATATGGCTCTTNNTGGCCCCGAACATTACTGCAAGTCGGGCAACGACTCGCGTGAACGATACGGTGGGATGATTGCGGTGTCGGTCCGCCAGAGACGCTACCGAGAGGACCGGCAGACGAGGATCGATCTTTCGAATGCGTGCGCCGATAGTTCGCACGAGGGCGGCCTCGGCTCCCGGTGCCGTGCTTCTGGCGCGCAGATGGATGGATGCGGGCATGTGGTGGGCTTTGAGTGGCTCATAGACGAGGGGTTGGACTTGGCCATTGCCCCAAACGCTCTGTAGGTTCGGTACGATTCCGACCACTCGGCGGGGCGACGATAACCCGTCAGTGCCATACTGGATGAGACAGCCAAGGGCACTGCCATCCGGCCGGAGTTTGCGGGCCAGAAGCTCATCGATGATCACGACTTCCTCTGCATCAGGAACACTGTCGAGAGGGCCAAAGGGCCGGCCTTGCAAGAGCCGAATTCCCATCGCCTTGAAGTAATCGCCGTTCACCTCGTACGTGTGAAGTTCCTTCGTCAATAGGCTGCCTGAAGCCTCGTCTGCGCCGCCCGGCGCATACTCGACGACTCTTTCGTGACTCCAGGGCCACCACCCCAGGTCCACAGGAGATTTGCGAGACAGGCCAGCCGCCTGAATCTCGGGGGCATCCTTCAACCGCTCAGCCAACGTCTCGCAGGCTTGCCTCGCTTGAGCAATGCTGTAACCTCCCGCGTATGCCTTCACGCTGACGACCACCTTGCCGTCCAAGCCAAAACCAAGTTCGGTCCGGGCGGCCCTCAGCGCGGTTCGAGCCAATAGGGTCGCGGTCATGACCAGCGCAACAGACAGGGCCATTTGACAGAGCACCGACAGGCCGCGTGGTACGAACCATCGCCTTCTTCGGGTGGCTTCAAGTACGCCTCGGCCGGATTCTTTCAGGTCATCACAGAGATCTCGTCCTGATAGGCGCAGGGCCGGTTGCAGGCCGAAGAGTACGGTGGCAATCAAGCAGAAACTCAAGGTGGCCGCCAGTACGCGCACGTCCAGCGCGATTCCAGAGACGATGGCCGACCCCAACTGCATGGGGAGTTGGCCCATCGCTGCCCACAGTCTGAGAACCCTGATGCCCCAGAAAGCTACGGCCACAGCCAGGATGCCACCGAATACGGCCAGGAGAAGCGATTCGATCAGTAACTGCCGCATGATCCTCAGACGCCCCCCTCCGATGGCCGCACGGATGGCGATCTCTCGGTGGCGCCCCTCTCCTTGGACGACAATCATATTCGCCAGGTTCAGGCAGGCAATGAGCAGGACGACCCCGGAGATTCCCATCAAACCCAGGCTGATACGACCCAATGTGGGCCTGTCATTGTCGATACCACCGGCGTTGAGTCTGGGCAACGGGCGGAGGCGAAACATGTGCGTCTCTTTGTACCCCCTGGGATACATCTGCTTCAGGTGTGGGAACATAGATTGCAGCCGTGCTTGCGCCTCAGATAGACTCACGCCAGGTTTGAGTCGTCCCACTAAGACCGATGGCGGATAGTACCATCTTTCATCCGGCTTCTCCGGCTTCTCTTGATGGTAGCGGCGCACAAGACCGCCCGTACCCAGAGGCAACCAGACGTCGGGGCCGACGACGGCTGTACCTGTGAACGTCTTTGGTGCCACGCCAATGATTCTACAGAGCGTACCGTTGACACGCACATATTGGCCCACGATCTCAGGCCCAGCCCCCAGGCGCCGCCAGGTTCGGTAGCTCAGGACAACCACCGGCTCAGCACCGCCCACTTCCTCCTCAGGCAAGAAAGTCCGCCCATGGAGGGGTGCTACCCCTAGGGCGCTGAAGTAGTTGGCCGTGACGAACAGCGGCGCCACCTGCATTACACTGGCGTCTCTTACCAGGGTAGCGGGTACTCCGCCGTAATAACTGTTGGCGATGAGATCACTGAACGCCGGATTATTGTCACGCAGGTAGAGATAGCCCGCATATAGGACGAGACCGAACTGATCGAACTCGCAGCGCACCAATCGGTCGGGGTCTTTGACGGGCAGCGGTCGAAAGAGCAGCGTATTGACCACACTGAACATAATCGTGTTGGCTCCGATGCCGATCGCCAGCGTGACCAAGGCGATGGCCGTGAAGCCGGGGCTCCTTCGCAGCATGCGGATGCCATAACAGACATCTTGCCACAACGTTCGCATCCATCTCCCCTATTCGACCGTCACTGCCATCCTCGGATCAACTCTCACGGCCCGGCGGGCGGGGGAAGCGCCAGACGAAGTCGTAATCCGTGGTCTGCCGGCGCTGCCGGGGAGCGCCGCCGTTGTCCTTCTGGTCCTCGCCGACACTATAGACGATGAAACCTTCGCCTTCCGCGCGATAGCGCAGTTGCTCCTGCACGTAGGGGTCGGTCAAGCCTTCCAGGTCGAGGACGTCCAGCGTGGGCGGGAATTCGCCGTGGGCCTGCCGGTAGTGCAGCACCGCCAGGCCGGCCCGGGTCATGTGCACTTGGGCGACCATCCGGTGGTGGAAGTCAGTCAGGAGACGCGTCATCGGTGCGAATTGGTGGGTCAAGATACGGGGTTTCGCCATCAAATCCTCAATCTCCCGGCGCACACCCGCCCCTTCGGGCACATAGGGACCTTGGAGCAGCCGGGTGAGTTTTCCCATCAGGTCGAGGTACATGGCATGGTCGGCGACGAATCTCGGCTTGAAAACCACGGCCCGGAACGCCAGCCGCGAGAGAACCTCCGGCGTGCTGTCGTCGGCCCCGAACACGCGCTGCCGCACTGTCTGATACAACTCGTCTGTCGGTAAGCTGAAGAGCCGCTCGCCTACGAGCAGCCGTTCCCCATCCAAGGCGCGGAGGAGCGGGCCGACATCATCCAGGTCGTTAAGAAGGCCCTCGATTCTCTGGTAATTCTCGCCACGGGGCGGCTCGACCTCGCAGAGCCTTTGAATCGCATAGCAGGCGCGGAGAATCAGGCCCGTGCGGCACAATTGGCCGGCACACAGAGGGTCCCCGCGCAGCCCGTCGGCGAAGCGCAGTTGGGTTGCCATCGTGTCCCAGGCCCGGTCGGGGTCACCGGCCTCGGCCTCCAGGTGCGCCTTGACCGAGATCAGGCGGTCGAGTTGCCTCAGGTCGCCCAAGATGGGCATGTCCTCCGGCACGCCGGTGTCATAATTGCGGTTCAGCCGACACGCGGGACGCCGCGTTCCTTCCTCGATGGCCGCCAGGGCGCTGAGGACGACCTCTTGTCCCATCCGTTGCCTCAACTCGGCGCAATCGTTTGGGTCGGGCGAATCGCTCCAGAACTCATCAGCGAGCCTCGCCAGATGCCAGAGCAGGTTCCTCGCGCCCGCCGGCTGGGCCTTCAGCATGGAGGCGACGTTTTCATAGAACACCGCGGCGTTTTCCGCCTCGGGGACATCCGCGGGCATGAACTCGGCAGCCTGCATGGGCCGGCCGTCCCTCTCCAGGGTCGCATAGGCCTCCCGCAGTCGCGCCGTCGCTCTCGCCAGCACCACGGCGTACACTACCCCCAGCGTAATGATGATGGTGCCGGTGGCCGCCAGTATCTTCCTGGACTTGCGACGCATTCGTTTTCTCCTCAGATCCGCCTGTAACCGGCAGCCGGCACCCGGCCCGGCCTCACTGTTAAGACGCGCGACTGTGTCGGTTGTTATCTGTTCCCAATGAAAAAAGGGGCGGCCGGCGGCCGGGTAGACGCCGACCGTCCTTGAGATCTGTCGTGTCGCTACAGGGTCCGGCGTTCGCGCAGGTAACCCACCAAAGCGGCACCGAGACTCCCGAGCAGGATGGCGTCGGGAGCCGGAACTACCGGCGGGTTCGGGATGCCGGAGACCTCGATCTGAAAATCGGTCGCACAAAGAATCCGACCATGCCAAAACATGCCCCAGGGCAATTCTGAGCAGTCATTTGAGCCCCTGCGACAGACTGGCAATCAGAGCCGGGGGTGGTATGATACGAATTGCAGCACGCGTGTCCCGCAGCCGATATTGTTGCACCTGGTAACGAAAGGGGAAAAGATGACGGGCAGACACAGGGTCTTGATCGGGATGGTCGTGGTTCTCGGGCTGGTCGTCCTCGGCTCGGTATCCGTGGACTCCTCGGCAACGATGGGACAAGGAAGGGAAGGCCATGAGATCGATCCCACGGCGGACATTCACCCGTCGGTGATCCTCGAGGGCAAGGTCACGGTCGGAGCCTACACGAAGATCGATGCCGGTACGATTATCACGGGCAACGTCACGATCGGCCACCACACGCTGATCCGCTGCAACGTCACGATCCGGGGCACCAACCAGATCGGCAACTACACGCACATCTATGACAACGTGAACATCGAGGGCGGCCGGCCCGCCAAGGTCGGCGGGTCCAGGGCCGAGGTGCCCGACCGCTCGATTATCGGCGACGGCTGCTGGATCAATCACGGCGCCACCATGCACGGCACGCAAGTCGGTGACGGCGGCGCCATCGGGCTCAATGCGTGCTGTGACTACAACACCCGCATCGGCAAGGGCGCTATCCTGGCCAACGGCAGCGCGACCCACGTCGACCAGGCGATCCCGGACAACAGCTTTGCCGAGGGAGTGCCCGCCGTGGTAAAGAAGACCGATATCACCGACCAGGACCGGCTCGACTACTTCGGCGTCTTGCCCTCCGCCTGGACGCGCTTCGAGGCCGGCAACATCGAGGCACGCATCCGCCAAAGGCAGAGCAAGTGATACCGATTACGCATGAGTTCTTCGTAGCACGTCATCGAAGTCTCGCAGACGCAGCGTCAGGGTGTACGACAAGACCATGGCAAGCGGCCCGGATGTCATTGCGAGCCGGCCGAAGGCTGGCGCGGCAATCTTGACCTCTGGCCGCGCCGAGATTGCTTCGTCGGCGTACGCCTCCT
>JABAOC010027737.1_pt1 | contig 12928 bp, 12 predicted proteins | sample 7062161 | NCBI WGS metagenome assembly JABAOC01 (sample SAMN14538625, study PRJNA623070) | marine sediment metagenome | biome: marine biome [ENVO:00000428]; feature: marine pelagic biome [ENVO:01000023]; material: deep marine sediment [ENVO:00002113] | place: India: Gulf of Khambhat ... | reverse complement strand
TGTGGGGGCTTTTCGAAGCCACACTTTGTTGATTCAACCATTCTCCTATAAATTGCAGTGCTACTTTTTCCGCGTAGCTCTGTGGAATGAGTGAGTAGCCTACTGTTCCATCTAAGTCCAGAAGGATTGTCCAGTTTAAAGCTCGTTTTCTAATATCAATCAAATCGAGATTTTTCAATGGCCAAGTGGTAGGCATGACTCAGTCTCCATTCATTCAATGTGATCCTTTGCAGAACTCTTTGGAATTGAATTGCACCTTGAAGCGCCAGACCTCGTCTTTCCAATTACTATTAAAAATATTGCTTATGGGGTCTTTCAAAACAGACGTTCCAATAACTATCTACTGGAAAGATAAGTACGGAACCTCTTTCCCGAATCGTTCTCCAAAAAAAACACCGATTTAAATTGAAGAAAGTTTAAATAATCCTATAAGGTTTATATTCTTGTTCACATATCTTTTACGAATATAGAAAAATAAACGAAAGATTTCTCTCTTAAAATGAGATGTATAGGTTGTTAGGGAGTTTAAGAAGCTTAATTCTTGAACTCCATACAATGGTAAAAATGGCGAAATTGGAAACAGTTTTTTGGGAACACATCCAATATATATTAGCCTGAGATGACAAGAATGAGTAATAAACTAAATCCAAAGGCCGATCAAGCGCTTAAGCAAAACCCCCTACTCGTGACAGTTAATATTGACAAACAAGGACGAATTGTTATTCCCAAAATTATTCGAGAGCGGCACAAAGGATTTTTAGATGGAGGGCAGCAGATATATATTATCGATCGTGGAGAGAAACTCGAACTTTATCTAGATTTCCGCAAGTTACCCCTAGATGAGCTCTAGTCTAGATCCCTTACTCCTCCTCAGTCTTTGAGTTCGTCAAAGTCTGGTGATTATAGGACGGTAGAATGTTTGAAAGTCCATGAGATCCTATACCCGACACACGTTGGAGACGCTCAGCCGTTATAACCGAATTATTGCTCCCAAGCATCCGAAAAGAGGGAGGCACTTCGCATGCTGCAATAATCTCGCGAATCATTAAATTGACATTTGTACCATTTTTTGCAGAAGTGTTAATAAACGAGACAAAATTGAAGTCATCACCAAAAGACAAGAGTAAAGCTTCGACTTGGCTCTCAATCACCTCAATATAGTCCTCTTGATCATATTTGCTTGCCACGAGGACAATTGGCACGTTTGGTAAATATTTACGGATGAAAGGTAACCAGCTGTCTTCAATAGATAGGAACGTTAGTATTGAGCTGCAATCAAAAACTAATATAACTCCCAGAGAACCTCGGATGAATACATCCAACATTTCTCCAAATCTTGGTTGCCCCGCCACGTCATAGAGGAGTATATGCTGAGATTGCCCTGTAAATGATGCAACATAGCTGTGAATTTGTAAACCAACAGTCAATTCATAGCCGGGACAAAAGTAATCCTTCGTAAGGCGAGTGCATAGACTCGTCTTACCGACTCCGGCATCCCCCAATACTGCTATCTTCAAATAATACTCAGGTTTTTTGATTTTCACACCTAACGCAACCTTATATAAGACTTGTAAACGTTAGGATATCCAAATGAACACTTATAGACAAGGATATTTGATTGAACTTATACATTGATGGGAAAGCTACAGATTGATTAGATGTCTTAAAGATAACCATTGAGTACTGGTCTATCGTGTTTTAGGAACGTTTCTATACATTTTAGACTTCCAGAATTACTTAGACTACTAATATATGTATCCATTTTAAAATCTTTTTAGATCAGTAGAGACTGAAACTATAGGGAGTTGAAGAATTTAACTCCTTCACAAACAACAAAAGATTTTATATAATCTAGCACCTATTAAAGATGCTATTATAGAGATATTTCTATAAATATCTTTATCTTTTCAAAATAGAATTCGTTGGAAGTCTAAGAACCTTTGCAGTTACACTTCAATTTTCCCACACTTCGCCCTTGAAACCTTCTGTAGATTGAAGGTATTTATAAAAGAAAAAAGTCAAAAAACTTATTTACAGTGCCCACTCTTATAGGGAATTACATCCGCACAGGTATAATGTATAATGCTTGGTTGACACAAAATGGCCAATGACAGCGATATTCTGGCCGGATTAACTTCTATCATATTTACTATCGATGGACAACCCATATGTACGCTTGGTAAGGATCTATTCGAAGCCTCAGAATTCAATGAACCCGTTATATTCTTTACTGGACTTCTAAAAGGGGTGAGGGATTTCACAACTGTCTTTGAAATGGAACTCAGAACAGTAACTACAATAGGAAAAAATTTCTTAGTAAAAGTCCTTCTGTCTCCTATTTATACTATTGAATCTGCTGTACAACGTGACATCGAATCAATAAAGTTAGAGGAGCGATTGACGGGCAAAAAACCCTTTGAACAGATGGGCTGGAAAAAAGAAGATCAAACAGGCTTTGCAATAGGATTCGAGGTCCAAAAAATCCCATTCTATGAGGATTTTCCAGATCTTTCCCGCAGTCTCGAATTACATACTCTCAGTAAGATTGCCCAAACCTTTTACACCGACTTCGCAGACAAAATCAAGCGATTTGATTTCGACTTTGATACTCATGAAGTTATATCTGCCCTTCAACAACGGCGTCACAGGATTTTTGGCCCACACATCATTGATGTAGGCCATCCTGTCTACTTACGGAAGATGGAAATGACTCTTATTCAGAGTAACAGTTCTATAGAAGTGGAAGAATCTGTCAAAAATGTTCACTTGAGTCCGTACTTGGAAATTAACACCTTAGGGTCAATCGTTTCTACAATCTATACATCGATGGATGCCTTATTTAACTTCACAGGCGATCCAAACCATGAAGGGGGGCTCATCATCGATTTTGGAGGGCCTGAACATATTGGTTATAGTTTATTCTCCTACGGGAAAGAGATTCGGGCGACCAGAGATGAATCAGTGAGGAAGTTGTTGGTCCTTTGCATGCTGATTTCTGAAAAACAAAAATATGTTATTGGTGGAAAGGGGGAAATTCCTGAAATAATGCGAGAACTCCGAAGTCCGCGCTAAAAGGTTCAAATGATTCGTATCAAACTGAAGTAGCATGTATCTCTGACAACCATATATGTTACTCCAGGATATGAGTCCACCAGCTCCTAGGAACCTAAAACTTTAGGAAGAAACTAGGGAAGGGTTTAAAGGTCTCGATTGCCCACGATAAATTCCTCGAACCATCTAATGGCTTCTTCCGAGCTCGTATACACCGGGACACGCTTAAAAAATGCAGCCGAAACTGAGATGAGTGGGCCAGAGATTACACGATTCAGCGCCACTTTAGTTGCCCTCACCACATCTACAAGAGTTCCTGCTCCATTGGCTGCATCCTCCGTTTTAAGAGTAATATCACAAAGAATTGGCCTCCCAAGGAACCCTGTGGCTTCTATCCAAAAATAACCCACTCTTCGGTTTTCTAAAATATCAAAATAATCACTTGTTCCAGTTTCCACTCCAGTCCCACTATAGGGGAGGACGCGACTGATGGTCTCACTCTTCACTTTTCTTTTAAATCGCATTCTATCAATGTCCATAGTGTTTAAACCCTCTAATCCTCCCGCCAAATCCAGTTGATACGTGTTCTCCACCCGGATTCCACGTTTAGCAAGCATTTCAAGAACGCCCTTGTGAAATATTGTACCTCCCATCTGGGATTGCAAATCATCTCCAACTACTGGCAATCCAGCTGTTTTAAATTTCTTACCCCATTGGGGGTCACTCGCTATGAACTGGGGGGTTCCATTAATGAACGCCACCTCTGCTTTAAGAGCTTGCTCCGCATAGTACTCCGTAGCCTTTTGTGCACCCGTGGGCAGGAGACAAACAAGCATATCCGCTTGTGTTTCGATTAACTCTTTCACAATAGGTACGGGTTCGGCTTCGCTCACAACCACCTGTCCTGACTCACGGATAACACCATCTATCCCATCAAAGAGTTCTCCTTTTTGAACAGTCACTCCTGTCTTTGGCACCTCAACAATCTTTGGCGCAGTATTGGGCTTGGCAAAAATCGCCTCTGCCATATCCTTGCCCACTTTCTGGGCATCAATGTCAAAGGCGGCAACCACATCGATATCATCAATCCGGAATCCTCCAAGCTTCCGGTGGAGGAGACCTACACTGTTTCCATTCTTATAATATTCCAGTGCTTGAACAAAACCTGCCGAACAGTTTCCAATACCCGCTAGCGCCACTCTAACTCGTGCCACTCTTTTAAAGCCTCCATTTAATGTCTTAAATTTGCTAAAAATCAATATTTTTATTCAATTTTACCTTACTTATTCCCTTCTTATTCTTTTTGATCACGATTTGTTCGTTCTAAATTGGCACATTCTCCTAGAACATAGAAATCTTTGGCAATTTTAGCTCCTTCACTTCAGGATTCGAGATGGTACAATCACCTCCCTGTGTTGTAGTAATTGGTGTCATTTTTGGAAAATGAGGTCCATACTATCCTTATTTCACCAGTGATAAGTCAACAAAAAACCCTGGCACATTTTAAAGACGTTCCTAGATTTTATTATGTTCAAACTCCTAAAAATGTGTACAAGAAAAGGGATAAAAGTGAAAATTCTATTAATTTATATTGAGGAACATGCAAGGGAACTAGCAAAGAAAGATTAATCAAATCATCAAAGAAGAAATAACTCGTTTTGTGTACAGAATAAGTCAACTTGAAATGATTAACCTAAGGATCGATAAATGATTTTATATGGGACTTGTTCCTTATTTATGTTGTAGTTCTTTATGGAAAAGGAAATTGGTGATATGACATGGGATTTGGAAAAGCGATGATGAGGACGACCATTCTTTTTATGGCTCTTTTCCTCGTCTTTTATGCAATTACAATTGTGTTCGATCTTCTCTGGTATTGGGCTCTGATTTTAATGAGCGTAATTGTGTTCATTAGCTATTGGACCTCAGATTCAATTGTACGCCGCATCGCAGGGGCACGTATTGTTACAGAAGCCGAGGCTCCAGAATTACATGCCACTGTTGAACGTTTGGCCCAAAAAGCAGGTATACCAAAACCACGTGTGGCTATTGTTGACAATCCTGCCCCAAATGCCTTTGCAACGGGTCGATCGCCTAAAAAGGCTGTCATTGCCGTTCATACAGGATTAATGAACGTTCTAAATTCAGAAGAACTCGAAGGCGTGATAAGCCACGAATTGACACATGTTCGGAATTGGGATACCTTGATCATGGCAATCGCCGCGGTTGTTGCAGGAGCTATTGCGTTCGTAGCTCGGATGGCCTTTTGGTTCTCCTTGGGGTCGCGGGATTCACGCANNTCCTTGGGGTCGCGAGATTCACGTAATCGCTCATCTCCTTATGCTGTGCTTATTGCATGGCTTTTAGCTCCAATTGCAGCTCTCTTGATTCAACTGGCTATTTCTCGTGGTCGCGAATATGCAGCAGATCGAGGTGGGGCTGTACTTACAGGTCGACCGATGGCTTTGGCGAGTGCCTTGGAAAAGATCCATTTATATAAACAAAAACGCCCATTGACTGTGGAAAAAGCCAATCCAGCAATAGCGCACCTCTATATCATTAATCCTTTCCGAAGTCAAGGGATTACTGGGTTATTTTCAACACATCCATCCTTAAAAGATCGAATCGAGCGATTAGAAAAGATAAAAGGCCAAAAATTTACTCGAGGACCTAGAGAACTGCGGCCAGAGGACTTCACAATCTCCATGTGAGTGGAAAGAATATAATTTCCATTCATTTTTTCTATTACTAATTTTCAGAAAAAAAAATGAAATTATTGTTTTCAGAATCGAGTCCGTCCTATTAAACGGAGTCGCGATCTTAACAATTTAATCTGCATTGGCAGCCCAAAGGTATATTGGCAGCATTTAGAACTTTGTTAAGGTTTGGAGGAGTTGTAATGAAGCATCTGACTGCATGTACGCGCCTCCCCGGTTCACTCCCTAGCTGTTTCGGATCCCATTTGAATGGAATTTGGCGATGAGCTAAAAAATAAGTATTTGTGCAAATCCCTATAAGAACAAAAATATGCCGTCTCCCATAATGTTCTTTAGGAAGCTTTGTTTTGGCGTATCCTTTAAGATACCGGTGCAACTGATTTACTAGGTCCTTTTCGTTTGATCGCGAGAATTGAATCCTATCTTTGCACTCGATTAAGAAATGATGTTTCTCGTGAGCACGCTGCCATAGCGCAATAACGTCAATTATTCCTTTAGATCCCACTTTGACCTGCTGCTGTACCCGAAACCCTCTATTCCTAAAAAACTCCGCCATCACGTCCTCTGCGCGTCTCCATCCCCTCATTCCCTCATTCTCTGTTACCATTTTACTCCATCTCCACTTTATATGGACAATTCCATTTTACTCCCTATATCATTATATTGGGATCATGTACGATTTGGAGTTATACCAGATCCAAAATACTCCATTTTGGAGTATATTAGCATTATTCGGGTGGGAAATCAAATCCGCCCCCGAATGGCATACCAGGGAACCCAGGGAAGCCTGGGGGCTCCATCCGCGGAAATTGTTTGGTTAATATTCTTGCAAGACGTTCTAAAATCTTATCTTGAGCCAAGAGTTGTCGATATTCATCAAACAGAGTCAGAAATGTCGCAGTATCTTGCTTTCTGTAGGTATCTTCTGCTCGTTCGGCGAATGAATAATATGGATCTTTTCCAATCCGTCTTTTACCTATGAATCCTTTTACCTTGCCTAATCCTTCAAGGATACCCTTTCCTTCAGTTGTGTCGCCTTCAATAAGCGCAGCCATGACAGCATAGCAACTATGCTTTAATTCACCCCCCTCGGCAAGCTTACCAAAGATTTGCCGCCCCTTTTTAACATTTTTAGCTAGTATATAATAAAGTGCCCCCTGTTCTTTGAACAAGACCTCCTCTTGTATACTATCTGTGGCTTCAGCAAGTTTCTCAAAAGAGGTTGCAATCGCTTCTTGGATATCTTCAATGTCGCCTTCGGACTTTTGGGCAACTATTTTCAACGTTTCAATAGCTGGGAGGTATGTACCGTGTTCCATTAGCATTCTTCCGGCTTCAAAAACCGTAGCAATCGCTTGTGGTTCCCTACCAATCTTTGTGGCGAGTTGAAGGAAGTAACCTGCTATTTTCTCGATTTCCTTGAATAATGAGTGTTTTTCAAACTCCGAGATAGCGCGTCTGAAAAGTTCTTGGGCTTCTTCAAAGTTTTTCTGTTTTATTGCTCGAAAAAGAGCACCCTGAAAACTTTCCAATGAATCATACCAATCTCCTTGTTCCAAGGAGATCAGAGCTTTTTCTAGCCATTTATCAACGCTCATTTTGATCTCAAAACCTAACTATCATCTTTGGTTTAATCAGTTTCTTCTACTTCAAATTTGACCGTTCACTTAAACCAATAATCTTCTTGCCGTTTACGGAACCATTTCAGTGCAACAATCCCAATGCCTACGATCAGAACAGCAACTCCACCAAAAATCATCCAATGTACAATTGTTCGCTCTTTCGGAGGCATCTCTTTTAGTTCAAGGGAGAATCGAGTCAATTCTTTGGTTGTCTCATCGTCTTGATCAAGTATCTCCTCTTGAAAGTTTAATTGGAACGAGAAGATGACTTTATTTATAGAGTTAATGTCTTGTTTTGACACTGAATAAATAAATTCGTGGGTTACTGGTGCATTTACCGCAACAATTTCAGATGGCTCGGTTGAAGTAGACGTGGAATGTACACGCACTCCTCCTTCCCCAATAAAGTTCATTATGACTTGAATATCATGGATACGACGAACAGATCCTCTTGCATCCCACCCCCATTCCAGTACTTCCAGCTCAATTTGAATGGTATAGGCTTGATCATAATACCAGAAGGGCGGATCAGCCTTTTCGACGGTGATATTTCCCATTACCCGAAGAAAGGTTCCATCGACTCCTTGGACTTCACCTAAAGTAAACGTTGGACTAGTTTTAACTAGTAAGGGGCCTTCAGTAAGAGCTAAGGGGAATTGGATTAGCTCTTCTTCAGTCTCGGCATCCATTCTGATTGACGCTCTCCCTTCTTCGCACGCTAAAACGATAGCAGCCGTTACAATCTTCACGGGATCAGGAATTTCTTCTTTTGATATGATGAAAAAAACTGTTAAATGAATCGTATGGTTGAGTTTGCGGATTTCTGCAAACGTATCCCGTTCTACTGAGCTCAATACATTTGCTCCTTCCGTTAAAAGGCGTAAAATGAATCGTATTTTATATATCCGATCTACATAGGGACCCCAACTCTGGAGTGTAATAGTCGAATTAAATTGGTATCTCTCCCCTAAATACATACGTGGGGCGTTTCCATTCTCTAATTGCAATAATCCCGTTATGTTTATGACCGAATCACCTTGAAGAGTGATGTTTTTGTTGAATTCAACACTTTCTGATTTCAAAGGTTGGGTTTGTTCTTGCAGGACAGTAAACGATCGGGTTCCTTCTGCTGTAGAACTGATTGGACATCCTTCGATTCCTATTGGTATAAACGTAACAACCATCAGTAGTAAAAATAGATACGTATTCATCATACGACCTAACTTCATCTTTGATTTCTCCAAAACAAGTTGACACTTTCGATGGTTACACCTCACATAGCTTGGATCTAATTCTGTCACTATTTGTATACCATACAGAAGTAAATTTGTCATCGATTACTCAAAGATAGCTATAAATGATTGCCTATTCTTTCACCACTTGAGCTTTGGTGAACGAATTGATACGCGCTGAAATCGCAATGAAGAAAGCTTTGTTCTTTGATCTGGATGGAGTCATTTGGCAGGGAAGCAGAATGATCGAAGGAGGCAATAAGACCATCGCCGAACTCCAAAAGTCCAAAAAAATAATTTTTATTACTAATAATTCGGCTTCAACCCGGTTTCAATATCGAAAACGACTAGAAAACATTGGAATTCACGCTAATGAAGATGAGATTATGACAAGTGGATATGCAGCGGCCAGATACTTAGCCGATAAGACGTCTGGAGCTCGAATCTTTGTGATTGGGGAAGAAGGTCTTAAATTAGAACTCGAACAGTGTGGTCATAAAGTCATTGATGAAGACACAAAGTCAGAAATCAACTATGTCCTAGTGGGTCTTGATCGCTATTTTACCTATAACAAATTAAAACATGCCATGACAGCCATTCTGAATGGAGCTCGATTTCTGGCTACAAATGCTGATGCGCAATTACCTACTGAACGGGGACTACTACCTGGAGCTGGGTCTATGGTCAGCGCACTCAGCACATGCTCTGGAAAAACACCTGATATTATCTTTGGCAAACCAAATTCCTTCCTACTTGAGCTATCTCTGACACATCTTGGGCTTCAGGCGCTAGACGCAGCCATGATAGGGGATCGCATTGAAACCGATGTGCTTGCAGCTAAAAAACTTAATATGTTTAGTATCCTTGTTCTATCTGGAGTCACCTCCCAGGAAAAACTTAGAACTTCCAATGTGACACCAGATCTCGTACTTAATACCATCAATGACCTTCTTGAATAGAATGCACACACTAATTGGGAATTAATACATCGTTATCACGGCTTATTCTTTATAGGAGGTTCAGATGCTTTATGAAAAAAATGACTCGACTCTTTGGGACAGCTGGAGCGAGAGGCTTTACAAATGTGGACATTACACCAGAGATGGGGCTCCGCTTAGGTCTTGCCGTAGCAACATTTTTTAACAATCATGACAGCTTGTTTCTTGCTCATGAAGGCCGTTTTGGTGCTCAATCTATTAGTGATGCAATCCGTTCAGGCTTAACGGCTGGAGGGATGGATGTTTTCGAATGTGGAGAGCTTTCCCACCCAGGACTGTGTTGGGCGATAAGACAATACTCTCCCAAAGGGGGAATCTATGTGACTGGCTCCCATATGGAACCCGAGCGAATTGGAATCATGGTCTTCATGGAAGATGCCGCTCCCGCTGTTGGATCGACACTCCCAGAGATCGAGCGTATCTATTTCGAAGGTCCTCGTGGTGTGGATTGGAAAGAAATGGGTCGTGTTATTATGGCTCCTTATGGAATGGTGACATACATACAAACCGTCCTAAAACTCGAGAAAGAACTCGTAGCTATAATTGCTAAAGAAAACTTTCAAGTGGTGGTGGATCCCGGCCATGGTACCATGCGGAAAGCGTTACCGCGCCTTCTTCATCTAGCAGGGGTTGATACCATTGTTGTGAACTCTAACCCAGATCCGCTCTTCCGGGGCCGCCACAGTGATCCTTCACCCGAAAATTTAACCGAAACCGCACAATACGTCCAACAACTTGGAGTAGATCTTGCAGTAGCAGCTGATTCAGACGGAGATCGAGTTTCTTTTGTGACAAATGAAGGAGAACCTCTATTCGGCGATGTTATCGGTGCCCTTTTTGCCGAACAAGCTTTCAAGGAGTACGGTTCAGGACTAGTTGTCACATGTGTAAATGCCTCTAGTTTAATAGAATGGATATCCGAGCGATTCGGTGGTGAAGTGGTGTACACTCGAATCGGTCCTCCGGATACTGTCCGTCACATCAAAATACATTCGCCAATCTCTGCCTATGAAGACGTGGGAAAATTTTATTGGCCACGTAAAATAGGAAATTTCTGGGGGGACGCATGTCTCGCTACAATCGAATTATTAGGCCTTCTTGCGGTAGAACAAATATCCCTTGCTGAAGCTATCCAACATTTTCCTAAATTCACAACAATCAAAACTGGAGTAGAAGTCTCTGAGACAGAAAAANNAGAAAAATATCCCATCTTTGAGAAAAGTCTGCAAACAATTAACCAGATTACAGAGCCAAATGCCCGTATCCTAACCATCGATGGCATTCGTACGTTTTTTTCAGATGGTTGGCTTTTAATCCGTCCCTCGGGAACTGAGCCTTTTATTCGCGTTTATGCAGAAAGTCGCAATCCAAACCGCGCCTCAGAATTGGCTCAACTGGGTATAGATCATGTTCTCGAAGCAAAACGGTCATGTACTTAGATATTTCTAGAGTTAAGTCGTATTGACCAACAGAGTAACCAAATTCAAGTTCCCTTTTAATGCCTTCTTTTATTTTCATATTAATATTGAAAGAAATTCTCTCCCAGTTGTCAACAGCTTCTGTATCCTAATCGATACTCTGAAATCTTGGAGGAAGAGAAAAATCGAAATAACCTTGATCTCACCATCTTCTAATGGGTCTCTTTCCTATGAGCTTTCTGAAGGTATTTTACTATGGTCAAGAGCTATAAGTCTGCATTATAGCTGTTTCTTGATCAGGCATTAGCCCTATCAAGTCTAAGTCACCACTTTCCACAAAATATCTTAATTGTCCTTGACAATTACCCTGTTGGAACTGTATGCGGGGTCTTGCACGTTTGAATAAACGGAAAATGATCGAGAGAATGAAGAGAATTAAGAAAGGTATCCCTAAGAGGATTAAGTACGGATTCAACATCACAACCAATAAGACAAGTGCTGGAATGAAGAAAGATATTTTTTGCATATGGACGTTTTTAATACAACCATCCTTCGTCAAAATCAAGTATTCATAATCCATTTCATCTTGAGACGCTTCAAATTGATGTTTCACATCACGATAGGTTCGGAGAGTTTTCATGATATGTAGGGGATTTCTCAACACTAAAAAGATATTGACTCCTAGTACTGCTCGAGTTAAAAATCCTGTTCGTTCATCATCACGTAAAATAAGACGTTGATTTGTGGCAAACAGATCAACCTTAGGGGGTCCTCTCATAAGGTTGACAAAGGACCAAAGCCATCCTAAGATCAACATAATAACCCCGATAATCATAAATTGCCAAACACGCAGCTGTGCGAGTACTTCTCCAGTTGAAAGCCCCTCTGCCAATAAATTTGCGATTTTCCCAGTTTTATATTGGTAATAATTCCATCCATCGTCGAAAATTAAAAAGATAAGAGCAGCAGATAATACCCATAACACAAGTCCTACAATTGGATCTAGAATCCACTTCCGGAAGTAACTCTTATGGAATTTGATTTTGATGGTTTTTGGAGGAAAGAGCAGGTGCTCATCAGGGAGGAGAGCAATTTCTTGATCTGGGTCTGCAAATTCATACTCTGGCTCAACTACTTCAGGTTTCACTACTCTCCGGATTAGAAGCACCTTTGCGCCGCAGTACCCACAGAATCGTTCTCCCGCTTTAAGAATCGCACCACACATTCGACAAAACTCATCCCCGGTCTTTGCACCACAGTATTGGCAAAATTTATCTCCTAGCTTCAACTGTTTCCTGCAGGAGTAACAAAACTGGATAGTTGTCATTTATACATCTCCTTTCAGTAATGAACTTAGAGTATTCTTACTTAAGGCTCCAGACTGCCAAGGAAATGTTCTCCCTTCTAAATATACGTTTTCTTTTATTTTGAAATAACTCATCTATCACGTATCTAGTTGACTTCGAAAAAATCACCCTCCATCATCTTGGGTTCAGCTTTGCAAAATCACCCTCCTAGATTATCTGGTGACCAAAAAATAACCTGTATGGGCTTTTTTGGAGTGTAGATTTCTACCTGGATGATATCTTCACATTGAAAAAAGAGAAACTTTCCTTGAATAGTAGATCTTGATATCTATCAATGGTTGAGCAAATTGTTATTCTTTCTTATTCCAAATCATTCGATATGCTCTCGAGACGTCCTAGACATATCTTGCTTTACTTCAAGATATCTTTGTAGTGTTTGAGCTGTTGCGGTAATTGCCTTTACAAGAAGCTGATTTACACTGGGCGTTATTTCTTCGGTTATTAATTTGTAATTTCTTGCAAGGATTCTTGGTTTCCCTCGTTTCGATAATACATGTAAAAATGGCATAAACCAGCGTGTATA
>JABAOC010001500.1_pt1 | contig 12928 bp, 18 predicted proteins | sample 7062161 | NCBI WGS metagenome assembly JABAOC01 (sample SAMN14538625, study PRJNA623070) | marine sediment metagenome | biome: marine biome [ENVO:00000428]; feature: marine pelagic biome [ENVO:01000023]; material: deep marine sediment [ENVO:00002113] | place: India: Gulf of Khambhat ... | reverse complement strand
CTGGCCGATCATCCCGGGCTGGCCGAAGCGCTCGAAACCGATCACCATATCGTACGCGACATCGCCTATCGGTTTCGCCGATTTTGCGAGCTCAGCCCCAAGCAGATCGCCCTGGTGATGAAGCTGCACAACGAAGCGATGAACCCGGAGCCCGAAGAGAAGCACGTGCCCGCACCCGAGGGTAGGAAGACCTTCCGCGGTATCGTGGTCTCCCAGAAGGTACACGACAACGGCTACGGATCGCAGGTCAAGATCACCGTAAAGGTCGAAACGCCGGAGGGGTCATGGCTCGCGTGGGGTACATGCCCTGCACTGATCCTGGATTCAAGGCCGCTTGGAATCTATGACCTCAGAGGTAGCGAGGTCGAGATCCGCGCCACCTTGAGCCGGTCCGACAGAGACGAGCACTTCGCCTTCATGAAGCGCCCACAGGGCAATCTTTTGAAGATGGCAGAGGAGAACGACTAACCCAACCGCCTCGGCAAGCCGGGGCCAGGAGGAAGCGATGAGCAACGAGATCACCAAAGAGAGCATTGAACGGCAGGCTAAAGTAACGGCGGAAAAGCTGGCCTCGAAATACGAGGAAGCCGTCTCTGTTTGGCGCGGGCAGGTCAGCTCGGGTACCGCCTCCTATTTTCTTGTTTCGGACGTTGGGCCGGTCGTCCGAGCCGATTATCAGGCGAGATCGCTGCGTGAAATGCTACGCTGCGACCACGGCGAGAGCATGGAATCCGCCGTAGCCTATCTTCGCGCCCGTTTGACCAAAGATCTACTCTCCAACGCGGATTGGTGGGGCTCAACGGACCCGTTTACTTGCGCCGTTGCCGAAGCAATCCGGGAGGCCAAGTCGGACCTGCTGAACAGCGACCTCGCGCAGATCGAGGCGATCCTGGCGCTCAGGGATCAGGTGGAAGGCTAGCCATGCCCGTCTCAATCGAACAGATCGCCGCCGCCACCCGTACCGCGCTACAAGCTCGCAAGGCCATGCAGCGCGCCAGTGATGCTAGGAGGGCACTTCGGCCTGGTAGTAGTAGGGCTAGGGTAACCACGGCAAACGCCCGCCACGCGACGGCCTGTGAAGCGTATGACCGCGCCAGGGACGTACTGCAGGAGTTGTGCGGCGAGGCGGTGACGGATTTGGAGTACCATGGGAGGGAAGGATCATGACAACGGCAACCGATATCGAAACCCTAGCCGACCTTGGCTACTTCGGCGCGCTCCCGTTTGGCAACGCCCTGCAGGTAATGTTCTTCCTACGCGAGCGCAACCGGCAATGGGATCGCGGCTATTCGATAAAACGGCTGGCCCGCGCGGCAAAGCTGGCGATTTGGGCCGAAGCGTAGCAACGGCAACGAAAACACGGAGGACGAAATGACTACTTACAACGGGACCCGTTGCACACCAGGCGAAGACAACGTACCGGGCGGGTGCTGCTGCGGGCTCATGGCGATCATGGAAAAGCCAAACCCGGTCAACGATCCCGGTTGTGCGACCTCGGCCAAGTGCGGTCGCTGTGGCATGGCCTGGAAAGTTCAAGACGGCCGATGGATTCAGACGGATTCGGGAAGCATGACCGCGGCGCAGCTCGATTTGCAGCGGAGATCTGCTCGCGAACTCGTCGAAGGGCTTCGATCCGAACGGAGGACCAAATGACCATGATCGCAACCCTGCTGCCCTACCTGCGGCAGCTCAAACGAAACCTCGGCCGCGGGGCCACGGAGCAATGGTTGACTTGGGTCGGCCAAAGCTGCATGGAGCTCGGGCCACGCTACGGCGCGCAGACGTGCTGGCCTGGTGGCTGGTCGAGCGGACGAAGCCAACGCCGGTACCGCGTCGCAAGGTGGATCGCCAGCGACTGCAGGCGCTACCGCGGCACCTTCGTGGCGGCTGGACCCACATGCAGATCTCGCAGTACCTCTCGCTGCGTACGGCCGAGATGGACCCGCAGCGCTACGGCGTCGTGAGGCGCGCGGCATGACGGCTCTACTTGTCACAGCCGAGCAACGGGACGCAATACGCAACGCGCGGCATGACCGCCGGCTGGATACGGCCACACAGCTGATCTTGGCCGTGCTGGACGGCGACGACGCGGCGGTTGAGGCGTTGCAGCGGTACTGGCCCGGGTTGCAACTCAGGATCAAGCGACAGCACCGCGTGCGTGTGACGGCGAAGGTCATGAGACAACTGCGGAAGCGGATACCGTCGCGGTACGTTGGTTTGAGTGACCACATGGATTCGGCAACCACGGGGTTGGATTCGTTGCTGTCGAGCGAGGAAGGGGGTTGACAGGGCGGGACGGGGGGGTCACAGAGTAGGTGGGTAGCACAGCCAATCGCGCGGCAAGGCCTACGAGCTGTGAATACCCTGTCATGGGTCGGGTGAGCGGGTTAAGGACAAAAGTCAGCCCGGCCTAGAAGATTGCCCCCGCGCGACTGGCGACGTAATCGCTCGGCCCCGACCGTGCACGGGAAGGGCCGTTAGCTGGTGGAGCACGACAGGACGTGCACCTGATTTGTAATCAGGAGGCAGCTGGTTCGAGGCCAGTCACCAGCTTTGCGGCTGTCACAACGGAACGACAGACTATGGCAGCGACCCGAGCCGCAAGGGTGGGCGACGATGCCGGCAGTCAACAGATACCGGAAACAAGCTGAACCGGTGCAACTCCGGTTCCTCGGCCGAAGCAAGTGTCGACTGTTTCCGTTGTGGCACATTTTCGGGGTGTAGCCCAGCATGGAAGGGCGCGTGTTTTGGGAGCACGAGGTCGGAGGTTCAAATCCTTCCGCCCCGATCGACAGGCCGGACGGCATGCAGTTCGGCCTAGGATGCCGTGGCCTGGCGTAAAAGTGGCTGTGCACAGGTGGTGGAATGGGTAGACACTACTTTTGGAATCAGACTGTTATAGGTCGCGGATCCGGCTCGACTAAGTTCTATCATATGCCTTCGGGTATCGAGCTGGTAATAACAGGAATTGCTCTAACGGGATCGGCCGAGAGCGGATATGCGCGGCCATGCAGGGTTCAAATCCCTGCCCTGTGCAACTCCCACGCGAAGGCGCGTGCGAGGGCTCTCCTGGGCACGGAGACAGAAAACTGCCTACGGGACCCCTGGCCGTTTTCCGGGGCGTGGAGAGCGCTACGATAAAGCTCCGGGCCGGTGAGAGGCCGGCACTATGCCGAAGTGGTGGAACATGGTAGACACGCCGGATTTAGGTTCCGGTGCCTTGTGCGTGGGCGTTCGAGTCGCCCCTTCGGCAACAGGTCGTGCCTTGCTGGCCTTTAGAGATCGCGTTGGAGTGCGTCTTCGGCCGCGCAGCGATCAAGCAGGTAAGAGCACCGGAGGGTCCTACTACCTCCCGGGACAGCCGGTAGCCTCGCCGGTGCTCGAAGAGAGGCGTCATGGCCCCGTGGTGCAGCGGCTAGCACTCCGGACTTTCGATCCGGCTATCGTGGGTTCGAGTCCCACCGGGGTCACTAGGAGGAAGCGATGGCAAAGCAAGTTGTGATAGATCGCGAACGGTACAACCAGGCTTCACTGCCCATGAAGGTCTGGGGGGTTGGCATTGGAACTGCTTGCGTGTTCTTTGCGTGGGCCGTAGAAGGAAAGCCGTATCGCGGACTATGGTGGGCTATCGACATGGCAGTTTACCGAAAGGCTATCATTCCATGATAGCCAACGCACGAAAGCTACTGTCTGCCTTGCGCAACGCCTCTACCTCGGATACCGCTGCGCAGATCGTTGCGTCCAAGCTACCGCGCCGCGTGGTCTTCTGGACCGTTGCGCACGCGCTACGAAAGACCGGCTGCGACGACTTCGCCCTGTCGACCCTGAAGCCGTTTCTACTACGGCTGTCACCTGAACCGATCCCCGAGTTGGACAGGCCGGAGAATCAGCCCGGCTACCGCGTGCTAGTATTGGAGACGGGACCGCCAAGCGATGCGCAACTGGAGCTCATGCGCGAGTCGTTTCCTGAGTTGACCATCGAACGGAGGAAGCCATGACCGTAGTCGACCGACGAACCCAACACCACGTGACCCCGCAGGACAAGATCGCCGCAGCCGAGGCCGCGCTGGCACGATTCGAGCGCGAGAAGGGCGGCACGTTTACCGCGCGGCAACGCCACCGCATGACGCGGCTAAAGCGGGAGATCGACGAGATGCGGCGGGCGGTGGGTGAAGCGCCATGAATCCCCGGATCAAGCGCCGAATCAACGACCAGCTCGCCACGGTACAGGATCTGCTAGAGCAACGGCTCAAGGTGGTAGCTGAGCTAGGCGCGCATAGCCGGGCAGACATGGCAACCGAGATCGCTGAGCTGGCCAGGGCGCAGCGGGAGATGGTCGCCGCGCTGCAAGGCGAGCGGACAGCGCGTGGCGGCGACGTAGCTGTGGCCACACCGGAGCCAAGCGTTGATACGCGCGAGGTCAACGGCGCGCGGTACGTCCACCTACCTGCGCACGAGTGGCGCTGTCCGAGCTGCGGCGGCTGTCGATCGCTCAAGGTAATCGAGCCACCGGATCGGCCGTCCCGTCTTGATGACGATCCCGCCTACTACCTCGCCGATATCGACCTACGGTGCGAGGCTTGCCAGTGGGCCGGTGCACCGACCGAGGTAGCGCGGCTATTGACCGCTGAGTAGCACCGTGGCACGCTAGGGGCGTGAAACGGAAGCGACCTACCCCGCCCCGTCCTGGGGCAACTCCCGCGACAGACAACCGACAGATCCCGATGCGTGCGCTTGCTGCGCGTGCCAAGCATATCGCGGAGGCGCGGCGGGATGTGAACTGCTTTATCGAATACGTCATGAAGGACGGCGACGGCAAGCCGATCAAGCAGGGAGCGATTCATCGCGAATGGCACGCCCTTGGAGATAAGTATAAGAGATTATTGATAATTGGCCCCAAACAACATGGGAAGACGGGCCAATCTATAGGTCGCGCGTTGCATAGCTTGGGGAATAACCCGAATGAGCTAATCAAGTTTGTGTGCGCGGCCGACAAAAAGGCGGGAAAGAGGCTTCACGCGGTAAAGCAGAACCTAGACGACAACGACGACCTACACCGCGTATTCCCGCACCTCAATACCAGCCGCATTCCGATCATCAACAAGCGGATGATCTACGTCGAGCGCGAGGTTCGTTCGCCGGATCCGTCATTTGAGGCGATCGGAATTACGTCTGCTGCAACAGGTGACCGAGCCACTGGCTTGATCGCCGACGACGCGGTAGACTTCCGTAACTCGGTTATGCAGCCAAAGCTCCGAAAGACGATCCGGGAAGCGTGGGGTGATTGGTACAGCCTGCTACCGCCGAACGGGTGGCTTTTCTGGATTAGCAACCTCTGGAGCCGCGACGATCTGACGCATGAGCTTATGGCGAATCCCGCCTACGCGCTTGCGTGGTACGAGATCAACCCCGAGACGTTTGGCAGCGAGGTTCGCTTGCCGGACGGTACGATACGCCGAAGCGAGGAACCCCTGTGGCCTGAGTTCTGGGGACTCGAAGAACTGAAGCAGGCAAAGAAGATTCACAAGCCACGGCACTTTGCGCGCCTGTTCTGCCTTCGCCCACTGGAGGAGACCGAGCAGCGCGTTAGCGCGTCCATGATCAAGCCGTGGTCGGAGCCGCCAGGTGAGGACTGGCACCGTATCATGGTGCTCGACCTCGCGGAGTCGCAGGAAGCCGGCGCCGATCCCGTGGGTGGAGTAGTAGCGGCAGTACACCCGAGCAGCCCGATCATCAAGATCGAGGACGCGTGGCAGGGGTTCTACCCGTTCCCCGAAAAGGTAAGACTGATTCGGCTGCGCAAGAAGGGACACAAGCTCCGACATATCGGGGCTGAGCAGTCCGCAGGTGCACTTAGCCTCCAGCAACACTTGATCCGTTATCGGATCGTCGTTTCCATGATCCCCACGCGCGGTCAGCGCAAGTCTATCTGGCTCGACGAAGCACTACCGTTTCTTCAGGCGGGTATGATCGAGTTCGCGCCATGGATGATCCGGAAAAGCGCCGAGATGGAAGGCAGCAACGAGCTTGCCGAATACGGTGACATCGTAGCCGAAATCCTCAACCTTGGCAGCTGGCCTACGGACAATATCGCCGACGCGTTTACGCGTATGGTCTGGTTTGTGGCGAGCCTCTATGAGGCGTTCGACGGAGAGCTTGATCCGTTGGACGACGATGACGAAGACGACGGGCCGCTCGCCACCTGGGCCGACGACATCGATCCCGACGATATCGACGCCCTACCAGACGACCCAGATTGCCGCGTCTTGCTAATCTGACCGATTTGCCCTACCCTGTGCCTATGAGCGGGTCGACGGCCGACAGCGATAGGCTGACTCGTCAGCTATTCCACGCCATGAAGGCGGAGCTAGATACCGCGCGTGCCGTTGCTGCGGCTACCGGTGAAGAACCGGTGCTACAGCGGCTACGGCTTGCGACGGATACGCAAGGCCGATCAGTAGTAGACTGGACCAAGGCAGACAGGGGTTGCACGTACTGCGGCGGGACAGGTAGGAGGCCCGACAAGAGATATACAGACGAAGCTACCGGGGAGGAGCGAGTCATTCGCGTCGTGTGCCGTTGTGTCGTGCGCAACGGTGGCGTGGTCAAGGATCAGTACGACCGGATGGTCGACGCCTTGCGCGCCAAGCAAGGGGTAAACGCGTCAGACTAACACCCCACCTCGGAGGCTTACATGATGGAACTGCTGGACGTTGTCAAGCTGCTAGCCGCGGCGATTGTCGCGTTGCTTGGTAACCACGGGATCCAGTATTGGCGGGCGCAGCGGACAGCCAGGTCGGAAGCGGCCTTGCCGCCGCCAGCTCAGCCGCACTGGACAGACTTAACCGGCGAGCAAAGGCCGGTAACCCACGGGGAGTGTAACTTGCGGCATCAACAGCTTCAGAGAGACTTGGACAAGGGCGAGGAACGGTGGGCTGAGATGCAGCGCGGTATCCAGGCGATTCGCGAGCAGCTAGCCCAAATGAACGGCAGCCTTGCGGCCATGGTTGCCGACGCGGTTACCAGGGCGCTTGACCGCCACGAAGAGCGGGAGCACCCGCGGTCCAAGAGGTAGCCATGTCCGCCAAAGAATCGGCTGCGACCGATCAAGTGAAATGGGGCGTGAGCCTGATCGCCAAACAGGACGATGCGCCAACCGCCGCGCTTGCGGCCGGTCAGGCTGCCGCGGACTCGGATACCGCCAGCCCGTGGATTGGGTCGGAAACGATCTCGCCGGTTGTCGAGCCAGCCGACCTTAGATTCTACTACCGCAACGCGCCAAGCCTCCGTCCCAACGTCGACGCGATGGCGGTCAACGTACATGGGTACGGGTGGCAGCCAGAGGGAACGATCGACTTTGACGCCGAAGATCTGCGAGACCAGATCGCTGTGGCGCTGTACCTGGAACGATACGCCAAGTGGGAGGACGGCGGAGAACGCGGCAATAAGCCCGAGTTTCCTGATCCTGATAGCGACGAGATCAGCGAAACGATGAAGGACTGGCAACGGCAGCGGATCATTGAGAAGGCGCAGATGGAGCTGTTCTTCAAGAACGTCTGCGTAGAGACCTCGTTCGACCAGCTCAGGCTACAGGGCGGCACCGATATGGAGATGGGTGGTCAAGGCGCGTGGGAGGTAATCCGCAAGAACGGCAAGCCGCGCCGGTTTATCCATGTTGATCCTGAGACGATCCGCTACGAGAAAAAAACGACGGTTGTCACAACGGACGCGTGGCGATGGTCGTCACCGACTACCTACCGCAAGGAGAAGGTACAGCGCCGATTTCGGCTGATTCAGCAGCGCAACGGCGGCGGGATCGCTACGCGCTACTTTCGCGAGTACGGCGACGACAGAACTATCTCGTCTAGTAGCGGCGAGGAATACGAGTCGGTTGAGAAGCTGAAGGCCAAGGAAGGCAAAGACGCCCAACCGGCCAACGAGCTCCTTGTCTTCAAGATCTACTTTCCCAATACGCCGGTCGGGGTGCCGCGCTATATCGCAGCCGGGGCAGAAATTAAGGGGCAGTTCTACGCCGCGAACCATAACGTCGACTACTTGCAAAACTCGGCTGTGCCGCGCCTGCTGATGCTGGTCAACGACGGCGTTGTCGGCAAGAAGTCCGAAGCGATGCTGAAGAAGTTCTTTGCCGCGGCGAAGGGCAAGTCTGAGAACCGGATGGCGATCATCCAGGCGACCAAGCCGCGGGAACGGTTGGGCGCTGGCCCCGGTGGACCTCTCAAGATCGAGGTAGTCGATCTATCCAAGTCGCAGCGCGCCGACTATATGTTCGAGAAGTACGACCGCCGCGCGGACGAGAAGGTCGGACAGCAGTTCAGAATCCCGAAGCAGTACCGCGGTGACACGCAGGATATCAACCGCGCTACCAGCGAGGCGGCTTTGCGCTCGACCGAGGAAATGGTTTTTGAGCCCGAACGCAAGCGGTTCGACTGGGTCATGAACCACCTGATCCTGCCGGAGCTGGGTATCCGGTTTTGGCGGTTCAGATCGCGCGGTCCGACTACGCACGACACGGAAACGGTAGGCAAGCTGCTAGAGATCCTCGGCAAGCTCGGCGTTATGGTACCGGCCGAGATGCGGCCCATTGCCGAGCGGCTCCTAGATATCGAGCTGCGGCGTATGGCTGGCGATTGGCAACAGCTACCCATGTCGCTTATCATGCAGGGCTTCAAGCCGAAAACACCAGGCCAGGCCGAGTCCGAGGAACCCGAAGACGGGCCGGCCGAAGGGGAAGCCGAGCAGGACGACGAAGGCGTTGAGCTGGAAAACCCGCCTGACCTGGCAGCACCACAGCAGGACGTGCTGAAGGAAGCCGCCGCCGCGCTGGAACAGTTGTTGCGAGACAAGGGCGTCTCCGAGGTACAGCTTGCCAAGTTCCGCGATTCGGCCCGCTCAGACCAGGCTGCCGTAGAGGCGATCCACAAGGACACCGACCCGGATGTGTAGACGCTGCGATCCCGTCTCGCTGGTCCTACCCGCCGAGGGGTACCTTCGCGCGAAAGGGCTAGCGTTGTCCTACGTGGGCAAGGACGCCGGCGTAGCAGGGCTTACCGTACCAGATCGGCTACCGTGCGACGGCGACGCGGTGGCCGAGGACCACGGCGACGCGGTACGGCTGGTGAGGCTACTACCTGGCCAGGCTGCCGAGTCTGTAGCGCGTACGCACGTAGAACAGACCGGCCGCCCGGCAGCGATCGGGACGGTGGTATCATGTGGCGGTAGCGACGAAGCGCCTGTATCGCTCCTGGCGGTGCGCTCCGTGGTCCGGCCTGTCTATGACGCCATGGAGCTTTACGACGACCCACCACCACTACAGGGCGTCCTGGGGCAACTGTCACTGGTCCACAAGGCGCGGCTGGATCCACTGGACCCCAACGACTTCGATCGGATAGTGGCGTCGTTGTCCGCGCAGATCATACGGACGGCTGGCAAGGTAGAGCGCGAGGCGCTGAACGCGTGGATCCGCCGGCTCAAGTTCGACTGGCCGACTGCTACGGACGCGCAGCTACTAGCGGCATCCAAGTCGCTCAACGCAGCTATGCGCAAGGCAACCGGTGACGTATGGGCCGGGGTACGAGGAACGCTGCAGACCACGTCGCAGCGTACCGCCGGCGATACGCGCAAGTCGCAGATCCGGACCGACAAGCTAGAGATCAACGCAGTCATGAACCTGACCGATCGGCGGGCCGTGGCGCGTATGACTGCGACGAACGTGCACTATATCCGTGACTACTACGGCCGGGTAGAGCCGTCCATGTCTGCACGTATGCGCGAGGTAGCGGCGGAAGGGATCGAGCAGGGGCTAGGCACAACAGAGATCGCGCGGAACATTCGGCGCGAGGTTGGTGGTACGCTGAAGGGGCTGTCAAACGCTTACTACAATGTGGTGAGTAACGCGGTCTGTATGCGGTCGCGTACGTTCTCGCAGCTCGGGTCGTTCAGGGATGCAGGGATCGAGCGGTTCGTCTTTGACGCAGTTTTGGACGAGGTTACGACCGATACGTGCTTTGTAGCCGGGACGCTGATTAGGACGCCCGACGGCGAGCGACCGATTGAAGCGATTTGCCCCGGAGATCTGGTATTCACGGCCGCTAGCGGTTTGCGTGCCGTGCGCGCTACTCGTATCGGACACACTGGCGAATTGCTAACGATAACAACGTTGTCAGGTCGTCACTTGACAGTTACGGCAAACCATCCGATACTAACGAACCATGGCTGGACGCGCAGCGAAGACATCAGGCCAGGACACTTTGTTTCGGAGTGCAAATTGCGAGCACTGCAAGGCGGAGTTCACTTCCAAGCTGCGCGCCGGCAAATGGACGAAGTTTTGCTGCCACCAGTGCTATTACGACTCGAAAAAACACCGTACATGGGTCGAACGGGTCTGCGAGCACTGCGGGAAAAAGTTCAAGGCACGACGTATATACGTAGAACGCGGTCAGTACCGCTGCTGTTCAACTACGTGCAGGAAGGCCGCCAATCGCAAGGGCGTAGACCCAAAGCTATGCCGCAGAGTTTGCGAAGAATGCGGGCAGGTCTTCACAATTTCACCGGGGGAATTCCTAGCGGGAAAAATACGCCGTCACTGCTCCAAGGTCTGTCAGCGCAAACGCCAATCGGTCACCTGCGACTACTGTGGCGAAGAGTTCGAGATCTTACGTATAGAAGCCGTACGGAGGCGTTACTGCTCAAAGAGCTGCTATCACAGATCAAGGATGCGTTCGCGTCCAGCACAGTTGATCTGCGAGATACTGAAAGACTATGGGATCGACTTCGAGGAAGAGAAGGCGTTCGCTCACCCAGACGACAAAAGGAAAACGGTCTACGTGGACTTTTGGCTGACCGGTCTTGGTATCGCCATGGAGTTCGACGGTGCTTACTGGCACGACCAGAAGCGCAACGCCAAGGCGGAGAGCAGGAAAGCCAGATACGTAGCCGCCGCGGGCGGGCAATTGGTTCGCATCCGCTGGGAGGACATCAAGAAAAAACCCTGGATCTCCCTCTTGCGGCGTATTTTTCGAGCGTTGCAAAATACGACCGAGTCGTAAACGTTTCGCGCCACTCGGTTCCGATCACTCCCGTATACAACCTGCAGATCGATGGGAACGACCCGACGTACGTAGCGGCCGGGCTAATCGTTCATAACTGCCGCTTCCTTCATGGCACCGTATTCTCCGTTGCGGCAGGCCTCGCCCGATACGAGGCGGCCGACAAGCTACGCGATCCCACCGCGATCGATTCCGTCATGCCATGGACAACCGAGCGTGTGATCCAAAGCGGCGAGCACGAGGGCAAGACGGGCGTTTACATTCGAGGCGCCGAGAGGCTAGAGCGGGTATTTGTAGTAGAGCGGTCCGGCGTTGGTGCGAAAGACAGGATCGGGACCTACTCAAACGCGTTGTCGCCCAATCAACTAACCGAGAAAGGGCTAGGATACCCACCCTTACACATGCGGTGACGTTCGCTGATAGTCGCCTCCGTGTGAGGCGATAGACGAAAGGCGGAAACAACATGCACGACTTCAACCGACTGGACCACCTGCAAGGAGGATCCGAAGCCAAGGCCAACCTTAACCGCGCGATCACCGACGCGATCCGACGGTCGTTCGATCGGTGCGGCATGCGCAACCCGACCAACGCCGAGATTACCGACCGTGCTAGGTTCTGCGTCGACAAGGCGCTGGAGCTGTACAACGATCTCGGCTGGACGGTCGTCAAGGTCGCCGGTCATATCGAGACGGCGCTACAATGCCACCTGGCCGGGATCGACTGGCAGCCCGAGCAGGTAGGGGACTTCTGGCGCGTACAGGAGTAGTGACCATGGCTCGCTTTCGCACGCTCAAGATGCCGGACCCGGATCACCTAGTGAAGCGGCTAGTCGCTGGTAACGAGGTGGGCGTGCTGTCGCGTCTTTCTCGCGCCAGCTTCGTTGGCCAGCGGTTCGTGCTGATCAACGAGCGGCTGAAAGAGGGCGAGCCAACGCGTGCATGGGGTGTGGTGCAGCTGCTACAAGGGCGAGCGATCCCGTCCGGTCCCAAGGCGGTTGAGACCCTCGGTGCCAAGATCGACAGTCTCACGGCGCGGGAGTTTCGCGGGGTACCCGAGCAGGTATGGTACCACCGCCTCGCGTTGGTCGAGCGGTACGACCCGCCAAGGGAGATCAAGGGCACCGTGCCGGGGCGACGATACACCGGGAGCATTGAGATGCAGAAGGCAATGCCAAAGCTATCGGCCAAGGACGAAGCCGAGAAGCGGCTAGAAGACGCCAAGATCGCGGCGAATCGAAAGCTCCCCATCGCGACCAAGCGGCACCGCTACGTCGCGGCAAAATTTACCCTTGGCAACCACTATCCTCGGTGTGCGATCTGCGGGCAGACGCAGCCGTTGAGCGACTGGTGCAACGCGCCAGACATGGAGGAAGCGGCGCTAGCTCGGCAAATTGACGTAGCTGGATCTGTAGAGAAGTGCCGCTACTGCGATGAGCCAGCCGACTCTGTCCTCATAGCCAAGGAAGGCGGCGCCGGTGTACCGGTATGCGCGTCGCACGTACCGCAAGGTATGGAGCCCGATTCGACGCTGGAGCTACGCGAGATCGACAAAGCGGACGTTGATCCTACCGAGCTGAAGTCGCTGTCGGTAAGCCAGCTCAGGCAGCTACTGCGTATCCTGGAGCGCGATTTCGCTAGCCGCGACTACAACGCGTCGAAGTCCGAAGACTTGATCAACTCGGCGCTGTTCGTCATGGACGAGTTGCAACGCTGTCGCGAGGACGTACCGGACGGACAGCTGGTTGAGGAGGCGCGCAAGCTACGCAAGCAGTACGCTCCCGTCGGCGCGTCGGGCGAAGAGTCTGGCCGACTGGTCAAGCTGGAGGAGGTACTGAACGCAACGACCGGCGACGCGGTGATCCG
>JABAOC010000959.1_pt1 | contig 12929 bp, 11 predicted proteins | sample 7062161 | NCBI WGS metagenome assembly JABAOC01 (sample SAMN14538625, study PRJNA623070) | marine sediment metagenome | biome: marine biome [ENVO:00000428]; feature: marine pelagic biome [ENVO:01000023]; material: deep marine sediment [ENVO:00002113] | place: India: Gulf of Khambhat ... | reverse complement strand
CCTGCAAGGGCTATCAGGCGTGCTCCTAAGAGCGGACCGGCTAAGGCACGGATATTGGGGGCAACTTCGTTCGTTATAAGATCCACATAGGTCTCGAGCGAGTTTCGCAGACCGTACAGTTCCAGTGTGTTTCTGCACATCGATTGTATTTGCCCCAGATCTGTGTCGTCTATGGCGGCGCCCATGGAGGCTCTTGTAGCTTTGGCAACTCTCTTAGCCTTCGCTTTGGGTAATCCTTCTTCCTCCAGATTCTCCGCAGTGAAGCTGTCGCGTCTTCCAAGGTCTAGGACGAGGCGGCAGTAGGTTTCATGCTTGTCTATGAGCCTGTCCAGTTCCGGAAAATGAAGACCATACCATTCCCGAATTCTGTTCATGAAGAGGTTCAGGGTCTTGTCCAAGTCGTCAATCGTCTGTATGGCTTGGATGATCAGCATATCACGTTTCTCAGCGGCCTTTCTGACTTTGGTCCTCGTCAACTCCATGGATACTTTGTGGCCCCATTCTCGAATCGCGTCCGCGCGCTGCGCGAAGCCCGACTTCACACCAATCTCTTCGAGGTTTGCACGCAGTAGCTCGCCGGCTTCCGAAGGGCTCTCCACGTCTGTGTCAATTTGAAGTTCGGCGTTCGCCTTGCGAGCCAGTCCAGGGCTTTCGAAGACAAAGGCCGTATACCCCTTCTTTTGAAGCTTCTTGACCAGAGTTGTGATTTCTTCGGTTACTTCGCCAGCTTCGATTTTTCCCATTTTCTCCGCTGTTTCCCGTGCTTTTTTGGGAAAGAAGACCTTGTCGACGAGTTCACTGGCTTTTCCAAAGCCGAAGACGCCCATGGTGCAAACTATGATCGTTGCTTTTATGTCCTTGTCCTCCATCATCGATCCTTCTCAGCTTCTCTCCTAACCTTTATCTTGCCCATTGAATAACCTTTACTCCAAAGAGGACATTTTCAATGACCAGTCTGCTCGCCATCGATGTCGCTGGGCTGAAACTGCAGAATCCTACCATGCTTGCGGCTGGAATTCTGGGGATATCCGGGGCGTTTCTGAAGAGGGTCGCTGAAGCTGGAGCGGGTGCGGTGGTTACGAAATCAATTGGACTGGAACCACGGGAGGGATATCCCAACCCCACCGTGACTCAAGTTGACGGGGGGTTGATCAACGCCATTGGTCTGGCGAATCCGGGAATCAACTATTTCGGCGCAGAGATAAGCAAAATGGAAGATGTCACCGTCCCAATTGTGGCCAGCGTTTACGGTTTCTCGTCTAGGGACTACGCTGACGTAGCTGAGAAAGCAGCTCAGGCCGGAGCAGATGCAGTGGAGCTGAATCTCTCTTGTCCACATGTGGCGCAAACAGGAACCGAGATTGGACAGTCCGCCCAGCTAGTTGCTGAAATAGTGAACGAAGTGAAGGCGAGGGTTAACATACCCGTCTTCGTGAAGTTAACTCCTAACATTGCCGATGTGGCTGAGATAGCCAAGGCAGCCACCGAAGCGGGGGCAGATGGCATCACGGCGATCAATACGGTTAGAGCGATGACTATCAACATCGAGACCGCCCAGCCGGTGCTATCAAACAGAATCGGCGGGTTGTCCGGGCCTGCAGTAAAGCCGATCGCGGTGAGATGTGTCTACGAGATTTCCCGAGGAGTTGATGTTCCCGTTATCGGTTGTGGTGGGGTGGCAACTTGGCGGGACGCTGTCGAATTCATGTTGGCGGGGGCGTCAGCAGTCCAAATAGGCACGGCGGTCGCGTTTCAGGGGTTGGAGGTTTTTGAGTCGATCACGAAGGGACTTCGCGGATATCTTGAAGAGAGGGAGTTGAGTAGTGCAAGAGAGATTGTCGGGTTGTCTCACAGAAATTAATCGCCTAAGAATTGTCGAGATCGAAGAGGTCATAAAGGAGAGCCCTTCGGTCAAGACTTTCGCTTTCAACGATGAATGGTGCTCAACGGCGGAGCCGGGGCAGTTTGTCATGATGTGGATCCCTGGTGTTGATGAGGTTCCCATGAGCTTATCAACCATAGGCCGACGGGGGCTGTCTTCAGTAACTGTGGCTGAAGTCGGGGACGCGACAAAGGCTGTACATCAAAAGACCTCTGGAGACCTCTTGGGGATACGGGGACCTTTCGGCAACGGCTTTTCACCGGTGAAGGGAAAGACAATGATTGTTGGCGGCGGAACGGGGCTAGCGCCTCTTATGCCTCTAGTCGAGGCCCTCTCAGCTCTTGACGCTAGGATCACCTGCTTGCTTGGGGCCAAGACGAAGGACGAACTACTCTTCTTAGACCGAATAGAACAGCTAGTCTCAAGGGTTGGCGGCAAGATCGTGACTACAACTGAGGATGGCAGCTACGGCTTAGTAGGTGTTGTGACTGAGCCCGCTGAAAAAATATTGGCGAAGGAACGATTCGATATGATATACACCTGTGGCAAAGAGCGGATGATGTACAAGGTCTTCCTCCTCGCAGGACGCCACAATACGCCGTTGCAGGCAAGCTTGGAGCGGACTATGCGTTGTGGCATTGGTTTGTGCGGCAGTTGCGTGGTAGGCGAATTCATGGTATGCAAGGATGGACCGGTACTGAGTTACGACGAATTGCTGAAGATCGGAGATGAATTCGGGAAGCTCAAGCGTGACTTCTCTGGCAGAGAAACTCCCGTTTAGCAAGGCAAGCGAATATTTAAATGAATTCAGATTGATTCACTTAAGACACTAGTTGGAGCGTCGATGATGAGCTCAAATCGGCTCGGTAGAATGGCCATCGCCATAGGCGGGTTCCTGATTTTCGTGGGCGTCATAATGATGGGTATATTCGCCTTGGGCCTTCTCGGCATCATCGACGCATTGGAGAACGCAGGGTACCGCACACTGGCTCTATGGGCACTATTAATCGTTGGCGTGCTTGACCTTGCTTCCGGGGTTATGCTAAGACGTGAGTGAGCTGCGATGGGGCTAAGAAGAGTCCTCGCGTTGATCGTGGGGGCCGTACAAGGTGCCATTGGCATATTGGCAATGGTGCTTGTAGGTACCCTCTATCTTGATTTTCCATTTGTCCAAATCATGTTGGATTTTCCTGAAGCGTTGCTGCCTCTAGAAACGTTGGTTCTTATCGTTTTCAGCTTCTTTTCAATCGTGAGCAGTTTCTATCTCATTCACGAGGGGCTTGACTAGTTCATGGAAGGACGGGTTTAGTTGACAGCGGAGAAAAAACTTGGGCTTTTCAGCGCAGTAATGCTAGGGTTAGGCGCTGCCATAGGCTTCGAGATTTTCGTCTTGTTGGATTATGCCTACTTTCGTTTAACCGGCCCGAGTTTGGTCTCGGCGCTCCTTCTCTGCGGGCTCATCAACCTACTGACCATGTTCAGTTATTGTGAACTTTGCGCAGCTATTCCTGAAGTGGGGGGCGAATATACGTACACCAAAGCCGCCTTTGGAGGACTTACAGGGTTCACAGCTGGCTGTCTCAGATGGTTCGCCAGCGTCTTCGGGGCAGCGCTGGCAGCCATAGTCTTCACTCAGCAGCTTGGTTATCTTTTTTCGATATTTCTTCCTGCAGCTCGAGGTGTAGTATTGGTCATTTCGCCTTTGATCGTCGTGATTTTGGTTGTAATCCTCTCTATCCTTGATGTTAGGGGGGTAAGAGAGACTACGACTTTCATAGTGGTCGCGTTCTTGGCCATATTCATCTTCTTTCTGGCAATCGGGCTGTGGGGGGGCCTGACACCTCCCGAAGTGTTGCCTCCATCATCGTTTGAGGCGTTGTCTGGATTCTTTGCAGCGACGGCTTATACCTTTACTATGTTTGTAGGGATGCGCGCAGTGGTTGCGGGGGCGCCTCGAATCAAGGATCCGGAGAAGAATGTTCCTAGGGCTCTTCTCTTGTCGACGGTTTTGCTGATCGCGGTCTATTGTGGCGTTGCTTATGTTGCTGTTGGGTTTGTCCCATTGGGAAATTACGACGAGTCCTTCCTCAACATTGCGGCTAAAGAAATCATGGGTGAACTCGGAGGCCTCCTGTTTGCGGTTGCGGGAATAGTTGCGAGTGTATCCTCTATAGCCACGGCAATGATGGTTCAATCAAGTCTTCTTGGTGGGATGAGCCGTGATGGATACCTGCCGAAGATTCTGGGGAACGTTCATAGGCGTTTTGGAACGCGTCATGTCGCGGTTGCTGTGAGTTCGCTTTTTGTGATATTGTTCGGCTCTATTGGCGCGGTGGAGTTTCTTGGATATGCAGCGAGCTTCGCGTCACTTCTAGTCTTTGCACTGGTGAACCTCTCTATTGTGGCGCTTAGGAAGAAGGCGCCACTTTTGAAGAGACCGTTCAAGGCCCCCTTGTATCCAATAACTCCCATCGCCGGGCTCGTTGTCTCGCTTGGGTTGCTTGTGGCCCCAATGTTCTTGGAGGATGTTAATGCGATCAGCGCGCTTTTGTCCGGCTTAGGTCTGACGGTGTTGGTGCTGTTTGCGTATTATCTGAGGATGTTAGGACGTTATCGTGTTCGTGTTGCTGTGGGGGGAGCCAGTTTGGGTATAGGCGTCTTCTGTGCGTTGTTGGTCTGTCTAATTGAAACGGGTCTTGTGCCACTGGTATTGTCCCCCTTCTCTCATTTTGCTCTTGTTTCCGTCAGCGTAATCTTCATTGCGGCCGGTCTTCTAAACGCCACCGCCCACTCAGGCAAGATATTTTAGGCATTACATTTGATGAAGTGGTGTGGGGCTAATGTCGGAGAAGAAAAAAAGAAAAGAGATTGTGGTCGACGCACCTTCGCAAAAACGCCGAGAACCGACTCTGCTGCTAGATACCACCGGAGCCGAGGCTGTGGATGTTCTTAAGGCATTTACCAAGGTTGGCAGGAGCTATTCTTGGCTCATGGTCGTGGTCGGCGGCGTGCTTACTCTCTTCTGTGTATATGGCCTTCTGACCTCTGTGCAGTTCTCATTCTCCAGTCCTTTATTCATTGGCTTTCTGGGTTTTCTCGGTGCAGTGAACATTTTCCACGGACTAGTATTGCTGGCAAAGGAATAGACCACTGGAATGAGCCAAGCCAGTCCTAGGGTGAAGCTGTACAAGACTGAGTTGTATTATCCGCAGATTGAGGTTTCTTGGCTTCTTGATGACTCAAAGCAGAAGAAGCGTTCCTTACCTGCCATTCAAAAAAGTTATATTTAACTACCGGCATGTCGGTGTAGGCGGGTGTTGAGATGAGAGGTGGCCGCCAAATTCAACGCGTATTCTAGACGTCGACTGACGCTGGACCATCGCCTCTCCAAACCCGGAAAGAAACGCATTATTTCTCCAAACCTAGAAACCGGATGCAAATCACAAGGTGAGACAAGATGTTCAAAGAAGTAGAATCCACCGTAGACTTCCCCAAACTGGAGAAACGAATCCTCAGGTTCTGGAAAGACACCCGAGCATTCGAGAAGCGGGTGACCCTAAACAACAGCAAGCCTCACTGGTCTTTTATGGACGGACCGATCACTGCCAACAACCCTATGGGAGTGCATCATGCTTGGGGCCGTACGTACAAGGATCAGTTCCAGCGCTACCACGCCATGAAAGGCTTGGATCTTCGTTACCAGAACGGCTTCGACTGCCAAGGACTCTGGATCGAGGTTGAAGTCGAGCGAGAGCTTGNNCGCTACGCCGCGTTGCAGGTCGAGCAATCTATTCGCCTTGGGTGTTGGATGAATTGGGACGATCCCCAGTTCCTTAGGCAACTAGCAGATCGTCTCGAGACGAACCCAGAGGCGGTCATAACCTTTCAAGGACCGAAGGGTCCGGTGAGCGATACTGTGGAACGAATGATCAGCCGGCTGGGCACACCTCAACTGGGCGGCTCTTACTTCACCTTCTCTGACGCGAACAATTACACAATATGGGTTGTACTCAAAAAGTGCCACGAACACGGATGGATCTACAAGGGTAGAGACGTGATGCCGTGGTGTCCCCGTTGCTCCACCGCCCTGTCCCAACACGAGATCGTCACTGAGGGATACCGAGAAATCACCCACATAGGACTCACCCTCAAGTTCCCTCTTCGCGGACGAGAGCAAGAGGCGCTTCTGGTCTGGACGACAACTCCATGGACCCTCTCCTCAAATGTTGCCGTTGCTGTTCACCCTGATCTCTCTTACGTCAAGGTCCGATGTAAGGATGAAAACTTGTATCTCGCGAAAGCCGCTCTAGACCGCGTTTTCACTGAAGAGGAATGCGAGGTAGTCAAAGAACTAGCCGGCACTGACGTGCTCGGCTGGACCTACGAGGGTCCCTTTGATGAGCTTCCCGCTGAAAAGACCCTAGGCGCAGTGGAAGCCCATCGAGTTATCCTCTGGAAAGAGGTTAGCGAGGAGGAGGGCACAGGCGTCGTGCACATTGCTCCAGGCTGTGGTAAGGAAGACTTGGAGCTCGGCAAGGAGCACGATCTTCCAGCGGTAGCCCCTCTGAACGAGTACGGCGTCTTTGTCGAAGGCTTTGACTGGCTAACAGGTCAACATGTCTATGACACGGCTGAACCGATCCTCAAGAATCTGAAAGAGAAAAAGCTTCTCTTCAAAGTTGAGGACTATACCCACCGCTATCCTGTCTGTTGGCGTTGTGATAGCGAGTTGGTGTTTCGCTTGGTCGATGAATGGTTCATATCGATGGGGGCGAAGCTGGAAACGCCGGTTGAGCAGTTGTCTGATGAGGAAAAACAGAACAACTTGCGCTATCAGATCATGGACGTGGCACGCCAGGTTCACTGGATTCCCGAGTATGGTCTCCAGCAAGAGCTAGACTGGCTGCGGAACATGGACGATTGGATGATCTCGAAGAAGAGATATTGGGGCCTAGCGCTGCCCATCTGGGAGTGTGACAAGTGTGGAGCTTTTGAAGTCATCGGCAGCAAGGAAGAATTGAAGTCGCGCGCTGTCGAAGGATGGGAAGCGTTTGAGGGCCACACACCACATCGACCGTGGATAGATGCAGTCAAAATCCAATGCTCCAAATGCGACGCCGTCATCTCCCGGATCCCAGACGTGGGGAACCCTTGGCTGGACGCTGGGATCGTCTCCTACTCGACACTCGGCTATCGGCACAACAAAGAGTATTGGGCGAAGTGGTTTCCCGCAGATCTGGTCTGCGAATCGTTGCCAGGCCAGTTTCGAAACTGGTTCTACTCGATGCTTGCCATGAGTACCATTCTCGAGCGTCAGCCCCCATTCCGCACCTGCTTTGGACACGGGCTCGTGCTGGATGAAAAGGGCGCGGAGATGCACAAATCCTCGGGCAACGTGATCTGGTTAGACGAGGCAGCCGAGACGATTGGGGCAGATGTCACGAGGTGGATGTACTCGACAAGCCGCCCTGAGAGCAACATGCTCTTTGGCTATGGGCAGGCGGAGCTGGTTAAACGCCAGTTTCTGATCCCGTTGTGGAATGTCTACAGCTTCTTCGTGACCTACGCGAACATCGACGAGTGGACCCCCAGCGAAGTCACCGCCCAGTACTCCCTCTTAGATCGCTGGATCCTCTCAAAACTTCAGACCCTCATCCAAGACGTCACCAATTGCATGGAGAAATATGACGTGTACGACGCGAGCGCACGCTTAGAGCAGTTTGTGGACGAACTCTCCCGATGGTACGTCCGTCGTTCGAGGCGAAGGTTCTGGAAGAGTGAAGCCGACGTAGATAAGCGGGCGGCCTACACGGCCCTCTACACCTGTCTGACAACTTTCGTTGAGCTGTTAGCGCCGTTCCTTCCGCTCCTCGCGGAAGAACTGTACCAAAACCTCGTACGGACAATAAATCCAAATGCTTCGGAGAGCGTGCATCACAGCGACTGGCCGGTGGCCGATACTTCCTTGATAGATACGGAACTCATGACCGATATGGATCTGGTCATCCAGATCTGTGGCTTAGGCCGTTCAGCCCGCAACAAGGCGGGAATCAAGCTGCGACAGCCCCTCCAAGAAGCAAAGGTCGTGGCCGAGAAGCCCTTGCTCGAGCGGCTCCAAAGGTTCACAGACCTGATCACAGATGAGCTTAATCTCAAAGATCTAGTCCTGACCTCGCAAGAGGACGAGTTGGTCGATCACGAGATAATGCTCCGGGCAAATCTTCTGGGGAAAAAATATGGCAGACGCTTCTCTGAGTTGCGTGAGGCCGTCGCCTTGGTGGATACCGAGCTTCTCCTCCAAAAGCTACGGAAAGGCTCGAGCGTCGAGGTACCACTGGGCGATGAACCAATCACTTTGCTGCCTGAGGAGCTTGAAATCCGCCTGAACCCCAAGGAAGGCTACGCGTTGGCCGACGAGTCCGGAGTCTTCGTAGGAGTGAACACGCTGGTCACAACAGACCTGAAGAAGGAAGGCTTGGCCCGGGACATCGTGCGGCGCGTACAGAACCAACGCAAGGACGCGAACTTCAACATAGCTGACGAAATCGAAATCTACTACGAAGGAGGACCGGAAGTCACCGACGTCTTCACCACTCACGAGGACTACATAGCCACCGAGACCTTGGCAACCTCCATCCACAACACTGCACCCCCGGCAGAGTCGCATGTGACCGAGCACAAAATTGATGGTGACACCGTGCGTGTTGGACTGGTTCGTATTCAGAAGAACGTTAGCGCTGACTAGCACTTGAAAGGAAGGCAGAGGCAGTCAGTAGAAGCTGTATCGAAAAGGCGCCTCACTCTTTTCTTGCCGTGGAGGCCTGCGTCAATAGATCGACGACGTGGGGAAAGTCTATTCCGAGTTCTTTCACTTTTTGCAGCGTAGGAATCCCGTTGGGGGTCCACCCTCTTCGTTTGTACACGGCATCCTTGAGTTTTTCATACTCCGATTCACGATGCTTCCTGAGAACGGCCATCTTCTCCGCTGTCGTCTTGCCCTTTGGGTCGTAGCCTATCTTCTCCTTCAGTTCTTTGTCATATCGGTCTGCGCGGCTTTCATACTCTTCCGTGGTCACGGGTCCCACAGATCGGTAGGGGACATCGTCATGTTCTCGGGTGCCAAATCCCATTCGTAAGTTGAAGATGCGTTGGAAATTGTAGACTTTTTCGCTCACGAGAATAAGATCGTCGGGGGTAGTCTTTCGACCTGTTATACCCGAAAAGCATTTGGCGTAGTTCTCCACGTGGGAGATGAATTTGGCCGGGTCAGGTGTCTTCTCGTTTCTTGGGGGCGTAACGTCGTTCCACGGGAGTTTGCACAGGCCAACTAAACCGAACCAGGTGCGAAACATCGGGAACCAGTGCAGGGCGTCTGCTTTCTGCTCAAAGGTCGGCATCAGGTTGTGAACCATGTCCAAGAATATCAGCCACGCTTCATCGTGTTGTGGGCCTTTCAGGGCAAGCCCGTAGCCGCCTTGTTGTGCTAGGGATTCTTTGGTGACGTACTCGGAATACTCTAGGCCTTTCGCTTCCATTCCTATGTCTTGCAGCAGTCTTGGGTCGGCATCATACTCTTCCGCAAAGAGTTTCTTCATGTTGCGAATTCCTTGGCCGACAACGAGGCCGAATCCATCGCCCTTCGCCATCTGATGAATGATCGTCAGGGCGGCTTCCTTATTCCCGAACGTGAGGTCGAAACCTCCAGTGTTCTTCTTGTCAATCAGCCCCATTTCATAACACTCCATTGCAAATGCTATCGCGGTGCCGACGGAAATCGTGTCTAAGCCGTAAGTGTCACAGTAGAAGTTGGCTTCAATTACGAAGTCGGGATCAAAGATGCCGCAATTACTCCCGAGGCCAGCGATGGTTTCGTATTCTGGACCGTCTACCCACACCTTCTGGCCTTTGTATGGGCCGGTTTTGATGTGGAAGTCCTTGACGCCGTGGCTGCAGGCCATGGCACATCCGATCTCGCAACCATCGTAGCCTGGATCGAACTTTTTCCGGTAGACTTCTCCGCCGCTGAGTTGCTCCCCTTTAGGATGGCTGCCGAATCGGAAGTTGTTCACCGGAAGCAGGTCAAACTTGTTCATAATGGAGACTAGATAAGATGATCCGATGATCGCCATTTCGTTTTGTTTGGGGTCTAGGGTGACGATTTCTTTGCTGAATTCGCGTCCGGCTTCCTTAACGAGGTCTAGATCTGCAGGGTGATTAATCTCGGGGCTAATCGACCCTGAATACTTGACCACGATCGCCCTTATTCTCTTGTCGCGAAAGACCGTACCTGTTCCGCCTCTTCCCGCCTGTTTAAACCGTACGGTTCCGCGGCGCAGATCGTACCAGGAGAAATTCAAGCATCCGAACCCTGTGTGTTGGGCTCCCGGTCCCGACGAGACGATTGAAATGCTCTTCTTGTCGTCGCCCCCATACTTCTCGGCCAGGACTTCGCCCAGGCGATAGGAGTCAGAGGGTAACCCCTCAGCGTCGTCAATGATTACGTGTCCTTTGTCTCCGTCGATGAAAATGACGACGTCGGACGTGGCTTTTCCTTGGATCTCTAATGCATCCCATCCGGAAAATTTCAGGTAGGGGCCAAAGTAGCCACCAACGTTGGAGTCCATCACTGACTCGGTCAGGGGAGAGATCGTCACGACGATGCTCTTTCCGCTTCCAGGATAAACGGGAATCCCTCCCATGACGCCACATGCGATGCAAATTTCGTTCTCGGGATCGTCCCATTTGATGATGCGATCTCTTGGGAGCGCGTTCCACAAGAGCCAGAGATCGAACCCGCGGCCGCCGATGAATACGTCTTTCATTTCTTTGGTTACAGGTTTGCTCACTATCCGGTTCTTCGTGAGATTGACGTAGAGCGTCCGGTTGTTGTATCCTTTCTCAATTGGCTTCAGATCGTAGTCAAATTTGGCAATCACCATGGAGATCACTTTTCTAAGCTGAGATGACAACATACGTCATAGTCGGTGTTAAAAACTTTTTTGACGTACCGTGGAAGATGCATAGGTTGATATGTTCTGAAAGCGTACCACGTTCTTCATGGGAACGCGCAATCACGGGTATATCTATGCGACCGTGGCCGTACTCCTCTGGGCAACCGTGGCTTCGGCGTTCAAGATCGCATTGCGGCATTTGGATTTTCTTCAACTAGTATTCTACGCGTCGGCGGTTTCGACGGCTTTCTTTTTCGCCGTTCTGCTAATTCAAGGCAAACTGGTCGCACTCAAAATGTATTCCAAAGGCGATTATTTGCGTTCCATGGTGCTTGGATTCTTGAATCCGTTTCTTTACTATGTGGTGTTATTTCAAGCATACTCGATACTTCCGGCTCAAGAAGCGCAGACGTTGAACTACACCTGGCCAATAATGATCGCTCTCCTATCGATTCCGATCCTGAAGCAGCAAATCGGCATCAAGAGCATCATCGCCATTGTCCTCAGTTTCAGCGGGGTCTTCATTACGGCAACTGAAGGCGACATTTTCCGTCTTCGTTTCACTAATCCTAATGGCGTTCTGCTGGCGTTGAGCAGCGCTGTGATTTGGGCTCTCTTTTGGATCTATCATCTCAAAGACAGGCGGGATGACGTTGCCCGACTTTGCTTGAATTTCGCATTTGGGTTTGTTTACATATGGATTTCCCTGATGGTCTTCTCGACGCCAATCGTTCCTGACATCAACGGGTTGTTGGCGGCGGCGTATGTTGGGCTGTTTGAAATGGGACTTACCTTCCTGCTCTGGCTAAGAGCATTAAGCTTGTCGACGACAACGGCACAGCTAAGTCACTTTGTCTACGTCGTTCCATTCTTGTCGCTGATCATCATTCATCTGATAGTCGGAGAAAGAATCTTAGTTTCAACAGTAATTGGGCTGCTCCTCGTAGTGCTAGGCATACTACTGCAGCGATCTGCCCGTGCCTCGTCCTAGGGGACGGATGAGTTCCTATGCATTTGATATCAAGGCAGCGTTGCTTACTTCTGAGCTGGCTGCAACCCTCTCGCTCTTTCTGCCGCCTTAGTGACCGCCGAAATGATGACAGCTCTTACCCGACCCTGCTCCAGCTCCAAGAGGCCTTCGACAGTGGTGCCGGCGGGAGTGGCGACCATGTCTTTGAGCTTGATAGGGTGTTCTCCTGTCTCCACAACCATCTTGGCAGCGCCCAATGTCATTTGCGCCGCCAACACGGTGGAAATGTCTTTCGGTAGGCCGAGTCTCACCCCCGCATCAGCGAGCGCATCGATGATGAGGTAGATGTAGGCTGGGCCACTGCCAACCAAGCCTGTGGCCAGGTTCAGGTGTTTCTCCTCCAGTCGCATGACCTTTCCTAGGAGACCGAGGACTTCGGTGACCGCGTTCAGTTCTTCTTTGCTGGTGTTTTCAGATGGGCACACGGTAATCATGCCTTCTCTCACGCCGANNAGGGTTACCCCGGCGGCGATGGACACGAAGATCTTTTCAGACTTCATGGCTGGACTGACTTGGGCGAGGACTTTTTCGACCACCGCCGGCTTCACTGCGATGATTATGATGTTGCCGAATGCGGCGACTTTCTTGACGTTGTCAACGCATTTGACTTGGTAGGTCTGGGTGATGTATTTTCGGCGGCTTTCATTGACCTCGGCTGCTTGGATGTCTTTTGGTTCATATATGCCGGATTTGAGTAGGCCCGCGATTACCGCTTCTCCCATCTTACCTGCGCCGATAACTGCTAATTTCCTTGCTTTGTTCAATGGTGCTTGCTCCTCCGTTTGGTCTTGGACTAGGGGGTTTATGGACTTAAGTTTTTAGCCAACCAACGACGGCCGAGGGAGAGCATGGCTAACCATTTATGGGCTCCTAATGGACGTTTAGAAGCAATTTGTCCGATTCAGGATGAACCCAAACTGCAAAGCGGGTATTGTTGAAGTAGGAGTAGGATAGCGCGCGGCCTGCAAAAATTACGACGACACCATCATTAGGCTGCATGCATCAGCAAAACTAATTGTCTTCTAGAACTAGAAGAGCTACAAACTTAATAATTTCGGCAACAGCA
>JABAOC010012350.1_pt2 | contig 12936 bp, 11 predicted proteins | sample 7062161 | NCBI WGS metagenome assembly JABAOC01 (sample SAMN14538625, study PRJNA623070) | marine sediment metagenome | biome: marine biome [ENVO:00000428]; feature: marine pelagic biome [ENVO:01000023]; material: deep marine sediment [ENVO:00002113] | place: India: Gulf of Khambhat ... | reverse complement strand
TGCAAATCTCTTGTGGAGTCGATCCCAGGAGACACCGCATATCCCTGACTTCGGGTTGGACTTGCCTTCCCTGGCGCCAAGAGTAACGTGCAATTTGAGAACGGTTTCCTCCCAAGCCATGTTATTTGCTTGTAGAGCTTCAATTATCATCTTGAATTCTTTGGCGAAGATATCTTTCTTCCGTCGTCGCAACTTCTCTCGGTAGCGACCCGTCCTTACTTCCTCTTTAATCTGGGGTGCCACTTGGCGTACGGCGTCCAACGCGTTGCTCGCAGCCCCATAAGTCAGGGTTGAGAGATACTCAACCACTTCATCAGGTGTCCATTTGCCAGGATCTTTGTAGCCAAGAGCTTTCCAAGCCTTTTCAGCGGTCTTGAGAACATCATTGTACCCTTTAACCTCATCTCGTTTAGCTCTCCGTATGTAAGCTCGCACGGTTTCATAATCAGAAGTGTCCATATCTAAATTGTAGAATGCCTTTCTTCGTGGCTCCTTCAGAAACTCAACAAGCTGCCCTTTGTGAAGCTCCAAGCCTCGCACTAGCCTGTATATCGTGTGATAGCTTGTCTTATACCGTCGCGCTATACTCCCGAAAGACCGGTTCTTGATCCAGGCAAGCTCCAGAATGTTTAAGACTTCATTTTGTACGTCGCTGCGCTGGGCGACCAGTGTTTGCAGGAAGTGAGGACGCCCTCCTTTTCCGTTCCTCCCGCGCTTTGCATTTACAAAACGGGTGAATTCTTGAGGTATCAGCAAACTGTCGATTCCCACTATTCTACCTCTATATTTACCTATTGATACGTATACTTGTGGGTGCATATAAATCTTAGGTAAGCAAATTTATATAACATTCTACCTATCGATTTATCCGGTGACACAGTTGGGTGGCGGAGAGACAACAATACTCGCCTACGCGAGTTCAAAAAGTAAATCACTTAGAGCCACAGTGCCATCTTTTATTGTTAAGCAGTTCGGCTTAACCGCAGGTGACAAACTTGAATGGATTTTAAAGGCTGAGAACGGGCAGTTGGTTATTTTGGCTAAGCCCTTGAAGGAAAGTTAGAACAACTCAATGCATGCATGCTTCACTGCCGCAGCCCTTGCATTCTTCAGTCATATAATAGCGACAAGACCCGCAGTAAAGCAGACAAGGAGTTGCTAAAGGATCAACGCTCATATTTCCCACTCTTCTTGTATCTTAGATCAAGACACTCATACATCACTGTGGATTTCTGTAACTCTGGCCAAGACATATGCCCAACCTAGGTTCAGCCAGTAGTCAAGGTCTTCGCTGATGGATTTAATGTTTGTCTGCGCGCGCGCCCCCACGAAAAACACAAAGAAGAACTCGCCGATGTCCTGGTTTACTGCTTCAGCATGCGCGCGTAGCTTCTAACGAAACCTTTACAAACTGAAACTCCCATTCTGTTGTTCTTTCTGCGCTAAGACGTAAAAATGGAGACCGTATCGAAGTGAAGTTTCTCTTTAAGCCTCAGGAAAACCGGTTCCTACTCGTAAACGCCATCTTCGTCATTACTGCCATCGTCATAGAACGGGCGGGGCTCTCACTAGGAATGTACATCTACGCTGACACTGCCTTCCATGTCTTCAATGTGCCCCTGATCATCATCGCCTATTGGTTGATCATCGGTCACACATCGTGGGTGGCCTACAAGAAATTCGGGTGGTTCGCTGGATTCCTGACCGGTGTACTCATCGACTTGCCCATCGAATTCTTGGCCTTTCATCTAGGGTGGTGGGCTTGGAATCCCAGTTGGACCCCCGCAGTATTCTTCAATGCCCCCGTAGCGAACTTTTTGGTGTACTTAAGTGTGAGTTTTGGGAGTATCCTAATCTACAAGTCCGTAATGAAACCAAAAATGGAACAAAAAAAGTATGCATGATCGGACTTTACTCCATCCAATACAAGGCCTCTTTCTTTGCGGAACCTTAAAATGCCTCACACTTTTAGAAGAGACTACGGACGTTAAGGATCTTTGAAACGAAAGAAAGGGAAGAAACGGAGAAAGAGAGAAAAGAGAAGAGTTGAGCAGAGAAAACAGGCGAAGAAACGCTAGCGCGCGAGCGTGAAGAACAGAAAAGAAGTTGACAAAGAATATAGCGTCAAGATGGTGCATCATGACGGTCATAGAAGATGTTTTTTCTTCTAAGGGGCGGATAAAAATTCTGAAAGTTTTAGCTGATNNGGCTTAAACTACTCCGCCACAAATCAGCATCTGCGGGTTCTGGAAAACCACGACCTCATTCGGCATAAGAAGTTTGGTAGGGTTCGCATCTTTCGTTTAAACGAGGAAAATCCTGGGGCAAGGATGGTGCGAGAACTCATAGAATCCTGGGAACAACCCAAATAAGCACACGCACTCTAACTTCGCGCGCGTATTTTGTGTGTTTTGTGTTCTGTCTTTGTCCACGTATGTATGTTGTTTTCATTATGAACCAACGTTGTTGTTCTGTTGGTTTTTTGTGTTATATCCACTTGTGTTATGGTGTTTTGTTTGTGGTTTGTGTGTACACTACAAGCTAGCAGACTAAGCATGAGACAGACCACAGTTCATGAAGTGTAGCGAAACATAGATTCCACATGGGGTTAAAAAGTGTGTGCGCGCTTTGACGAAAAAAGAGGATATTGAAGCTTGCTCAGAACTACCTTGTATGAAAACCTATTGGTCTTATAGATTTCTTTTTCTTTGACTTACGTCTGCGTGGCATTTCAGGTCAAATCCAATGTCTGTTACTGTCTTGGAAGTATTCCAAGAGGTGTTGAATTTAACTTGTATGAATGTTGACTATGTATTATGCATGCATGTGACACAGACACTGACAGACAGAGTGACAGACAGGGGGAATACACGGGCACACGCACGGGCACGGGGACTCACAGGCACGAACATACGTACGGGGGGGCACGAGAGAGAGAAAGATAGAATTTCTATCCTCCTCCTCATTGGATATTCGAACCTCTACTTAGNNGGGAATACACGGGCACACGCACGGGCACGCACGGACACACGGACACAGGGGAAAAAGGTTAAATTTTAACCTTTTACCCTAAACATTTTAGACATATCTCACAGAGAGAGATATCACACCCTCGCACTCTTCAACGGGCTCTTAGATTTGAGAGGGAATCAGCATTCAATCTAGGTTCAGTTGACGAACAACTTGAAATATCGGGATTCTCTTGAACTGATTCTTGCAAGGAGGACCAACACAAACAGCAGCTTCATCCCTTCCTGGTGAAAGGATCCATGACCAGCAGATACCGTAGTGAACCCGCCCATCATAATCATGGGTACACATCTTGTTTTCATGATTCTTCAAGGCATCAATTATCATTTCGTCGAGGATGTTACCCTTATTCTGACGGACCCATTTCAAAAGGAAGGGTTTCCTAGCAGAATACATATCAAAGGCCCATTGACCGCGCGCATCTTGATCGTTGTACTTTTCCATATCAGGAGAATCAAAGCGTAATGATACGAATTCATATCCCTTATCTGTGTAGGTTATCTTTGTCTTTTCTCGATGGGCCTCGACCTTAGCAATGGTTCCTTTCTTATCTATCATCAGATAAACTGTACCCCACGTTTTCGGTATCCTTTCAAGGAAATCAGTGGCCTCTTCTATCGTCTTGCAGTTATCAAGTATCCATCTCTGTGCCACATTGAACATAACTCCTGGTCCCGAGTTTACAAAGCTTGCAGAAGCTGAAGATATTGCGAGTCCTATTTCGTTCATTCCCCCATACCGTGACATATTGCCCCAGTGAAAGGTGAACCCTAGACTGTGCAGCTTCCCATTTGGTTTCGTGTGGCAAAGTGTCAGGTATTTGCTATCTTCTTCTATCCACTCGTGATTTTTTGCAAGAACTGGTAAGCCACTTTGAGTATGGTCACCAGATATCGCCATAACAAGACAGGAAGGTTGATTTCTGTAAGGAGAGAGTTCGTGGGTTGCTACAACACGGTAGTCTACACCGCTGCCATCAGCAATTCCCTGAAGTTCTTCTAGTAGCTCAGGAGCATAGTTTCTCACTTCTTTTTCATACGTCATACCTTTCACAAGATTTTCTTTCGAGAATTCTGGAAGAAGCCCCTTGTCTTTCTTCAACATTTTCCCTATTCTCAGTCCCATGTCGTAATAGGATCCACTCAATTTTACTTCGTACACAACAATCACATCTTCAGAACGAGTAGGAAACCAACTTATTTGTATTTCCAGTAACCAATAGAAATAGAGGGGATTGTGCGGGAAAAACTCGGGTGACATCTCAATTTGACCCAAGATATAAGAATGTGCGAGCATAATTCAGCACTAGCTTAGAAAGATGGCGCTCGCTTTCACCTGCGCAAGTAATTATCGCACTGAACGATGAATCCGCTTGATAAGTCGTCTATACGTCAAAAAATCCTTGACAGCATAGTCTTGGCAGCCAAACCTGTCAACAAGTCTCGGAGCAGGCTTTGCGCGCGCGCATATTTCTCTAGATTCTGACTTCTTGTGTGTGAGAGTTTTTTAGTTTATGGTATTTGGTTTTTCGTTTTGTGTGAAGGTAGGTAGATAGAGGTAGAGAGGAAGAGGTAGGAGTAGGAAAGTAGGAAGGGGGGAAAAAGGTTAAATTTTAACCCAAGCCAAAACCCATGTTCCGTGCTCGTGCCTTATACATGTACCCGTATGTACACGCGCGCGTTCTAGGAACCTATGTATTGCCGCGCACACGGTATTTCTCGCGCGCGTAGGTTGATGCGGCGAAGTATTTCAGAACTCTTTTCGAGTTTGCTCTTTCTATCACTAGCGTGCATGTGGACGGATGCTCTAACGGCATAAACTACTGCCGTAAGTGCAGAGTGAAATGTGATGGCGTAGAGGGCGTAGAGGGGCACATCGAAGAGGACCCCCAAAAAGATGTAGATGTTGTATATGTTTCGCCTGCCAGCGACTCTTCTAAAAGCTCGCTCAAACGGTCCGTATATGTCCAAGCTGACCTTCATGGTTCTTGAGAACTGGTCGTAACAGAATCTATAGAACGCTACAAACACGACTGAGAAGAGACAAAGCTCAAGGGGTAGGAGCCCTTGGGTTTGGCTCAAGAACAGAGCTAAAGCGAGAAGCCATGAAAACTCGTACAGCATATCAAACGGATGTTCCATGCGACCAAGCTTCGTTTCCTGTCCTCTTATCCTCGCCAATTTTCCGTCTAGTCCGTCTAGAATGCCCACTAGGAACGTCAGAATCGAGGCAAGCGCCAAATGTCCGGAAAAGAAAAGATACGTTATGAACCATGCAAGCACGTTTGTAGCAATGGTTAGGCGGTTGGGAGTTATGAACCGTCTATCGGATATATGGTAGAGGATGGCGTTCTCTATTGGTCGATTAATATAGCGGGCAACAAAATCTGAGGCCCCACGTTTCTTCCGCGCGTGCTCAACCAGTAATCTTTTGGCACGGGCAAGATCTTGCCTGGTATCTATATCCTTCCACAAATGCCCGCTTACATCAACCACTTGCGTATCCGCATTCTGAGCTGCAATTCGAACGCAGTCCGCGAGTTCCACTGCGCCTTCTTGCGCAGCTTCTTGGGCGTACTCGAAAATCTTCGGTGAACAGAGGAAAAATCCCGTATCAATGGCAACATTGGAATGGTTAATCGTTTTGCCTATGTCGGAGATTGCGCCCTCTTTCTCAAGCACTTTGGTGTCTTCTTCAGCTACTCTTTCGACGGCGAGAACAAGGGCTTTTTCAGATTCGTTGTCGGTAAGGCTTTTCGGGATTTGCGGGTCAAAAATGTGGTCACACATGCAGAGCAGAAAATCTTGGTGGAAGATCCCTTTTGCAGCTAGAAGAGAATACAGGTTGCCCTTCTTCCAGGACTTAGCTTCTACGAAATGAATGTTGAGCTCTGCATAATTCTCGCCAATATGTTCCCGAATCATGTCGGCCTTGTATCCGACGACTATCCATGTCTCCTGCACTCCCGCTTTCTTGAGACCGCTAAGAATCCTTCCTAACAGTGGCACCCCTGCGACATGAAGGAGGCCCTTCGGCTTTCGCTGGGTCAATTTTCCCAGTCTGATTCCCTGACCAGCAGCCAAAATTAGCGCTTTCACATCACCATCTTCTGGAATCGCTGGTTTGAGCGGCTATGGGCTATGTGCTGCGCGTATTTAAGGTTTGGGAGAATTCTACCATTGATATTAGGTGCCTCAAAAACCGCAGCGCTGGCGAAAAACAAGAAGCCGTGCAGAAGAGGATCGTCGACTCCCACTCTAAGAAACGGTCATGAGGATGTAGGGCTCATCTCTTGAATACCTTTTTTGGCAGAATAGACGAAAGGGATGGCGAAGTCCACCTTATCGTTCTTCGAAAACTCTTGGAATATCTTTTTCTCGATTTCATATTTTATTCGCGGTCTATCCGTAGCCAGTGTCATGTACCTGAGCCTCAAGTAGACTCCGTAATCATACATGTCTGACCTAATGTACGGTTCCTTTCGTGAAGCTTTGATAATGTCTGCAGTTACGTTCTGAGCGGCAGCGAGGAGGATGCGTTCAGCTACTTCCCACTCCGTATCATACGTTATTCTCACTACTACCTCGTCGAGAGAGTAGACGGGTTTCTCTGGCGTTTGTTGTCGGGATCTTTTTTCCCATCGTGTCTGTTTTAAAGGCTTTTTTTCCCAACGTGGCGTAAAGTTGACAGCTGGGTGTCCGAAAAGCATGTTATTGGGAATCAAAATACTCCGCCCTACGGCCTCCTCGCTTTCCACAGATCCGCCGACCTGGTTGAGAACCGTGTACATTGGTCCGACCGCTAGGACATCACCTTTCAAATTTAGCGTTGGCAGGTGAACTCTGTCTCCGAGCCTGAAGGGTCTCTTAAGCGTGATCAACAACCATGCTGCCAAGCCCGACACCACGGGTTGTAAGGCCCAACCTAAGAACAATCCGCCAAAGGCTCCAAGAAATGTGGGAAGCACCCAGAACTGAGGGAAGAATACTGCAACGATGAATAGAGGAGTTAGGAAGGCTATTACAACTCTCAACAAGCTGATAAGCATCTTGGCGTCCTCCTCTCTTCCTTTGCTCTTCAATATGGCAGTCCTTATCACCCTTGAAGATAATTTGTAGAAAACCAGAGCTCCCGCGATCACCAAGAGAATGCCGATGGCGGTTCGCACAGCCTCTAATCCCAAAAACTCAAGAATTCCCTCAAGACTCGCTTGTGCCGCAGATTCCACCATAAGTGTCATAGCTGACATAACAATAGCCCAAGAGGCAAAGAGACTAATTAAACATAGCGCACGTCGGTATACTACTTGGACTTTTTGCGCGCGCGCCTTCTCTGTGCGCGCCCAAGATAATCAGCAACTTGCTTCTCTGAATCTTCCATATCAGCATAAACAGAAGCCTTCATCCAACTCATCTCCTAGAAAGTTTAGTTATACCAATCAGGTTTTATGACTTCTGGAAAAGACAGATTAGCTGCTCCTGTAGAGAATATACACGCCTACCAGCATCATCAGTCCGGAAGCCGTCTGAACGACAGTTACTGGTTCTCTCAGGATGATAAAGGCAAACAGTGCTCCGAAGAAAGAGGATATGCCAAATACTACCCCTGTTCTCATAGAGCCTATCTCTCTTAATGCAAATAGAAACAACAGAATTGAGAAGGCTATGCTGAAAGCTCCAACAGACAATATGTAAGGGACAGCAATCAATGGAACAAGAATACTTATTCCAAGAACCGTTGAGATTATTAGTAGGATTCCACCTCCAAGAAAGCACTTCAAACCAGTCACCATTACTATGTCCCTCTTTTTACTCAGGAACTTGCTGAGATTGTTGTCAATTCCCCAGAAAAAGCACGCACCTACTACTAACAAGTTACCCGTCAACTCTGTGGAGAGAGTAAGCCTATGGAACTCACCATTTGTAGTAACAAATACCATGCCAAGGAGAAGCAGAAGGATAGCCAGATAGTCTTTTCTCACTCCTCTCTCTTTCAGGATTGCAAATGCCATCATTACTGTGAAGAGTGACTCAGTGTTGAGTAGTAATGAGGCATTGATTGCAGTAGTCTCATTCAATCCATATAGCAACATCAGTGGGGCAATTGTGGAACCTGAAAGAATGACAAGTGCCAGTGTTTTGTAGTCCTTCTTGGATATTGTCGGCTCAGTTTCTGAGGGAGTCTCAAATAGCGAAAGAAGTTTTTTATGCAATGGAGAAAGGTGAATTCCGAATAGTAAAACCCCTCCAACAAAGTAAATCATTCCAGCAATGACCAATGGATGAACATTTTCTAATGCAATCTTGTTGAGGGTAGAGCTTATCCCAAATAAAACAGCTGAGGTAAAAGCTCCAACATATCCCCAGTGGTGAGTCATCTCATCACTTGTCGTCTATGAAACTTTCCATGGTTTTTATGGCTTGTGGAAGAAACTTAATCCTTATCATTTCTTGTTTCTAGCAAGAATCCAATAGGCCCTTTCTCCACCACTCTCGATAATTTCGCGCGCGCGGTGAAGGAGTTCATGCCTTCCAAAACATGAAAGCCTTCCTCTATTCCAGACAGATTTGTCTGTTTAAACCACGCCACGTTTTCCCTACCGGAAACTTAGAAAAGTCGAAGGCTTGTGTGTGATTGATTCTTTGTCGATAATGAGCTAGATCCAAGAAAAGTTTAAATTTATGATGATGATTCTGATGACAAAACTGAGTTTATACGGATGCAAAAAACCTTTCGATCGATGGGTGAAAACAAATGAGTGAACAGAGTTTCATTAAACGTCATTCAGTAGCAATCTATTTTGTTTTAGCGTTCGCAATTAGCTGGACTAGTGTATATGCAGTTATTGGAGAAAAATTCTGGGCTCGCTCGGCATTAGAGCTTAGTGACCTTGGGGTGATGGCTTTTGCTATGCTAAATGGTCCATTCATAGCTGGATTATTGATGACCTATGTCGTAGATGGAAAATTGGGACTCAAAGAATTGCTTAACAAAATGACGAGATATAATGTGGCCGGACGATGGTATCTTCCGATACTGATCTTTCCAACTCTCTTATTGGTTGTTTCAGTGTTACTGGGTATGATGGTTTCCCCGGAATTCGCACCCGTATTATCTACCTTCGGTCTTATCGGGGGACCTTTCGCAGGGTTCCTTGAAGAGACGGGGTGGACAGGGTTTGCTTATCCCAAAATGAAGGGAAAAAGAAGCGCTCTCAACACCAGCATCTACTTTGGAGTGATTCACGGGGTTTGGCATATTGCAGCTGACTTTCTAGGGAACTCTAATGCTTTTGGAGGATATTGGCTGCCCTATTTCTTTGGGTTCTTTCTGCATGTCGTGGCGTTAAGAGTGTTGATCGTTTGGGTTTACTCTAATACTGACAGCGTGTTTTTGGCTATCTTGATGCACGTCAGCTCAACAGGATTCTATGGAATTCTAATCTCAACGACAATGGCACCTGTGAATTGGGTGATCTTCTATAATGTGTACGGAGTCGCCTTGTGCCTAGTAGCGTCAGTTGTTGCTCTAAAATATGGTAAAACCCTTAAAGGCAAATCAATTTAGTTCGCCACAACAAAGTCTCGGGTGCTAATTTAGCGCCTTTTTTCCGTTAAAGGTTGTAAGGCTGTTTTTTTGCGCGCGCGCAGGCAAGCAAAACACACACATTTGTGGAGGACAATACTAGAAGATACTTTCTAAATTTTTTTAATGTGCATACCCTCCTAGTTACGCAAGGAGGATCCAAGAAGATGAGAACAAAGACTCTTACGCTATGTTTGATGCTCACGGTTGTGACAGTGATCTTTGCGCCTTCGACGAATAACGCGCTCCCACTAGGGGCTGGTTCATCATCTGGGCTGACGGAAGAAGAGGTTGCGCTGCTTGGATTATTAGACATTGGAAATGCTATGGAAGAACTGGGAATCATCTCAAGCATGGGAGAAAAGATTGCTGGGACTGAAGAGGAACTCTTTGCTCAGCAGTATGTGTATAACAAATTGAGCGAGATGCCTTTGGACGAAGTAACGATGGAGAGCTTTCCAACGACCAGCTGGGAACATGAAGGAGACAGCATCAGAGTCGTCTCCCCGGTTACAAAGCAGATCCCGTGCACTACCTATGGATATAGCTATTCAATTTGGGGTCACTGGTTTGGTCAGAGGTATTCCTTTGGCAACACGCATCTCGGAAAAACGCTTGTCGCCCCCGTGGTAGATGTCGGATATGGCACCGCGGAAGAGTTCGACGCATTGGGAGACCTCAATGGTGCTATTGCCCTGGTGATGCGCGATGATAACCTCCAGGCTTGGCCAAATACGATGTCGGAAGAGGCCGCGCTTCATGGCGCCTCAGCTATTGTCAATTATGGCTACTATGGTGGAATTGCACATCCAGACGGGATTAAGCAAGACGTCAGCGGAGCGCCAATTCCTGAATTCGCCATCTCGAAGAACTCGGCATGGTATATTCAGGATCTACTGGAGAATGGTCCGGTGGTCCTCGAGATGGAAGGCCGGGCAGATGCGATCTCTGAGAAGAGGGGCGAATCGGTCAATGTTGCGGGCTACATGTACGGCACAACTCGTCCTGATGAGTATGTCATATTTTCGGGGCACATTGACTGCTGGTGGAACGGAACGAACGACGACTGTTCCTCAATTGCAGCACTGCTCGAATTTGCGAGAACGTTCTCTGAAGCAAGAGAAGCGGAGATCTTTAGCAACGAGCGAACACTTGTCTTCCTCTCTGTTGGTGCGGAAGAGTTCGGCGGACCATGGAATACCTGGTATGACTGGCTGATAGGCTCATACGAGTTCGTCGTTGCTCATCCCGAGATAATGGAGGGCCTGGTGATCAACCTTAATATGGACGGTGTCAGCTTCAAGAAGACCTCTGGTCGGTACTGGGTAGAGAACACCTGGGAGATCAATGGGTTCATTGCCGATGCAATAGGAGCCCTCGGCAAAACTGGACAAATATCCTACTACAACCCAATCTGGTCCTGGACAGATGCCTGGTCGTTCGGTGCAAAGGCGGGAGGCTCTACAGCTCAAGTCATGTGGGCGGCGGGCTTCGATCCCATCTATCACACCCAGCTTGACAACATGGATCTGGCGGACGAAGAGCCGATGCTGAATGTGCTGCAACTCTATGGACTTCTAGCGAGCCGGGCGGATCAGGCAATAGTCATGCCATTCGATTTCACAACGACGGTTGATTGGGCAGCGAGCTACCTCGGGTCAGAGGAATCTATGATTCCGTACGAAGCAGAATCGTTTGCCCTAGCAAACGAAGCCCTTGACCAGTTGAGGGAACAGGTTGCGGCACTCAATGTCTATGCGGAAAGGCTCAAGTCAGCCTTTGAGATGGCTGAGACGGATGAGGAGCGAGCGACCATAAGAGGAGAGGCAGATGTACTCAACAGCGTGATGATCGACGCAAGAAGGGTAATCACCCCATGGACTCTAGGTGAAGGAGGCACCATGGGCTCTTGGGACGTCTTCCTGAGGTCAGATCAGCACGTCAATGATCTCGGCTATATCGACGCAGCCATCAGCACATTATCGACAGGTCGAGGACAGATACATATGGCACTGAGCGCACTGGAGAATGTCTACTCAATGGAATGGGGTCACCTGTTCAGTCCTGAAGCATATTATGCAGTTATGGACTGGATGATCAACGATGCAATGTACTGGGGTGATGATTTCGACCAGCAACAGGCGTATGTTGACGTTCACTGGATCTACATGGGTCTGCAAGACGGAACGCTCTCGATAGAAGATACCATAAACGCCCTGGATGAGATTCGAACCACGCAGCTTATTCCGTGGCTTGAAGAAGACCTCGCAACACTAGGCTGGGCTTGGACCGAGGCCGCAAACATCCTCGAATCGGCGCTCCCTTGAGAAATCGAAACTGCGCGATGCGTCAGAGATCTCCCGCCACTTCCCCCTTTTTTCTTCGTTTTATGCGCGCCTATGCCGAATCCTTCTGAGGAGGCTCCCAAGCTTCAGTTAGAACAATTCTTCAGTGTTCTTGTGGAGATTGAGGCGGACCATCTTGAGTTACACGTTGGGAACATGAAAGAGTAGCCCTCGAATATAGCGCGCACAACGCATGGTAAACTTCATTTATGTGGACGAGTGGAAGTCCTAGCACAGGCGATGAATCTGATGTTTGATCAAGACTTGCTGGAAAAGATTAGGGCCAAGTTTCCCCGGGCGGCTACGGATCTAAATGGGCGAAAACGAGCGTTTTTCGATAATGGTACTGGAACACTTGTCCTGGGAAAAGCCAGCAGAGCCGAAGCCGAGGCTCGCGTTGACTGTAGCGCCAATGTAGGAGCGGATTTTGATGAGTCAAGGCGAGCCGAGGCCGCCATACTCGATGGAAGAAAGGCCATCGCGGATTTACTAAACGCTCCATCTGCCGACACCATTGTATCCGGAGAATCAGCAACTGCCTTGCTGTTCAACCTAAGCTATGCCATTGGAAATGAACTGACTGGCAAAGAGAACGTGGTCACAAGCGACTATGAACATTACGCTAACATTAGTCCTTGGCAAGAACTGCAGAAGCGACGAAGAATCAAAGAAGTGAGATTTGCCCGTTTGAAGAAAGAGGAAGGAACTCTCGACGTCGACCATCTGCAAGGACTGATAGACACGAAGACAAAAGTTGTCACGGTAACTGCCGCTTCAAATGTTCTGGGCACTAAGAGTCCGCTCAACGAAATTGGGAAAATGGCCAAGGAAGTCAACGCTTATTTTGTGATCGACGCAGTTCACCATATTGCCCACGGTCCAATCGATGTCAAAGATTTGGACTGCGACTTTCTCGTATTCTCAGGATACAAGTTCTTCAGCGCCCACGGGAGCTTCCTCTACGGCAAGGAAGACC
>JABAOC010006527.1_pt2 | contig 12945 bp, 15 predicted proteins | sample 7062161 | NCBI WGS metagenome assembly JABAOC01 (sample SAMN14538625, study PRJNA623070) | marine sediment metagenome | biome: marine biome [ENVO:00000428]; feature: marine pelagic biome [ENVO:01000023]; material: deep marine sediment [ENVO:00002113] | place: India: Gulf of Khambhat ... | reverse complement strand
AAAAAAGACAGTTGATGAATTCGCTTGAGCGAGCTCAAAATCTTTTTGAAGCTAAAGTTCAGACTCATGAAAAACAAGACCAAAAGGCGGAAGTAATAACAGTCTTTGGTCCCAAGGGCGGTGTAGGCAAGTCAGTTATAGCCACCAATTTAGCTACTCTTTTATCCAGAAGAGAAGAAAAAAGAACTGTGATAATGGATGCTGACTTACAATTTGGTGACGTTGGTGTTATGTTAAGAATGGAACCTGAAAAAAATATTTTTCAAGCTGTTTGCGACCCCAAATTGACCATTGAGAAGTTCAAAGATTTTCTTATAGAACATTCTTCTGGGTTTAAGGCTCTCCTTGCGCCGGTTGAGCCAGAAATGTCAGATTTAGTCAAACCAGTTGAAATAGAGCAGACTATTAAATTTCTTAAAAGGTTAGCTGATTTTATAGTCATCGATACACCACCTGTAATTAGTGATAATGTTTTATCAATTTTGGATAATAGTGACTGGTTATTATTGGTTATCGCAATGGATGTACCTTCTTTGAAGAATGCTAAATTGACAATAGAAACTTTGGAGATGCTTAAATATGATCTCAAGAAAGTCAGACTCATTATCAACAGGAAGAGCGACAGCCTGGGAGCAACTACTGAAGAATTAGAAAAAGCTTTAGGTTTTAAGATAGATTTCTTTATTCCTGAAGATCGTGAAGTTATTAAATCTGTTAATGAGGGAGAACCAATAGTCTTATATAATCCAAAATCGATTGTAGCCAGAAAGATGGAAGAGATTGCCAATATGCTTTTAAAAGATATTAGTATCTCTGAGATAAATATTAGCAAATCAAGACAGACTGCTTAAAGGAGAACTGTCATGAATCTACATGAAAGACTCATTGAAATAAATAATTATAATAAAAATTCGAAGACAGAGAGTCATACCAATGTCAATATTCCTGAAGAGCTTATTGAAGGATTAAGTCAGAGGATTCACAGTCAGTTGATTGCAGAACTCGGTCCTGAACTTTATTTTCATGTGGAAGATCCAGAAAAACTTAAAGATAAGGTGCAGCATAAGCTAGTGGAATTGATAAACAAGGAACCAATTGCGCTAAATGCTTCAGAAAAAGCAGGTCTAATAGAGATTATTTTAAATGACATTATAGGTTATGGACCATTAGAGGACTTATTGAATGACCCGGAGATAACAGAAATAATGGTAAACGGCGCACACTCGGTCTATATTGAAAAGAATGGAAAGATATACTCTACTCAGAAGAAGTTTATAGATGATGATCACCTGAGAAGGATCATAGAGAAGATTGTTGCTCAAGTTGGTAGGAGAATTGATGAAAGTGTACCTATGGTTGATGCTCGCCTTCCTGATGGTTCAAGAGTTAATGCTGTTATTCCTCCTATATCACTGACCGGGCCAAAACTTACAATTAGGAAGTTTGCAGCTGATCCTTATAAGGTTAATAACTTAATTAATTTCAAAACTATGTCTCAAAAAGTAGCCGATTTTTTAGAGGTCTGTGTCAAAGGGCGATTGAATATATTGGTCTCAGGTGGTACTGGTTCAGGAAAGACTACAACCTTGAATGTATTATCTGATTATCTACCTATTGATGAAAGAATAATCACTATTGAGGATGCTGTTGAACTACAGCTTCATCAAGAACATGTTATTCAGCTTGAATCAAGACCGGCCAATATTGAAAAACAAGGAGAGGTAACTATCAGAGATCTGGTAAGAAATGCTTTGAGGATGAGGCCTGATAGGATTGTAGTAGGAGAAGTTCGAGGTGGCGAAGCTTTGGATATGCTCCAGGCAATGAATACAGGTCATGATGGTTCATTGTCAACAATTCATGCCAACTCTCCTCGTGACGTGTTATCTAGATTAGAAACTATGGTATTGATGTCGGGGATGGATTTGCCGGTAAGAGCTATAAGGGAACAAGTCTCTTCAGCTATAGACTTAATAGTTCATCAGAGTCGTCTAAGAGATGGGAGCAGAAAAATTACTCATATTACTGAAGTGCAAGGAATGGAAGGTGACATAATTACCCTTCAAGACATTTTTCTTTTTGATTTTTCTCAGGGACTTGATGAAAAAGGAAATTTTAAAGGGGAAATAAAACCCACCGGCATTAGGCCAAAATTCATGAAACAGTTGGAAGACCAAGGATATTCTTTAGATGCTGAAATTTTTCAGCTGGAGGGGAATCAGCAATGATAGTTCATTCTCTTTTAATTCAAGCTTTTGGTGTCTCATGGATTAATATTAGTGAAATATTCATATATCTTTTGTTTTTTTCATTTTTTTCTTTACTGATTTGGACTATTCTTTCTATATTCTTTCCCTCAGAAGTCAACCTTAAAAAAAGGCTTAAAGGATATTCACGCCAAAAGATTAAGGTTGAAAAATCTGAAGAAAGAGTTGAAGGGTTGTTAAGTAACCCAATACTTTTAAAAGGAAAGAATATAATTGCCAAAGCAACAGAGAATAAGAGAATAACCCTTGGACTTGATGCACTTCTCCAAAAAGCTGGACTGCCTATCAAAACTTCTGAGTTTATTTTTATTCATTTTCTGGTAATGTTAGTGTCAATCCTCTTTGGCCTTATTATTGCCAAGGGCAGCTTCGTAATAACCGCCTTATTTGCTTTATTTGGAGCATTCTTACCAATTGGATACTTATATTTAAGAAAAAATCAATATATAAAGAAGATTCACCAGCAATTGCCAGATACATTAGATCTGATTGCTGGATCTTTAAAAGCGGGTTATAGCTTTTTACAAAGTTTAAAAATGGTTGTTGAAGAAACTTCGCCTCCGATTCAAGAACAGTTTCAAAAAGTGATTCTTGAAGCAAGGTTGGGTCTTCCTCTGGATAAAGCACTTGATAACTTAACTATGAGGGTTGATTCAGAAAATCTTGAGTGGACAATAATGGCAGTCAAGATTCAAAAAGAAGTAGGAGGAAATCTGGCTGAAGTCTTAGAGACACTTGCCAGTACAATAAGGGAACGTGACAGAATATCCAGGCAAGTTAAAGTATTAACAGCTGAAGGAAGGCTCTCTGCAATCATACTATTCTTGCTTCCGTTTCTTTTAGCCGGAATATTGGCTATCATCAATCCGGGTTACCTTTCGAATCTATTTAAAAATACTATCGGATATGTCATTGTAAGCGGATCATTATTGTTAATGTTATTCGGGGGTCTTTGGTTAAGAAAAATAGTCTCGATTGAGGTATAAAAAATGGAACAAATCTTAATGCTCTTGATATATATATCTGCTTTTACTGGTGTATTTTTACTAACGGTTACATTTCTTAATGTTTTATCATCTAGGTTGGTACTAGAAAATATGGGTAATCAAAAGATTGATGCTAGAAATATTGAATTGAAAGAAACTTTAAGGAAAAGGATGTTTGGTGATTTATGGGGGACATTAAGCAATATTGGAAGACGGTTATCTCCACATAAACGACTTAAAAGAATTGAAAAAAATCTAATAATTGCTGGCTCTCCTAGAAAACTTAACCTCGATAAATTTCTTGCATTAAAAGTAATTACTTCTTTAATTTTTTCTTCGACTTTTCTATTATTATTAACCTTATTTCACTTAAGTTTTTCATTAATATTTTTATTTACTTTGGTTACTTTAGCTGGTGGGTACTATTTGCCTGATCTATATATTTATAGATTAATAAATTTACGTAAACATTCTATTAGAAGGTCTCTTCCAGATACATTAGATTTACTTACAATCAGTGTTGAGGCAGGCCTAGGTTTTGATGCTGCTTTAAAGAAAGTTGTTAAAAAAACAAATGGTCCATTACCAGAGGAGTTTAGAAGAATGTTAAAAGAGATACAGCTAGGCTCTAGTCGCCGTGAAGCTTTTCAGAATTTAGCTAAAAGAACAGAAGTGAACGAACTAGACTCATTTATTCTAGCCATGCTGCAGGCAGATGTTTTTGGAATCAGAATTGGAAAGGTTTTAAGAGTTCAGGCCTCTGAAATGAGGACAAAAAGAAGACAAGAAGCTGAAGAAATTGCGATGAAAGCACCGGTAAAAATAGTATTCCCTTTAGTTTTTTGTATCTTTCCAGCTTTATTAGCTGTTGTATTGGGGCCTGCTGCAATAAGTATATATGAAGCCATGATTATGAATCTATAAGGAGGTGTAAAAAATGGCTTTTGAGGGAAGAATTGGTGGTTTTAGCTTAATTGATTTATTTAATTTAATCGGGAATGGAAAGAAGACTGGAGTACTCAGCGTGAGGCACTCAGAGGGCGATGGAATTATATACTTCCGCAACGGAAAGATATATTTTGCTTTAACAACTGAAAATAGAGTACCACTTGGGGTCAGGTTAATGGACGCTGAAATAATTAATAAGGATCAGCTTAAGAAAGCAGTGGAGAAACAGGAAAAAGAAGGTAAAAAGCGCCGGCTTGGTGAGATTCTAGTTGAAGAAAGTTGGATTAAATACAAGGACCTTGTTGAATTTGTCCAGGAGCAAATATTGGATGCTTTATTTGAAATTATTAGTTGGGATGATGGTGAGTTTTATTTTGAAGCAGAAGCAGTCGATGAAGAGGAAGATATTGGAATTTATATGACAGTAAATGAAGCTCTTGAAGAAGCTAATAAAAGATTAGATGACTGGGAGAAAATCAGGCAGACTATTCCTTCAACAGATTCATTTATTAAGCTATCATTAGGCCCCTCTTCACAAAATGAAAAGATTTTTCTTCGTCCTGAGGAATGGCGCGTTATATATTTTCTTGGGCGCGGTAAAACCATAGAGGATTTAAAGAAAAATATCCATTTGACAACTTTATCACTGTGTCAAATAATTGTTCGTTTAATAAATCGTGGATTGATAAATGTGGATAAAAATGAGGTTAAAATTGAGCCATCCCAAGAAATTGAAATATCTAATGAAAATGTTACTAGAATGCCACTAAGATATTTTAATGATGGTACACAAACATTACCGCCCGAAGCGGCTATGCCAGCAGAGTGGATAAATTATTATAAAAGACTTAATCAAGGCTTAAAAAAGATAAAGTCTAATAATGAAAAATAAATCTTTGAATAGATTTTGAAGATGGGATTTTAAGTAATTTAAAAAGATGTTTGAAATATCTGATCAAATGATTCTAAAAGTTAGAGCCGGAATATTCCCAGTTATGACGGCCTTCGGGAATAAGCTTTAATTCTTCTAATTTTCTTACCATTGCGACTTCGCTTACACCAAATAGTTTAGCTAAGTATTTGTGATCATTGAACCAGTTTCTTGCCTCTTTACGCACTAATTCAGAAGGCATACATAATTCTGCAGCAAAGACATCAGCTTCAGTATGGAAGTAGGGGCGTTTTGTATTCTTCATATAAGCTATTTTGTCATTATGAATTTGGTGGTGGGCAATTTCATGGGCTAGAGTAAAAATCTTTCTTGATTCTGGCATCATCTTATTGAGGATTATGTAGAAGTCATTTTTTACTTCCATTAAGACACCAAAAAACCAGTTCGGCATAGTCATTTCAATTATTTCAATATTAAGCTCATCGGCAATTTTGTAAATATCGATAGGTGGCTCAAGTATATTAAACTTTTTAAGCAATTGATTTGCTTGTTCTTTTATGTATTTGTGAGAATAAAGTGTCAATTTACTCTCTTCCCTCCGCTTTACGTTTGGCATTAATAATATTAATAACATGGAATAATAGATCTTTTTCATCTTCTGAGTATGATTCATCCGATTTCAAAATAGCTTCAAGGCTTTTTGGTTGAGCATCATTAAACATATTGGGATTTTCGCCAAGTAGGAAAGATAAAGTAACAGAATAAAAATCTGAGAGTTCTTTTAAACGAGGAGTTGGTATTCTTCTTCTTCCATTTTCATACATAGCTAATATAGATTCTTTTATTTGTCCATTTGTCATGATTTGGACATCATGGCGGCTCAGATTTCTTGATTCTCTTAAGTTTCTCAGCCTTATACCAACTTCGGTTTGAAATGACATAATTTACCTACCTCTATATTCTGCACTCTTAGTATAAATATCGGCTTTTTTTGAAAAAAACTTTAATTATTTTGACAAATAGTAAAGAAAATTAATTCTTTAAGTTAAAAAATATTCTTTTAGTTTAAAATTGAGCTTTTATTAAACTGTAATCAAGAGGTTCAATAGCTTTAAAACTTATGCTTAATGAGGCTTTATATCACCATATGTATATCAAGAACTACAAAATTAGATATTTTTTTAAAATTTCTATAAAATAACTCTAAAAGGTTATTAAAAAAGGTTATATTAGAATGCTCTTAAATTTACCTTTATTTAGTTTACTTTTTCTAATTGGTTTTGCTTTCTCTTTTTGGATAGGCTATTTAGTATTTCGTTTTGGCCCAAAAAATAGGACAAATATTTTTTTTATGGCCACCATGATTTCAATTTCAATATACATGTTTTCAGCTTTTATTGTCTATAATCTACCTCTTGGTTCATTAGCGATGTTATTTGAAAAAATTGGTTTTATCGGAGCTATCATGGTGCCGGCTTTCTTTTTTCATTTTATAGTTTACTTTCCTGATAGGATGGAAATAAGTAGATTTTGGAAGTTTCTAATATCTCTAATTTATATATATATGGTAGTTTTATTTATACTTGTCCCAGGCAAAATGATGCTTACTGACATAAAAGAGATTAACTATATTCGTTTTAGTAAAACAGGAGATTTATATTTTTTATACTTAATTTACTTTGTTTCAGTTGATCTGGGAGCTATATTTATTGCTTTTTGGAAATTATTTAATTTAAAAGAAATTAGAAAAAAACAAGTTGGTTTTGTGTTGATTGGTTCAACAATAGCAGTAGTTGGAGCTATTTTAGAAACTCGTCCGTTAGTTGGGGAACTATTTATTCCTATTTCAAGTATTACAACTTCGATAATGGGAGTATTAGTTGGATACGCCATATTAAGGTACGGTGCTTTTGATGTTGAAAAACTGGTCAAGGAAGGTTTTTTCATATCAATTGCTACTAGTCTGGCCACTATATTTTATTTTGTGTTTATCTATATAATTTTTCAAAATATTATAAGAAATATTATGTCTTCAACTTTTATGATTCATCTGATCTTTTTAGTATTAATTATTATTGGCTTTCAACCATTGAAAGAAACTCTGGATAAATTTATTCAAAGCAAGTTTTTTGGAGATTTTTACTATTATAGGGGTATTATAGAGAATTTTAGCCAGACTTTACCCCATAATCTAGATTTTGGTCAATTAAGTGAAAGTATTATTAATATATTAATGAAAAGTATAAGTTTAAATTTGGTTATTATTTCATTATTTGATCCAAAAGATAAAAGTTATTCAATAATCTCATCAGATAAAGATAAATATAAAAACAACATATTTTATCTTATAAATGGAAAATATCTTTCAGAATCACCGAATGAAGATGGATGGATTGAATGGAAGCTTGGGAATGGTAAAGAGAAATCATTTAAAGAATATTTTTATTCTAACTTCGATGGCCATCAGTTATTGACCTTTCCTCTTATAGCTAAACAAAAACATTTAGGTTTTCTGGGACTTGGTACAAAAAAAAATGGTCAAAAATATTCTCAGGCAGACTGCAAACTGCTAAAAGCTCTTTCAGTACAGACTGCTTATTCTATAGAAAATGCTCAGTTATATGAAACTGTTGTCGCTCAAAAGAATAAGTTAAATAGCTTGAACAGGCAATTAGAGTCTGCTTATGATGTAGAAAGGGAAAGAATTTCTAGAGAGCTTCATGATCGTGTTGCTCAGAGTTTAGCCGGGGCAATTCTATCAATCGATTTTTTGAAAAGACAATGTTCCAATAAGAACAATAAATGTAAAAATGAGATTAATATAATACATGAAGAAGTTAGAGAAGCAATTGTTCAAATGAGGGAAATAGTTTACCAATTAAGGGAAAAATTAAAGAGCGAGTATAGTATGATAGAAGAAATTCAAAAATTTACAAAATCTTTTTGCGAAAATAATAATTTAAATTTAGTAATATCAATTGATGATTTTCATGATTCAATAAGTGATTCTCAGGCTAAAGTTATTCTTAGAATTATTAAAGAACTATTTTTCAATATAAAAAAACATGCTCAGGCAAGTAATATTAATTTTAAACTGTTTTCTCAAGAAAGTAAGCTAAAGATGATTATAGAAGATGATGGTGTTGGTTTTTTGGTTCAAAAAGTATTCAAGAATTTTCAAAAAATGAGAACTTTTGGTCTGGTCAGTATTAGAGAGAATATAAACGAACTAAATGGTAATCTTAAAATTATTAGTGAAATTGGAAAAGGTACTAAGGTTGAAATAATAATCGATGAGTTAGAGCTCATTTATTAATTAAAAAATATGGATAAAATAAAAGTAGTTATTGCTGAAGATCATAAAATTGTTAGAAGTGGTTTGCGAAGAATATTAGAAGAAAACCAAATTGATGTTGTTGGAGAAGTGAAAAATGGAAATGAAGCTATTGAGTTATCTTGTCGCCTTAAACCTGATGTTGTTTTAATGGATATTGGCATGCCGGAAGAGGATGGAATTAGTGCAACTAAGATTATCAAGAAGAAATGTCCTGAAATAAAAATAGTTGTCCTGACGATGTATAAGGATGAAGAAATTCTTATGCGAGCGATTAAAGCTGGAGCAATAGGTTATGTTCTCAAGGAACGTACGCCTGATGAATTAGTTCACTCAATCAAATCAGCCTATAGGGGCGAATCAGTTATCTCACCTTTATTGGCAAATAGATTGCTTCAAGAATTCTATCATGAGTTTGAAACTGAAGATGCAAGCAAACTTAGAATTGAAAAACTCACCATTCGAGAAAAAGAGGTCTTAGTACTTATCTCGAAAGGGAAAACCAACAGAGAGATTGCTAGCGAACTTTGTATTTCAGAAAACACAGTAAAAAACCATTTAAGTCATATTTTTAAAAAGCTTCATGCTACTGATAGAACAAAAGCAGCTATTATTGCTTTAAAAAAAGGTCTAAACCTCTAAGATTTAATTTTTCGTTTTTAGTTTAATAATTGCCGCTAATCTAAATAGGAAAAAAGTACTATATGAAAATTCTTATCAGCTTGGTAAAATTATTGTCTATAAGGAATGATTTTTATGGTGCAGGTATTAGTGGTAGATGATAATCCACTTTTTAGGGCAAAAATAGCAAGAATTCTTGATAATGAAGAATTAATTGAGATAATAGGTTATGCTTCTAATGGTCAAGAAGCAGTTACTTTGTCAAAAGTATTAAAACCTGACGTTGTTTTGATGGATCTTGATATGCCTGTTATGGATGGTAAAAGAGCTACAAATAAAATTAAAAATATTAATTCGGAGATAAAAGTTATCATTCTTTCAATGTTTGGAAAATCTGATGAACTCAATAATTGTCTTAAAGCTGGCGCTTCAGATTATGTACTTAAAGAAGAAAGTTCTTTAATTCCTGAAAAAATTTTAGCTAATCATATGTTATAAAATATCTTATATTTTGGGTGTTAAAAGGATGATCAAAGATAATTATTTCATATATAATTCTGATCAAAGGAAAGCATTCCTTGTAAAAAAAATTCAAAACGATCATTTATATTTTTCTTTAATTAAGTATTTTTATTATAATCCAGGAACTTATGATAGTTTAAAAGGTATCTCACTTAGACTCGGCTTAAATCAAGAAATTATTAAAGATAAGATTGATGATCTTTTAAAAGTAGGTATTTTGCAATCAAACAGATCGAGTGAAGGGGAGGTATATTTACTTAAAAAACAAAAAAGTGTTTTAAATGATTTTAGAAAAGCTCTTTCAGTAATAGAGGGAAAAAACCAGTTAGACTAGTTATTGCAATGTTTTATTTATTCTTTTTGAGTTATGGTGAATAAGTCTATAAAGTTTGAATCAAATGGAAAAATTCTCCAATATTTATTTAGAATCACTTCATTATTTTTTGGATTTGCGATTTTAATAATAAATTTTGAAATCCCTACTCTTTTAAACCGTCAAATATTCATTTTTTCTTTAGTTATCTTTATTTTATATAATATTTTATTTTTAAAATTCTTTGACTCAGTAGTTGAAAAGACAATAGAAAAAAGATTTTACTTTATAATTCTATTAGATTTGATTATTGCTGTTGCAGCAATATTAATTACCGGTGGATTAAAATCACCTTTTATATATTATTCATTAAGCCCAGTTATTTTAGCGGGATACTATGGCGGATACATATCTGTTTCGGTAACTTCTTTTTTAATGACGATATGTTTATACTTAGTTAACTATTTTAGTAGTGGAATTTCTTTATTTCAAATCTCAAGTCAAACAATTAGAGAACTTTTTCAAACTTCATTCTATTATTTTTTATCTGGCTATCTGATCACTTTTTTGGCAAAGATATATATGGCATCTGAGAAGACTACTGAGCGGTATAAAAATGCCAAGTCTCAGTTAGAAAAAATCAGTTTAAAAAACGAAAGCATTAATAAAAAATTCCTTATTCTTTTGGGAATTTATGAAGAATTTCAGAAGTGCCATAGGCTAAATCAACTACTTGAAAAAATACTTACTGGCAGTATTGTTTTGGGGTATAGTAATGCAATTCTAGGAGTGGCTTCTGATGGAAATTCTTATAGATCTTGGATAAGACTCAGTGAAAATGGAGAATTTCAGAGATTCTTGTATGAAAAAGTTATTGATATTGATAAAGTATATACAGAGTATGGTAAAGAATTTAAATCTCCACTCGGCTGTCCAAAGATAATGCTTTTCCGAAACTTGTCGGAGATAGGATTAGATAACTTTAACATTGGGCTTGATAATGATAAACAAATTNNGCCTTCTGATTTTATTTACAAAGAGGGAAATTGATTTCAAACAGGAACTGATTATTTTATCTTCGTATATAACTGAAGTAAACTTGGCTCTAGATAGCCTTGAAAAACATGAGGTTTTAGTTAAGCAGATTCAAATGCTTGAGTCATTAAATGAGGTTGCTACGGCTGTCAGTAGCAAATTAACCTTAGAAAGTATATTGAATACAGTTGTAGAAAAAGCTAAGGAGATTATTAATGCTGAAAAAGTAGTTCTTTCACTGATGGACATATCAGGACAGCAAGAACAGCTGGATCCTAAGTATTTTACTGTCCGGGGTAAAAAAGATCAGTATCCTGAAGAATGGTGGCGTCATGAAATGGAAGTTCTAGCGATCGATGTTATTAAAACTGGAAAGTCGAGAATTATTTCGATAAGGACGGATAAAAAGTCGGAAGATAGAGCATGGTTGTTATGTGTACCAATTAAAGTTAAGGATAAATCACTAGGTGTAATCTCAGTATTAAGTTCAAGCTCTGATTATTTCGAAATTATCGATGTGTTAACCATTGAGACATTAGGCAAGTTTGCTGCCGTGGCTGTTGAGAATGTAAACTTAGTTCAAAAAAGTTTGGAATCGGTAATTTCGGAAGAACGTGGAAGAATAGCTAGGGATATGCATGATGGTTTAGCTCAAGCACTCTTCAGTATTATCTTAAATCTTCAAATTTTAGAAAGCATGATAAAAAAGGATTCTTCTACAGTAAACTTGAAGCTCAAGGAGATTAAAAGTTTTACTCAACAAAATTTAACTCAATTAAGAAATTACATCTATAATCTTCAACCACCTGATGTTAATCGCTACGGTTTGACAAAAGCATTGCAGATGTACTTAGATCAAACTTCAAAGATCAGTGATATAGACATTTCATTTAATGTAGAAGGCAATGTAGTAAATTTGGCTTCGAGAACAGAGATTTCTATCTATAGAATGATTCAAGAAGCAACATCCAATGTTATACGGCATTCTGATGCAAGTTTACTAAAGGTCAATTTACTATATGAAAAAAATTATTTATTATTTATATTAGAAGATAATGGCAAGGGATTTGAACCTAAAGAGCTGTCAGAAAGTGGAGAAGACTATAATGGAATGGGTTTAAGTAATATAAGAAAAAGAATTGAAAATTTTGGGGGCAGTTTAGTAATCGATAGTAAGCCTGGAAAGGGAACGAGAATTTATACAGAGATTCCTATTTGAGAGAAAGATTAAAAATGGTAAAGATTAAAGTAGTAATTGCTGATGATCATCAATTAGTTCGTGAGGGATTGAAAACTGTTCTGGAAAATGAAAAAGATATCGAGGTAGTAGGATCTGCTTCAACTGGCAAAGAAGTATTGGAATATTCTTCAAAGCTAAATCCAGATGTTGTAATTTTAGATCTTCGTATGCCTGAGATGGATGGTGTGGAAGCCTGTCAGCGTTTATCGATTGAGAATCCTGATATTAAGATTATCATTCTGACTTGTTTTGATGCTGATGATGATATTTTCTCAGCTCTTAATGCTGGAGCAAATAGTTATTTATTAAAGGATATTGCCCCTATTGATTTAATCAATGCTATTCGAAGTGTTACAAGAGGGCAATCATCACTTCATCCAAATGTGGCCAAGAAAGTAATTAGGCCAAGAAGAACTCAAAAGGCAATCAATGATGATTATCCGATTGAACCGTTGACCGATAGAGAAAAAGAAGTTTTAGAATTTATGGCCAAAGGCTATAAAAACAAAGAAATAGCTGAAAAACTATGGGTTGCCGAAAATACAGTAAAAACTCACGTCAGGCATATTCTACAGAAGCTGAATAAAAGTGATAGAGCAAGTGTAGTACTCTATGCCATACGCCGGGGAATAATTGATTTGCCTATAGAATAATTATTATATGTAAAACCGATTAATCCTAAAGTATTACTTTTGCTTAATAATAAATACGCCTTTTGGTGGATATTTGTCTTTCTATCATAAGTTATAATTTTACAAAGCAAGTATGTAGAATAAAATCTTATAGC
>JABAOC010008254.1_pt1 | contig 12953 bp, 12 predicted proteins | sample 7062161 | NCBI WGS metagenome assembly JABAOC01 (sample SAMN14538625, study PRJNA623070) | marine sediment metagenome | biome: marine biome [ENVO:00000428]; feature: marine pelagic biome [ENVO:01000023]; material: deep marine sediment [ENVO:00002113] | place: India: Gulf of Khambhat ... | reverse complement strand
CGGAGACAGGTCAGCGTCTATGCCCCTTAAAACATCCAGGGCCGGCATCACCACAGCGGCGAGGTTCTTGGACAAGGCCAAGATATGGGTCAAGGCGGGTGATGGCGGCAATGGTTGTGTAAGCTTCGGGCGAGGAAAATCGATTCCAAAAGGGAAAGCAGACGGAGGAGATGGTGGACGGGGAGGGGATGTCCTCCTGTTATCCAATTCGCATCCGGCAACCCTTTTGGAATTTTCTTTTCGGCAACACCATAAGGCCGAAAATGGCGAGCACGGCGGCAAGGGGAAAAAATCCGGAAAAAAGGGATCGGATTGCGTTATCAGGGTCCCCGCAGGAACCGTGGTTAGGGATCTGGAGACCCAGAGCCTCATCAAGGACTTTGCCGTAAGAGACCAAAGCCTTGTGGTGGCCAAGGGGGGTAAGGGCGGCAGGGGGAACGTTCGATTCGTCTCCTCCATAAATCGGTCGCCTAGCCGGGCAGAAAAGGGCCGAACGGGCGAGCAGCGGTGGCTGGAGTTTGAACTGAAGCTCCCATCCGATGTGGGCTTGACCGGATATCCAAATGTGGGGAAATCGACGCTCATGGCGAGGATATCGTCGGCAAAGCCGAAGATTGCCGATTATCCCTTTACAACGATCATACCCAACCTCGGGGTAGCGAGCTACAACCAATTTGGCCAATTGGTGGTCGCTGATCTTCCCGCACTGATCAAGGGAGCACATCGTGGTGTAGGACTGGGCATAGGGTTTTTACGGCATATCGAAAGGACGAGCCTCATTATTCATCTCATCGACATCTCTGAGCCTTGCCGCTCCGATCCCATCGAAGACTTTAGGTGCGTTAACCACGAACTGGAGGTATTCAGCCCCAGTCTATTGGATAAGTCCCAGGTGGTTGCCCTCAACAAAATCGACCTGAAGCACGTTCACGAGAGGGTCCCAGAGGTTAAGGAAAGATTTGGCGAGATGGGGACGCCGCTCTTCCCCATTTCCGCTTTAACGGGGGAAGGGGTGGCGGAATTGATGGAAGAAGTTATCCGTCGGGTGGAGGAGAGTAAGGCGGGGGATCTGCCCGGGGCGTAGGCGTTATGGTCGGGCATTGACTGAGGTGAGGGGTGAGAATAGGAATCTTCGGCGGAACTTTCAATCCCATCCACTTGGGACACCTAAGGGCTGCAGAGGAGATACGGGAACAGTTTAATCTGAAACGGATTATTTTCATCGCCGCGGCGGTGCCCCCTCACAAAACGATCGAGGGTGATGTCTCGGGCGAACATCGGATGGAGATGGTGCGATTGGCAATATCGGGCAATCCGTACTTCTCCGTATCAGATATAGAGTTAAAGAGGCCGGGCAAATCTTACTCCATCGGGACCATCGAATATTTCAGAAAGAGGTATGGTTCCGATTTGGAATTGTTCTTCATTCTCGGCATGGATGCCTTCTTGGAGATCGGGACGTGGAAGTCCTTTCAAGAGCTCTTCTCCCTCTGCCACTTTATCGCGATGACGAGGCCGGGATTCGACAAGCCCCTTTCGGCCTCCATTCTTCCCCCAGGGATAGCCGATGCCTTTACCTTGCATGGAGGGGAAAACCGCCTTGTCCATCGGAATGGGTATTCCGTTTATTCGCAGGAGGTTACTTTCTTGGATATATCCTCCACCAAAATTCGGGGGGAGATAGGCAAGGGGGGGTCTATACGATATCTCCTCCCCCGGGAGGTGGAGCGATATATTAAGAGGCACCATTTTTACAGGGTCAAGGGGGATTAGGAAGGGTAGCGTTTCGAAGTTGGCTAAGATGGGTCGAGGAATTCGCAAACCGAGGAGTCCGAGGGAAAAATCACTCCATTGCGTCCGCGCCGCTTTAGAGAAAAAGGCCTTCGATCTGGTGCTTTTGGACCTCAAGAGTATCTCCTCCTTCACCGAATACTTCCTCGTCTGTAGCGGGAGGTCGGATCGTCAAGTCCAGGCCATTGCCCGTTCCATCGATGAGCACTTGAAGAGGATGGGCATCTATTCCCTGGGGGTGGAGGGGTTTGAAGAGGGGAAATGGATTCTCATGGACTACGACGACGTGGTAGTTCATGTCTTTCTCGATCCAGTCAGGAAATTTTACGACTTGGAGGGATTGTGGCTCGATGCGCCCAGGGTAGATAGGGTGGAGCAGATGGCGAGGAGCTCCAGCCTCGGCCGAAAGGCAAGCGTTTAGCAGCTTTTCCGAGAGGGAGATGGAGCCCAAATTAGCAGAACGGTTCAGAAAGAGGTTACTTCAGGTAAGGGAGGAGATTATCGAAGGGATAAGACAGCGAGATCTGTCCGCCCAAGGAATTGGGCAGAACGGTATTCAAGATATCGGGGATGAGTCCGCGACCATTTCCAATCGCCACCTCCTCATGAGCCTGAGCGAAAACGAGAGGAGCAAGTTGATGGAGGTGGACGAAGCCTTGGACCGCATCGAGAACGGGACCTTCGGGATATGCGATGAATGTGGGGAACCCATCGCGGTGAAGCGCCTTGAAGTCGTGCCCGACGCACGGTACTGTATCGAATGCCAGGAAAACCTGGAAAAGGCCTCAAGGGAAATCTTTTGAGTTTGACTCTTGTCCCACCGCACTCATGCCCCTTTTATCCTTCCCTCTTCGAATTGATGGCTAGGTTGTAGGGATACTAATCTGCTTAAACCACTGGTAAATCAGGCTAACGTTGCCCTGATCTTTTCTTGTTTGTTGACATCGATCCCTTTTTGCTGCTTTTATGAGGGATATTTGTTAACCCCATGATTGGCGGCCATTGATTGCGCCATTGAATTGTTGAAGGCCGTTGTAATGGAAGGGATTATCAAGGGGTTGATCGATCTGATCTTTCCTCCGCTCTGCGCTTTCTGTGGTTGCCCTCTGGCTGAAGATGAGACGGGCGAAATCTGCCCGGGTTGCCTCCGGAACGTCCGTTTCATTTCGCCGCCTATCTGTCCCACGTGCGGAGTTCCCTTCGTTTCGCAGTCGGGGGAAGACCACCTCTGTGGGCAATGCCTTCGGGGGAAGTGGCATTTCAGCATGGCCAGAGCCCTTGGGCTTTATGATGGGCCGCTGCGAGATGCCATCCATGCCTTGAAATATGAGGGGAAGCCCTTTTTGGCCAAGCCCTTGGTCGGGCTCCTGGACAGGGGCTATCCCTTTATTGACTATGGGTTATATGATCTTCTGGTTCCCGTTCCGTTGCATCCAAAACGGCTGAGGGAGCGGGGATTCAATCAGGCACTTGTACTGGGGAGGGCCATGGCAAGGAGAGAGGGAGTTCCCTGCATGGGGTTCGTCCTGAGGAAAACGAGGCCGTCAGCGCCCCAAATTCATTTGAGCCCCAAGGAACGGGAGAAGAACGTAAGGGGCTCCTTTGCAGTGGCGGACCCGCCAAAGGTCCGAGGCAAGAGGGTGCTGTTAATCGATGATGTGATGACCACGGGGTCGACGGTCGACGAATGCGCGAGGGAATTATCGAAGGCGGGGGCAACGCAGGTCGACGTTTTCACCATGGCCAGGGCCGTTTGATCCCCAATGGAGAGAAGGGTGAAGAGGATAAGGAGGAGGCTCATATTTTGGATCATCGCTGGGCTTCTCATCGCGATATTGGCGGGATCCATCCTTCTCCTGAGATCGGTTGCGGTCCCCCAACGCTATAAGGGAGTTATCGAGGCCCGCCTCAGGGAGGCCACCGACAGGGATGTGCGGATCGGTCGGGCCAGCCTGCGCTTCCTGGGCGGGATCGGGATCGAGTTTGAGGATGTCGTCATTACGGATCGGGATGGGAAATCCGATTTCGTCCGGATCGAGGGCCTGATCCTCCAGGTAAGGCTCCTCCCCCTTTTGAGGAGGCAGTTGAGGTGGAAGTCGCTCATTCTCGAGCGGCCCTCCGTCCGCCTCCGGCGAAGCCGCCAGGTCGATTTTCATTTTCGGCCCAAGGGGAAGGGTTTGACGCTCAAAGGCCAAAAGGGATATCGTCATGTACTGGGCCTTTTAACCTCCTTTACTGGCGGGGAGATTTGGATCCGCAAGGGAAGCGTCCATTTTTCCGAAGACTCCCTGCCGTCTGGCTCCACCAACCTAAGGGTTGATGACGTATACCTCAAGCTCCAGCCAATATCCGTTGACGCCCCTATTCCCTTTCGCGGTCGAGCAAGGCAATTCAATCCCGAGGGATCCAATGGCCAAATTAGGATTACCGGCGAACTCCGTTCCCTGCCGAATCCCTTTGAGCCGTCCAAAATAGAAATCGCCGCGGAGGTGCGGGCAAAAAACTTAAACCCCCGTCCCTTCTGGCCATACTACGGACCCTCCCTCCCCATGAAGCGGATTGAGGGTTTGGTGGATATCCATGCGGATTACGAAGGGAATTTCATGGGGCTGTTTCGATCCTGGGGACAGGTTCGAGTGAAGGGCCTGGAGGTCGACTTTCGGCAGGCTTTCGAAACCGTATTGAAACCGCGGGAGCTTGTGGTCGACTACGATGTGAGGAGGAATAAGAGGAGCTTGATCGTCCCGAGCGTCTCTTTTCAGCTCCCGGAGGTCGAAATACGGGGAAGGGGTTCCTTCACCGCGATTGGATCGCCGCGAAGCCGGATAGAGGCCTTCGCCACTACTGGTTCTTTCCAGTTCGATGGGATCAGCAAGTATATTCCCTATGGGATCCTCTCCCCTGGATTAGAGAAGGTCATGAGGGAGGTAACTCGGGAGGGAAGTGGAAAGATCGTATCCCTCCGAATTGAAGGGCCAATCGGGGATTTTGCCTCGTTGAAGGATCCGAAGAAGGCGGGGCTCATCTATGGGAAGATGCGATTGGACGGCGCGAACTTCCCCTGCGTCAAACCTTTCCACCCCATTGAAGATATTTCCGGATGGGCCATTCTGGAGAAGGGATCCCTACGGTTTCGGGATCTGAAGGGATCGTATGGGAGGTCAATGGTCAATGCCCCTGAGGTGATGATCTCCCGCGTCTACTCCTCTGCCGAAATGAATCTCGCCCTCAAGGCGGAGATCGATGTGGAGGGGGTGGGGGAAATTGCCAAGCCGGAGGCAGTCCTCGGGAAGGGGATCCCGATTGGGGATATCTCCGGAAGGGGAGATCTCGATCTCAAGGTGGTGGGGAGACTGTCGGGCCCGTCGCCGGCATTGAGGTACAACGGGCACCTGGTTGTTGAGAGATCCGACTTGTCAATTAAGGGGGTTGGGTTGCCGTTTTCCGGTGTTTCGGGGGACGTCGTTTTTACCAACGATCGTATTCGTCTCGTCGGCGTCAGGGGGAAGGTGGGCGGCTCGACCATTTGGGTCAATGGAAAGATGGGAAACCCATGGCTAAGGAAAGCAGGCCGGGACGAGTTGAACCTTATCCTCCGGGGGGATGTGGATCTGAGGGAATGCCTTTCCCGTATCCTTCCAGGAATTTCGCCCCGGATTTCCCAGGCCGTAGGGCAATTCTCTGATATATCAGGCGTGGCCGCGATAACCCTTGAGCTGGCGGGAAGGGGAAGCGGGTTCAAGGGGATGAGTTATAAGGGAAGGCTGAGCCTGGGAAACACGGTCTTTCGAGGACATCGGATGGTCTCCCCACTCCGCTTTGTCAAGGGATACATCGATTTTGACGAGAAGATGATCCGTTTTTCCAGTGTGGAGGCCCGGTCTAAGGGATCACATCTGAAAATCGAGGGATCCGTTCGAGACTACCTCCGATGGAAACGGTCGAAGATCGACCTCCGTATTCGAGCCCCCAGGCTGGACATGGGGGATTTTAGGCTCAAGCAGGGGCGGAAAGGTGAAGGGATTTTGGGAGGCGGGATTCCCTTCCCTGAGTTTGGAAGAATCGTCCTCCGGGTGGAGGAGGGGAAATGGCGATTCACGAGCTTTTCGGACCTCATCGCGCATGTTACCGTGAAAAAGGGCCGGCTTAGTTTTGAGAGATTTCATTCCAGGGTGAAGGGGGGCGAAGTAGATCTCACGGCGTGGTTGGATCTGGATGATGGAAGAGGGATGGCCTTTTCGGTGAACCCCAACTTGAGCCATGTGGATGCTGGTCGGCTTTTCAAGGATTTTGCCTTGGAGAAGCAGGTCTGGATTACCGGGGACTTCAACCTATGGGGAGGCCTGAAGGGGAGTGGTCGGAATGAGGAGGAGGTGAGGCAATCCCTTGAGGGAAACCTGAAGGTGAGGGTGGAGAAGGGGCGGATTCGGCGTTTCAATGTCCTCTCTAAGGTTTTCTCCCTGCTCAACGTCTCCCAACTGATCAAGGGAAAACTTCCGGAGCTGACCGGCGAGGGCCTCCCCTATAACGCCATAACCGGGGAGATCCGGATCGCCAGGGGGATCGCCAGGACGGAAAACCTGTTGGTGGACAGCGATGCCATGAAGATCAGCGTCATCGGGGAGGCGGACATCGCGCGGGAGGCTCTCGACCTGACCGTTTGCCTCCATCCCATGGAAACCGTTGATACCATCGTGAGCAAGGTGCCCGTAGTGGGTAGAATACTCGCGGGAGAGGACGAGTCCCTCATCTCCTACTATGTGAAGGTGATGGGGGATTTTTCCAACCCGAAGGTGAAACACATACCCCTCCGATCAATGCCGAAGGGTCTGATAGAGATGATCAAGAGGATTCTGGAGACCCCCATGCACATCATCCCCCAGGGAAAAGAGGGTGTGGGCTCTGTCGATGTTGAGCGCGGCGGATTCCCCGAGGATGAAGAGGAGGCCGAGTATTCTCCGTAACTATTGGAATGGGAGTTCATGGGAAAGGAGGCGTGCGAGTGTTTTCCCATAAGGTGATGGAAAGCTTCAAAAGGGCGAAGGCAGTGGTGGTAATCACCGGGGCCGGCATCTCGGCAGAAAGCGGGGTTCCCACCTTTCGGGGGGCAAATGGGCTCTGGAGGCGATATCGGGCGGAGGATTTGGCCACTCCCAATGCCTTCGGGAGAAAGCCCCAAATGGTGTGGGAGTGGTACGATTGGAGGAGGCGATTGATTTCCGAAAAGGAACCGAATCCGGGCCACACGGCCATTGCCGCCATGGAAGACCTTTTTGAGGAGTTCCTCCTGATCACGCAAAATGTGGATGGACTCCATAGAAAGGCGGGCAGCAGGAAGCTCATCGAAGTGCATGGAAATCTATGGAGGGTGAGGTGCATAGCGGAGGGGAGGGTTTTTCCCAATAATGAGGCTCCGTTGAGGAAGATTCCACCGCGGTGCAAGTGCGGTGCCCTTCTGCGTCCCGACGTAGTCTGGTTCGGGGAATCCCTGTCGGAGAAGGACTTGGCCGATTCCTACACGGCTCTAAGGGAATGCGATTGTCTGATTGTGGTGGGAACATCCGCTGTAGTTCAACCAGTGGCATCATTTCCGGGCATAGCCCGGAATGGAGGGGCCTTCATCCTGGAGATCAATGTCCAGCCAACGTTCATTTCCGGGTGGGTAGACGAATCGATCCTCGGAAAATCCGGGCAGGTATTGCTGCAGATCGTGGAAAACATGAGATAATTTTTTTTAATTTTTCCTTGACAATGCTCTATATATTGTGGTAATTAAAGGAAGTAATACAACATATAGGAGGTTTCCATGGATTCAACTATGGGGAGGACGGAGGACCGTGAGCCTTTGACGAGGGGAAACGAGACCACGGATATGGCGCTTTTCGTGCGCACCTCGGACGAACAGTTTGCGGGTTGGGATCGCCAGAGGATCGTCGATGCCCTGATAAGGGAGACGGAGATTGATGTCATCGCTGCCCAGGAGATCAGTCAGGAGGTGGAGGAGCTCATTGCCTCATCGAAGATCTCCATGGTGACCGCTCCCCTCATTCGGGAGTTGGTGGACGCGAAATTGATCGAGAGGGGGCTGGAGCAGGCGCGTAAGAAACATACACGGTTGGGCATGCCCCTTTACGATGTCGATCAGTTGATCCTGCATCCCAACAAGGAGAACGCCAATGTCCCCCACGGTCCTGAGGCCACCAATCTCACCCTGGCGGAGAGGATCAAAAAGGAGTATGCCTTGCTTACCGTCTTCTCCGAGGAGATCGCTGATGCGCATATGCGGGGGGATATCCACCTTCATGACCTCGGTTTCATCGATAGGCCATACTGTTCCGGGCAATCCCTGGAATATATCAAACGGTTCGGGCTCAGCCTCCCCAATTCCATTGCCATGGCGAAACCGGCCAAACATGCAGAGGTCTTGTTGGCCCACATGGTTAAATTCGCCGCAGCCCTGCAGAGCCATTTTGCCGGGGCCATCGGCTGGGATGCGGTCAACCTCTTTTTCGCCCCGTACCTGGCGGGCATGAGGGATGAGGACGTAAAGCAGTTGGCCCAGATGATGATCTTCGAATTCTCCCAGCAGGCCGTGGCCAGGGGGGGTCAGGCCATCTTTACGGACCTCAATCTCTATTGGGAAGTGCCGAGGCATTTTGAGGACGTGCAGGCCATCGGGCCGAGGGGAGAGTACACCGGAAAGACGTACAGCCACTATGAGCATGAGGCCCAGAGATTCGCGTGGTTTCTCTTCGAGGTGTTCAAGGAGGGGGATGGTTCGGGCAGGCCTTTCTTCTTTCCCAAGCCCCTTGTCCACATCACCGAGAAGTTCTTCAGGACGGCGGGGCACAGGGATTTTCTCCACCAGATCTGCGATGTGGCAGCCGAGAAGGGAAACACCTACTTCGTCTTCGATCGGGGGGAAACGGCCAAGGTATCTGAGTGTTGCCGGCTTAGCTTCAAATTGGAAGCCTCGGATTTGGAGGATGCGAAACAGCCTTGGAAGATGCGATACTGTGCGCTGCAGAATGTAACTCTCAATCTTCCGCGAATTGGCTACTTATCAGGAGGAGATGAAAGGACCTTGTTCGAAAAGGTTGAGGAATTCATGGATATGGCGGTCAGGGCCCACCTGGAGAAGAAGGCCTTCATCGAAAAACTCCTCTCCTACGGCGAGAACGGCCCCCTGGCCCTTCTCGCTATGGAACGGGATGGATCTCCTTACTTGAGAATGCACCGCGCGAGCTACCTCATAGGAATGGTTGGGCTGAACGAGCTGGTTCAAATCCATTCCGGCAGACAGATGAGCGAGTCCAAGGAGTCGTTTAAGTTCGGCCTAAAGGTGATCGCCCACATGAAACTCCTGGCGGATCAGCTGAGCAGAGAATACGGGATGCATTTCGTCTTGGAGCAGACACCGGCGGAAAGCACGGCCTATCGATTTGCCAAGCTCGATCTTCAAAGCCACTGGGAGAAGGGTCGCCGTGTGGTCAAGGGGGATATCCCCCGAGGTGAGGTCTACTATACCAACTCGACCTATCTCAACAACGGGGCGGTTATGAACCCCATCGAGAGGATACGGCAGGAGGGGCTCTTCCATCCGTTGATCGAAGCGGGAGCCCTCACGCATATCTGGCTGGGCGAGGCCAAACCTTCAAGCGAATCCCTGGCCAATTTCGTGACCAAAACCTTCGCTCACACCCAAAACGATCAAATTGCCTTCAGCCCTGAGTTCACTACCTGCAATCGCTGCCATCGGACGAGCCGCGGCCTTGCCGAGGTTTGTCGTTACTGTGGCTCGGGGGATGTGGACGGGATAACCCGAATTACGGGATATTTCACAAGGATTTCCAGCTGGAACAAGGGGAAGATCGGCGAGCTCCACGATCGCTACAGAAACCAGGCATTTCTCAAGGTTGAAGGGAGAAATGGGAGCCGTGAAGGGGATATGGTCGAATTGGTCCCGGTATAATAGCGCAATCCGAAAATGGGGAGTCGACGGAGGCGACTCCCCTCGGTCGAGAAAGGAGAAGAGATGGGAGCGATAAAGATCTTCATCAAAAAACAATGTCCGAAATGTCCGGCTGCTAAGGATATGGGGGAACAGCTGAAGGCGCGAGGGATGAGGGTTATCGACTATGATTTGGAGACCATCGAGGGGCTCGCAGAAGCGGCTTTTTACGGGGTGATGGCTACTCCCACTATTGTCGTGGAGGATGGAAAAGATAATGAGCTGGCGGCATGGAGGGGGAGTGTCCCAACCCCTCAAGAGATCGAAGGGGTGTTGCAGGCCAATGGGTTCTTTTCCTCATGATGGATTGGGGAGATGATGGTCCCACAGGTCAAGGGTTTTCTGGAGACGTCGCTTCTGGATTGGCCAGGGAAGTTAACGGCAGTTCTTTTCCTTCCCGGGTGTAATTTTCGGTGTCCATACTGTCACAACTATCCCCTAGTTATTCATCCCGAAGGGTTTGAGAGCATTCGCTTAGACCACATCTTGAGGCGCCTAAAAGGGTTAAAGGGGTGGGTTGATGGGGTCTGTGTTACGGGAGGGGAGCCCACCTTACACCCGAACCTGTCGCTCTTGTTGGAGCGGATAAAGGCGGAGGGCTGGGCCACCAAACTTGATACCAATGGAACCTTCCCCGACCGGATCCGCGAGCTCACGGAGAGGAATCTGGTTGATTGCGTGGCCATGGATATCAAGGCGCCATTGGATTCGAGGCCCTACAGCCAGTGTGCTGGTGTCCCTGTGGACATTTCGGCCATTCGGCGGAGCGTTGCTATATTGACCCATGGGGAGATTGATTATACCTTCCGGATGACCGTAGTTCCCACCCTGCTAACCGAAGAGCAGATTTACGAAGCGGCTCTTCAACTTGTGGGGGCGAGGGAGCTCCTCCTTCAGGATTTCAACCCCTCCGATCCGCTAAACCCGCAATTGAGAGGGGTTCAGCCCTTCGGGGAGATGAGGTTAGGGAGGATGCAGGAAAGGGTGAATGCCATTTTAAACCAAGGGCGGAAATCGTATCATCAAACTGTCATACCGAGCTGGCGCTCGTCCATTGGTCCAAACCCCTAGGCTAAGGAGGGTTCTCCATCCCCAGCGAGGGAGGTGATGGGAATGTTCTGGGGCGAAAGTTCGAGCGTGGTGCTTCCCCTGGTTGCACTGATCACCGGCATTCTTATCCTCGTGATGCCCAGATTGCTCAATATCTTCGTGGGGCTTTACCTGATCTTTTCGGGCATTCTGGGACTCATTGCCCAAATAAAGTAGGTCAGTCGGAGGGGGAATGACGGAAAGGGCTGATTACGAGGGCCTTGAAGAAAAGGTTCGGAAATTGGAGGGGAAGCTCATCGAGAAGGAGAGGGAGATTGGCCAGTGGCAACGATGCTGGGAAGAGAAGAATCGGGAATTGGAGAGTCACAATCGAGAACTCTTGGCTCTTAAGGAACTGTACAAGGAGAGGGCCCGGGAGTTGAGGGCCGTTATGGATAAATTGGAGGAGGTATCCATAACGGATGATTTAACCCAGATCTATAACCATCGTTATCTCATAAGCCGCCTCCACTATGAATTCGAGCGGGCAAAGCGATACGGGTTGGCTATTTCATTGATCATGCTGGATATCGATCACTTCAAGGTATACAATGATAAAAACGGCCATTTGGCCGGGGATGATGCCCTCCGAAAGGTTGCAAAGCTGATTCAGGGAGCGATTCGGGAAACGGATATCGTCGGTCGCTATGGTGGGGAGGAGTTCGCAATAATTCTGCTCCACGCGGACATGGTCCAGATGGCGGAGGTTGCTGAAAGGATTCGGAGGACCATCGAGGAGGTGTCCTTCCCCAATGAGGAACTCCAACCCATGGGGAAGATCACCGTCAGCATTGGGGGTTCGTGCCTTTCCGATGGGATGATGACCATGGAAGAGTTGATCAAATCAGCGGATGAGGCCCTTTATAGGGCCAAGAGGAAGGGCAGAAATCAAGTCGCCTTAGAAGGAAGGGTTTGCCAAAGGGATACACATTTGCACATATGAGTGAGCTCAGAATAGTTACCGCTGGGATCCTTATCCGAAATGGCAGGGTCTTGGTGGCCAAACGGCCCCGCCAAACCCACGGGGGCTCCCTCTGGGAGTTTCCCGGGGGGAAAATGGAATTGGATGAGGACCCCAGGGCATGTCTGAGGAGGGAGCTCTTGGAGGAGCTCGATATCGGTGTGAAGGTGGGGGAAATCTTGGAGGTTGTCTACCACCGATATGACAGGTATCCGGTTTTGCTCCTTGGTTACCGATGCGAATTGAAGGAGGGAACCCCGAAGGCCCTCGGATGTCATGAGTATCGGTGGGTGGGAAAGGGGGAACTCAAAAGGCTTCCTTTGCCCGAAGCCGATAAGCCGATACGTGATACGCTTTTGAAGTTCTGCGGACTTCTGGCAGATTGAAGGAGTAACTACCCACGGGGTGATCACGCCTTCCTACCATTACCCCTCGTTCCGCAATCCCTTCCGGCTCAACAAATGTTCCTTAAAGGTTATTCCCGGATAGTTCAAGAGTCGGTTCCTCGAACAACGCTTTAAGAGAGCGAGGGCCTTGGGGAGGGATATCTTTTTGAAAAGCGCCTTCATATGGTATAATGGGTGGTAAATTCGGATGGGGTTGAGCTGACACAATGGAGGATCTAAAGGTCAGGCGCTATGTGATGAGCCTGGAAAACAAAATCGACATGAACCTCCGTTTCTTGAGCGATATTCACGACGAATTTCGCGAGAAGTGTAAAATGGTCACGCCCGGTAGGACTTTTCCGACGGATGTAGTTGCGCGGGTGAAACAGCAGTACAAGGAGGTCAAGGACCGATTTGCGGAGATCAGGGCTGTCCAGCAGTTGCTGAGGGGAAGATATAGACGAGCTGCTAAGAAGAACCCGTTGAGGGACAAGAAGATCGATGAATTGGGGTTCGCCTTTAAGAACTACTATTCCAGCTTCGAATTCAACCTCAGGGCTATTGAGAGGTTGAAGAGGAAGTTGGAAGGGGAGCCGATGAAACCTCAGGTTCTCTATCGAAGCCAAGAGAACAACCTCAAGTTCAATGAAGGGCTGAAATTATTGGGCCAGGGGGAGGGTGGTTATCATTCCATCTCGGTGGTCTTCCTGAGTGG
>JABAOC010014985.1_pt1 | contig 12959 bp, 8 predicted proteins | sample 7062161 | NCBI WGS metagenome assembly JABAOC01 (sample SAMN14538625, study PRJNA623070) | marine sediment metagenome | biome: marine biome [ENVO:00000428]; feature: marine pelagic biome [ENVO:01000023]; material: deep marine sediment [ENVO:00002113] | place: India: Gulf of Khambhat ... | reverse complement strand
ATTGTAATACCTGGTGATGAATAGCAAATATGAAAGCCAAAACAATATTTCTTTTCCACCGTAATCTTTTTTAACTATATTGTACTTTATGCTTGATTTTACTTTATAATTGTATTAAATTATAAATAAATATCCTCTTACTCTTTTAAAAGAATAAAGGAGTGGACTAATGAGAAAACATCTAATCTGGTTGATAATTGTGTACTTTTTTGTTGAAACTCTTCCGGGCCATAGTCAATATGACGTTGATGAAACTGTAACTTTCATTCAAAAAATGACACCGATAAATTTAATCGATACACCAACAGCGAACTTTCTATCGAGAAAATATTTTCAATTAAATTTAAGGGTTTATCACCTTGGCGGTATGTTGGGTGGATTAACGGTTTCTTTAACACCGCGATTGATGTTTGGAGTTTCTTATGGCGGACAAAATATTATCGGTCAAGGAAAAGTGCAATGGAACGATGCTCCTGGAGTTAAGCTCCGCTACCGGTTAAAATTTGAGGATTATCGCTTTCCAGCTGTCTCTCTCGGTTTTGATTCACAAGGTTATGGAACCTATTACCCTGAACTCAAAAGATATCAAATTAAATCTATGGGCTTTTATCTTGTTTTTAGTAAAAATTATTTTGTTTTAAAGGATTTTGGTGTTCACGCAGGAGTAAATTATAGCGACGAGAATAAAGGCGCTGAAAAGGACTTAAACTTCTTCTGCGGTGCTCATCTTATTTTAGATCCTGAGTTGTCTTTGATTTGGGAATATGATTTTGCCATAAATGACAATGATGATAACTCACTGGGTTCAGGAAAAGGATATATGAATGCCGCCGTGCGTTGGAATTTTTCACCACAATTAGTATTTGAATTCTCTGTTAAAAATTTATTAAGAAATAATCGAGCGATAGATGGCGAACCGATCCCAAATGCGAATCGTGAACTCAAAATTATTTACTTTCAAACTTTATAAAATAACATCAACTCCATAACTAATATTCTTGGGAATAAACTATGAACGAAAAAATAATAATCCAGCCAATATTTATTGTAATTATTATTTTGACACTATCACTTTCAATGGGTTGCTATACAACCTTCAACCATCCAAAACTGTATTCTTATGCAGATTCAACTGGTGCATATCATTCTGAAGCGATAACTTTTCTGGACGATTGCTCAAGTTGCCATGAGCAAAATACTGATGTAAACGATGCACATTTACAAGTATATGATTATCCCGTATATGAAGAAAATTACAATTGGCAATATTATTACGTCATCCCCTGGTGGTATGACCAATATTACTATGAAAATGAGCGTCATACAGATGCAAATGACAGGCTTCCTGCACCACAAAGGCGAGATTTTGATCGTCGTGAGATTCCACCTTCACCGGCCACTGCTTTACCAGGCGCTTCGGGATCTTCTTTAGCCAAACCTTCTACGAGTGAATCCACTCCTGCTAAGTCACCACAACCTGAACCAAAGAAAAGACACGAAAGAAGACAGGTCACCACCAGAGAAAGTTCTAAGTCAGAGAAAGTGACAACAGCATCTCCTAAACGCAAAGAAAGAGAAAAAAAAGAAACCAAAAAAGAAAAGAAATAAACAAAGTTATCGCTATAAAAGTTAGAAAACTATATAGAAGGCTATAATAATCCTGGACTTTGGTAATCCACTTTTTGACAGGATTAACATGATAAACCTGACAAAAATGTTTAACCAAGATTTTATCCGGAAAATTCTATACATCCTTTCTGATTTACCCTTTACTTAGCTGAACAATAATCCGACATCGTCGGATTTCTTTTATGGAGGAAAAATGCCTCGAGCCGCGAAGATTCTTATTGGAATTCTGGGAATGATTTTTTGGATTGCAGTTGTGCTATTTATTCTTGGCGTTCGTTTGGTGAAAAAATCACTCCCTCGGACAAGTGGTACGCTGGTAGTTGAAGGGCTTCATTCTAATGTAAAAATATATCGCGATTCGTATGGGATCCCCCATGTCTTTGCCCAGAATGAAACGGATCTGCTCTTTGCAATGGGTTATGTTGTTTCTCAGGATCGTTTATGGCAAATGGATCTCAATCGTCGCGCTGCAACAGGTACATTATCAGAAATCTTTGGGTCAACGACACTAGAGATAGATAGATTTATCAGAACCATCGGATTACCTATAATCGCCAATGAGCTTGCGCTAAATATTTCTTCTAAATCTAAATCAATACTTAACGCTTATGCCGATGGAGTCAATGCTTATTTAGCTCAGAATCAGGATCGGCTGCCGAATGAATTCATCCTAATGCAATACCATCCCCAGATATGGAAAATCGAACATAGTCTGGCCTATCAAAGGTTAATGGCCTGGAATCTGGAGATGGCCTGGCGCATCGATCCTGTGTTTGGCGAATTATTAGATCGGGTAGGTGCAAAAAAGATGAACGAAATATGGCCCAATTATCCTACAATTGCACCTACAATTATCAGTAGTCAATATTCTCAATTTAATCTTTTGCAAAATACACTTAATAATTTTACGCATGGTTTATTGAATCTAGTTGGATATGCCGGTCCCGGCTTGGGAAGTAATAGCTGGGTCGTTTCAGGACAACATACAAATACAGGAAAGCCCATCCTCGCAAACGATCCCCATCTGGCTCACCAAAATCCATCCATCTGGTATGAAATTCATTTAAAGGCCCCTGGCATCGATTGCTACGGTGTTTCTTTGCCAGGGATCCCAGGAATTGTCATCGGTCATAATCAGGCAATCGCCTGGGGGCTGACAAATGTCATGGCTGATGGATGTGATTTCTTTGTTGAAACAATGAATCCTGACAACCGGAATCAGCATTTTTATCAGGGAAAATGGTGTGAAACGAGGAAGATAACGGAAGAGATCCAGGTTAAGGATCAATCATCAGTAAACTGGATTGCACGGTTCACCCATCAGGGTCCGATTATTTCTGATTTACATCCTGTGTTAACAAACTCATCGAAAGTTATTTCATTAAAATGGAATGGGCATTTAATTAGTGATGAGACCTTCGCCTTTTATGAAATCATGAAAGCAAAGAGTTGGGATGAATTTGTTGATGGATTGCAATATTTTTCTGTCCCGGCTCAAAACTATATCTATGCTGATACAGCAGGAAACATTGGTTATTATTGCGCTGGTTCTATCCCAATTAGACGAAGTGGAGATGGTTTAATTCCGCAACCTGGATGGAATAAAAATTATGAATGGAGAGATTGGATACAGTTTACACGTTTGCCCCATCTTTATAATCCAACCGAAGGCTACATTGTTACAGCCAATAACAAAGTTGTTGATAAGAGATATCCCTATTTTATCACAACTTATTGGGAACCACCTTACCGAGCCGAACGTATCAAAGAACTTTTAACTGAAAAGGATAAATTTGAACTTAACGATTTCAAAAAAATCCAATTAGATATATTTTCAAAACACGCCCAATTTTTAATGCCATTCATATTAAAAGTCTTACCCCAATTTGAACAAAATACAGAATTACGAACATATTTTTGTCACTCGTTACAAAACTGGGATCTCAACTTGGGCGACCAGTCAGGAGCTTCCACTATCTTTGAGGTTTTTCTGACCAAGCTATTTAAAAATATCTTTTTTGATGAAATGGGGGACACGCTATTTCAAAATTTTATGGAATTACCAAACATTCCCATTCGCATAACAGATATTCTAATAGCACAAGGTACTTCTGAATGGTTCGATAATATAGAAACACAAAACAAAAAGGAAACGATAACAGATGTTCTGCTGACATCGCTTGAAGAGACCTTCGAGTATCTTGTAAGTAATTATGGAGAAATCGTCTATGACTGGCGCTGGGGCAAGCTTCATTCAGTTACATTTGAACATGCTCTGGGGAAAAAGAAACCGTTAGATAAGCTTTTTAATATTGGTCCTTTTCCTTTAGGCGGATCCTGTACTTCTGTGAATAACGCAAGCTATGCACTCAATAAAAAAGATTTTCACACCCTTGTTGGACCGTCAATGCGGCAAATCGTCGATCTTTCGAATAGGAATAACTCATTGGTTGTCATTACAACAGGACAATCAGGACATCCTTTAAATAAACATTTTAAAGATCAGACTCCTCTGTGGCTGAATGGTAAATATCGCCGGGCGATTACAGACAGCCTTGAAATCTGTAACTCTGACTTTGAGCTTTTGATTCTAAAACCAAAAGATGCAAAATAGTAAATTTTGGCCCATTTCATAATGTTGTAACCCGCCAAAGTTTTAAATAATGACTAAAGGATTGAAAATAATTAAAATATATTTCAATGTTATTTTAAAGTTAACAAATAGGTTTTTAAATGGGACAAAAATTAATTGCAGAACTTGTTCCGGGCGATATTGTTCTATCTTTTTTTATTGTTCGTAAAAAAGAAATTAAAGATAAGAAGGCTACAAATGAAGTTTATCTTTCCTTTGATTTAGGGGATCGATCAAGCCGAATTCGAGGCTCACTATGGAAAGATGTCGCCAAGATAAACAAAAACATTCAGGTCGGTGATGTTGTGAAAGTTAAAGGAAAGGTGATTACCTTTCTCGACCGTAATCACATATCCATCGATCAAATTAGAAAAGCAACATCAGTTGATAAAGTTGACCCTGAACAGTTTCTTCCAATAACATCAAAAAATATTCAAGAAATGTATGCGAATTTGAAGGCGTATCTATCCGGTATTGAACATCCAATGCTTAAAACCCTTATAAAATCATTTTTAACAGATAAAAACTTTAGTGATCGGTTTTGCAAAGCACCCGGAGGGAAATTGTGGCACCACGCATATCTGGGTGGGTTGTTGGAGCATACGTTATCTGTAATTATAATCTGCAACTTCTTGCTCCAACACTATAGCAATGCCGTAAATTCAGACCTCCTTCTGTCTGCCGCATTTCTTCACGACATTGGGAAAATTGAAGAATTGAACACTCAGGGCTTTATTGATTATTCTACTCCTGGTAGATTATTGGGGCATATTACTATTGGAGCCAATATGGTTTTGGAAAAAATTTCTTCATTACAGAATTTCCCCGATCAGTTGAAGGAACAGCTCATCCACTGTATTTTAAGCCATCATGGACAAAAAGAAAAAGGATCTCCGGTTGTACCAATGACAATAGAAGCCCTTGTTTTGAATTTCGCAGATGACCTGGATTCTTCGATCGCTGCGTTTCAACGGATTATGGCGAAAGAAAAAGAACCAGGCAAAGTTTGGAGTAATTACGTTAATTTAATCGATCGGTTTATTTATTTTGGGGGAGAAGATTAATTAAATCAATAGGGAATTAATCCTTCAGGGCTTCATTATAGACGATACCAGACCTTTGAACCTTACAGGCATTTTTGAAATAGAACCCTAAGGGAGAGAGAATAAATAAAATGCATTTCTGTATTATTTTATGTTTAGTAAAAACAATAAAAGCAAATTTCAAGAATTACAAATTATTTTTTCTCACCCACTAAGCTTAATAACACTCATCAAGTTTCTTAAACGTTCTATCTTTATTATACTCACTCTCAGACAGGATCACTTCGCGCAAATCTCTTTCTCGAATACCATCTAAAAAATTTTGAAACTCCTGGTAGTGTTGTGGATCAATGCTTTCCCCATATATGTAGCAATTTATATGAACATGAAATTTATTCTCATAATTAATACAAGACCATGAGGTTTTTCCAAATGGGGAAACTAGTGAATCAGAGGGCATTAACATTCTCACTTCCCAATCATTTGGTAATTCAACGGTCAGATTGAGCTCCGTATGAGAACCAAATCGGAATCGTATTGGGAACTCACGATTAATCGACCGAAAATAGTCAGGTAGGTCAAATGCCAATATCTGTCCAGGACGAAAGACCATCTCTCGGGCCCGAAGCAGTGCGAATTTAGCGGTATGAAAAGTATAAGAAATTATCAATGGGTCACATAACGGAGATAATCCGATTATCTGAAAGGAATCCAGTTTAGCGCCCGAGCACCGTTTTGCAAGATAGATTTCCAACCACAGCTTAAGTTCATCAGACGAGGCAGAATAGAGTTCTTCTCGAATTTCAGTTGCAAATGCACCTCTGAATTGCGTTTTACCTTGAATTGTAGCAGCGCCTGTCTCTTGTAGTTCTACTCGCCAATCTAAGCTTGTGTGATTACTATCTGCTGGAGCACGCGGTGTAGTTATAATTTCCGCTTTTCCATCTTTTTTTACCACCAAAACAGGAAGACCCTGATCATACCAGGGAATCTTTCCATAAGGACAACCTTTCTCTGTTGCGTCCATCCATACGCCCCTTTCCCCTATTGATGGGCAAAATGCTATCGCATGGTTGAATTGGAACGGTGAAGGTAAGCTGGTATCTGGCACCCCATTTTGCCAGGTACTCACTAATGCCTCGTAAGCTTCTATTCCCACTTTACGGGCCAGAGAGCAGAGGAGCGTTGTCATATCTTTACAATCTCCGTATCTGTTTACCAGAATCTCGTCCGCTGCATGGGGTTGAAAGCCACCAATACCAATGGCAACGGCTATGTAGCGAACATGTTCCCGAACCCACTCGTAAATAACTTTAAGTTTTTCTTCATCGTTTTCAATACCCTCTGTTAATTTTAAAGCAAGTTGCTCGACATTTGGTCCTGCCTTGATTTGCGGGTCAGCGAGTTCGTGGTACCATAATGCAACATCATCCCAGGTCTTTATTCCAACCGGAGCAAGCTCAAGTCGAGAAATACATTCGTTTCGCTGTGGCATCCCAAATTCAAATTTTAAGGCGGGAACTGCTTTTGCTTCCCATACATATTTAGATTTAAAACCTTTTGGGGATTTTGAGATGCTGGGTTCTAGATCAATATCATAAAGTTTATAATTTAGATCCCATTCCGATGGTGCTTCCACTGTGAATCGTGATTTGAGCGTTGGGGCTTCATTCTGAAAACTCCATGAAGGCCAAAGGCTGCGGCTTCCAATCCTCATTCTGTAACGATATTCAATTACGGCGTTGTTTTCTACTGCTGGCATCGTGAAAAGTTTGGCTCTTTGATCAGCATAAAAAACAAAATTAGGGTAAAGATTTATATCATATATATTCGCTTTATCAAGAACTGTAATCTTCCCATTTGGCGAAATAGTGCGAGCTTGTATATTCTCGATCTGAGTCTTCGGCGTGTAAGCAATTGCAACATTTGCATAACGTTGTCCACGAGTATTAAGTATTTTCACAATTTTATGTCGTTCAAACACACTTTGAGGCAATTCACTACTGCCGATTATTCCCATTTTTCCTTCATCAAGAATAATAATTGCACCAGCATCTGGATAGTCTTTATCTCCGGGGAGATCGGCAAATTGGAACTCTTCCCAATCCAATCGGGTTGCCCATTTACTGTGATAGGCACAAGAGAAGAAAAGAGAAACCACAGAAATAACGACCAATCTCAGACAGATTCGCCACGCTATTTTTTTTAATTGTGTCATTTTTGTACTAAAATGGAATGTTCATGGCATAATTTAAATAAAAAAAGCATCCACATCATATCGTTTGGTTAATAGAAGTTATAAATGAAAACAACCAGCAGAAAGATCTTTAGATGCTTACAAAACATACTCATTTCTTTTGAAAATTTCAAGTGATATTTTAATTTTTGTATTGATTTCTCTCTGGTAAATATTTTATTAATTTCACCTCCATACCATTATGATGTCGAATAAATTTGACTTCATCCACGAGAACAGACATTAGATAGATTCCGCGCCCGTTTGTCTTCTTAATGTTTTCAGGTATCAAAGGATCAGGTAGTTCTTTGTAATCAAATCCTGGACCCTTGTCTTTTATTTTTAAGATCATTTTATCTCTGTGGATCTGAATATCTAAATCTACGAATTCTTTGGGATTTGTTTTATTGCCGTGAATGATAGCATTGGCTAATGCCTCAGACAATGCAGTCGATAACTCACTTTTCGTCCGAGAAGAACAACAATTATTATTCTCAAGGAGTTCATCAAATTTTTTTACTGTTCGAGTAATCTGGTCGGTAGAACTTTTAATCTTAAAAATAAAACTGGTACATTGTTTTTTCTGGTCAGAAGCACTATTATTCTTATCTTTCACAGAGCCATCGCATAGATCGTTTAATAAATCATCCATAATTTTAACAGGAGTAATTAACATTTCCTTGAGCTGTTATGAGTAGACAATATCGTATGATATCAGTTGTGGTTATGCCATTATTAATATTTAAATAAACAGTTAAGATAATGTGCTAAACGATTATTTAGTTTAAACATCTATACGGATATATCGTCAATTTGATTCATTTTTTCTTGTGTTTCATTGAAACAATGCATCACTTTACAACAACTTTATTAATTTTTATTTTACAAAATAAAAAATCAAATCAGTTACAAAATTGAGACTCACTCTAATAAAAAGTAGAATTTTTATCGTTTTTATTTTTAATTAGTTAATGAAAATTAAAACAATTTATTATTAAATTATTAAATGATTAAATTATTATAACATAATTTAGTTAAGACTATCATGGCATTTAAATTGCTTAATGATTTTCAATTAATGGTATTATTATGCCATTTTTAGAGCATGAATATTACTGGGAGTCATGAATGAAAAAATTTAAATTAATTATTTTAATATTTTCTTTGTTAATTATAGTCCTGATACCGTGGGATATTTATTCTCGACCATCTTCTGATACAGTCAATGTTACGCTTCAATTATTTATACCATCCAATGGAATGGTAGTATTTTTGAAAGACCTAGATCTTACTAACCTAAGTACCGTTCCAATGCTGTTCAGTGTTACGATTACAAACTCTTTTACTAAAGAAATTGAAATAGTAATGCGTTTGGGAGTAATCCGAGATGGTCATACATTAATTGAAGGCACGACTTATCCATTCACAGTCCCGTCAGGAGTAACATTCTTGACCAATAAAGATCTTCATGATAAATATCCTATTTCTCAGACAAATGTTGATTTAGGCGGTTTAGAAAATCTTGTTTATTCAACTGGAAGGTTACCCACTGGATACTATCAATTTTTTGTGAATGTAGAATATCAGCAGAATAATATTGACGCTTACGATGAAGAAGTACTAAATATTGCTGATGCACCTACTGTGATCGATCTAATAACTCCTGGTCAACGAGCAGACGATCCTAATTTAATTGAAATATATACCCCATTACCATTTTTCGTCTGGCATTCAAATGCACGCAAATTCAGGGTTACTGTCTGTGAAAAATTGTCAACCAACACTTCCCCTTCCGATGTAATGAACAACGAACCTCGATGGCAACAGGATAGAGACGACGATTTTACATTTTGTCAATATCCCTCATCAGGAGCCTGGCCCCTTGAAGAAGGAAAAACTTATTACTGGCAGATTGTGGCGATTGTTGAGTCCTCCAGTGGACCCGTTGAGTTAGAGAGCGAAATTTGGGGTTTTAAAATCAGAAATCTCAGCGGTGGAATGTTTTCAATGCAGCATCAGCAACTGCTTGCCTTATTGACATTATTTTTGGGCGATGGAAAATTAGAAGATTTATTTGAAAAAGGTGGAGCACTTGAAGGATTTACATTTTCCGGCATGATGCTGAACAATGACCAGCAAATAACTCAGGAAGACTTGATCGCTCTCATTGAAAAAATATTCATTAATCAAATCAAATTTGACCGATACTTTGTAGAATAATCTTTGGAGAGGAGCATCTAGGGCGTGGATACAATGAACCGATCCTTTAAATTTTTTACCAGTCTCTGCATCATTGTATTAATGAACAGTAGTTATCTACTTGGACAATCAAACAATGATGTTGCTATCGTTCTTAAATCAAAAGGAAACGTCAAAGTCAAGAAAGACGCTACCAAAAAATGGAGCAACGGAGACCGAGGCCTTCGGCTAGATTCTGGTGATATTGTAAAGACTTACGAAAATTCATTGGCAGCGATTATGTTTACCGATGATAAGAGCTTATTAAAGGTCAGAGATAACTCAATATTGGCAATTCGCGGTAAACGTACAAAAAATTCTATATCCAAACGAATCGCCTGTAAATTTGGAAATTTTTGGATTAATATAAATAAGCAAAAATCAAAAATGATCGTTGAAACACCTTCTGGAATTGCTGCTGTTAAAGGGACAGAGTTCTACGGTATTGTGGATAGTGAAGGAAATACGCTGATCATAGTCATTGACGGAATTGTTCAATTAATAAATAAATTAGGTGAAGCTTTGGCAAAAGCAGGACAAACCGGAAAATTAACCAAAGATGCCGCACCAGAAGTTTTCAAGACTGACCCCAGTACCATACCAAACTGGGCGGATGATGATAAAGGTTCTAACGAATTGAAGTTCGAATTTCAGGATAGTGATGGGAATAAAAAGAATTTGAAAATCATTTATCATTGATTCTAATCGGAGATAATATGAGGATCAGTCGAAAATTTGTAATTCCAATATATATCTTACTAAGTCTATGTGTAATCATTGGCATTGATAAAAATGTGATCGTCGCTACTGAGCAGACACTTTCCGGAATCGTGCATTTTCCTGTGAAAAGTTCTCAGGAGGGGCAGGGCATTTCAATTGAGGCAAAAATTGAAGATCCTAATATTCAGGTCGAATACATGCGCCTCTTTTACCGTCAAAAAGGACAGTCCAGTTTTCAGCAGTTGGACATGCAGGAACTGTTGAACGATTATGTTGTTGAAATTCCTTCTTTAGAAGTGAAAACGCCAGGTATCGAATATTTTATTATGGCGGTTTTAAAAAATCATTCTATGATCACCAGTCCTGCATCGAATCCTTATTATGCCCCTTATGAAATTGACGTCACTCCTGGAAGCATGCCTGTTGATGAAACGTTAAAACCACCAAAACCTGCACAACAAAAATATTCGTCCTCAAAGAGTGGTGCTCAAATTGAAACGGTTATTCTCAGCCCTGAACCCGATGAACGGGTTTCTGCCAATGAAGTCATTATCGCCTTATCATGTCTTGGAGAAGTTGATGAACTAGATTTAAAATCAATTAAACTATTCATTGATGAAAAGAAATATACATCACAAGCTGAAATTACTCAACATATAATTTCTTATGTCCCTAAAGATCTGCCATCAGGTGCTCATCAGATAAGGATTGAAATGGCAGACAGTCAGGGAAATCGATTTGATGATGTTCAATGGCGATTTTTTGTAATTTCTGAAAAAGAAACAATTCGTCCAGTGAGAAAAATACCTTTTTCTGGAAATGTATTTGCTGAATGGAAAAGTGAAAATATCAGTGATAATACGCTCACGACGCAAAATATTGGCGCTAATTTTCGGGGCACATATGGTCAAGTCAAATATCGAGGGACGGCTTTCATTACATCAAGGGAAAAACCAGGATTCCAGCCGAGAAATCGATTTTTGCTAGAGGTGGGCACCTCCTGGATTGGCTTAAAACTGGGAGATACAACACCAAGATTTAACGAACTGATGCTCTGGGGGCAGCGTGTACGTGGCATCGAAGCTTATCTTAAATTGGGATTTATTAATTTTGAATTTGTTCAGGGAGAAACAAACAGGAGAGTTAAAGGTATTCCTTGTGACACCGTAACAGTCAATACGGGCGAAGTTAAGTATATCATGCCTGGTTCAAATCCAGAAGATTCTCTTTATGTACCTTCAACCACGGGGATATATCGCTATGGAACATTTAAGCAGAACCTTTTAGCGGTACGCCCCAGTTTTGGAAGTGGTAAAAACTTCCAGTTGGGATTTAACCTCATCAAAGTAAAAGATGACACATCGACCAGTACTTATGGCAGTCAACCAAAGGATAATCTCGTTATCGGACCTGATATTCTGTTTGCCCTGGATAATCATAGAATTGAACTGAAAGCAAGCGCTGCCTTCAGTCTTTTAGCAAATGACATTTCAAGTGGTGCTATCAGTAAAGCAGACCTGGATTCTGCGCTTGGTGATATTCCCTTTGATCCTTCCAAGTATGAAAAATATCTTATCCTGAATACTTCATTAATTCCGCTGGATCCATCAAAATTAAATTCTTTAGCCTATCAGGCAAGTCTTAAATTCAATTACCTTAATAACAATATTAATATTATTTATAAATCGGTAGGTTCAGAATATTATTCATTGGCAAATACCTATTTGCGCAAAGATATCCAGGGATTCTCTATTTATGACCGAATTCGACTTTATCGCAATCAAATTTATTTAAACTTAGGTTACGATAAATATCTGGAAGGAATTTCTTACGAGGATGATGGTGAAGAAACGACTGAACCGACAAAGTATCATGCATTGAATATAGGAATTTCATTTTTCCCAAAAGAAAAATTTCTGCCAAAGGTTAATGTGAACTGGAAAAGCTACGACCGAGATGATGGTTTAGATACAGCAGTTGCTCCCTTTGCAGTAAATTATCAAAACAAAGATGTGTCAGTTCAATTGGGATATGATGTTCAGTTCTTTGACCTCAATCATACTTTCAGTATCAGTTATATTGCAACTGATCGTGTAGATGGATTTAAACGGACCAATACCAATCTGGCAAATGACCTGCAGATGTATTCACTTCGGACGGTTTATAAAATTCCGCTAACAACAGTGATATCTTTTGCAACCAATCAAAATAGTGCGGCTGGCGGTATTTCTGCATTTAAATATAATATGTTTAGTCTATCTGCCAATTATAATCTATTAGATCGCCGCTTACATTTAAGAGGAGGATTAAACATCACTTCTGCTCTAGGGTCTATTACAACCGATATTGATAGTTTGGGTAACCAATTGGCACAACCTATCACATCAGACTATACAGATTACAAACGTACAGCATTTAATTTAGGAGGAAGTTTTCAAATCAATAAGCAACATTCATTACT
>JABAOC010053272.1_pt1 | contig 12960 bp, 14 predicted proteins | sample 7062161 | NCBI WGS metagenome assembly JABAOC01 (sample SAMN14538625, study PRJNA623070) | marine sediment metagenome | biome: marine biome [ENVO:00000428]; feature: marine pelagic biome [ENVO:01000023]; material: deep marine sediment [ENVO:00002113] | place: India: Gulf of Khambhat ... | reverse complement strand
AGTATTAAAGTATGAAAATTTAACATTGTGCACAATTGGATCTTTAGGATATATTGGAAGATTCTTTATACGTGCAGCTTTCTATTATGGTTGGCCTCCAGGTCCCTTAATTCCTCCATAATAACAAAGCGTTTAATCCTCCAACTGCTCTGGTTTGTTTTTAATACGAGCCTGTACCTCCAGATCCTTCAACAAATCTTTCAGCAGTGATGTTATGATGTTGTCCATATCCCTTTGTTTTTCTTCGTTTTCCATAGCTGTTTTTGGGTCAAGAGGATCTGCATCGGAAGCAGAGCTTGCTATTTGGAGGATTCATTTTTCACAGCAGTAGCATTTTTTGGTACAAATTTCTCCTTCTGTACTTCATCTTATTTTTTATACTATAAGCCTGTAAAAGAGTAAAGAGTACTATCAACATCACAACCACTCATATGAACATACATTGAGGGCATATCAAATTCCTCAATCCAATCAAAATGATGGGTCGTCCTGTGTCTCAGTTGAAATGTTAGCAAGATGTGTGGCCCGACTGTGTCTGAAACACGCAGGTTGGTTCTTTTCTTAATTCCAGCTTTTTTGGAGCATATCTCTTTTAAATAAAAAGTGAAGTTCATTAGACGATATACTGGAATAGATTTTCACCTGTTATTATGATTTAGATAATAAACCCTATCTCCATTTGCTATATAGTTAGTATCTTAAAATTACGATGCCGATGAATCAGTACCTCAGTAGTGGTCAGTAACTAAAATTTTTAGAGCAACATCCGTAGACGTTTCTAATACTTTGGTTCTCATAGGACTAAAATGGCCTGTTGAAACTTATATTTGCCATACCATCAGATGAAGAGCAATATGACAATTCTTTCGGTTAATTATCTTAACCGAATTTTTTAATTGAATCTCCCCTTGTTTCATGTTCTTTAAAAATTTAATTAAAAGTCATTGCCTCTAAATTTATTACAATTTTCTGTAACTGTTTTCCACTTTCATCCACAATCCGAAGAATCATGTTGCCCCAAGCTGCATTTAATGAAAATAATTTTATACGAATTGTTTTCTCTTGATTTATTTCAATACTGCCAATACCGATGTCAATCTCAGAACAATTTTCTGATGGATAAAAACCATTTTCATCTGTACAAAGTATTAAAATACCATTTTGTGTAGTATATTTTTTATCAATATTATATTGAATTGTTTGTGTTGAGGGACTTGTACTTATACTATAAATCTTAAATGGATAGGGATACTCAGGCTCAGGTGGTTTACCAACAGTTTGTCCATAACCAAATACGTTAAAATCTATATATACCATCAAATTATTTGCATTATTTCTACCAACATTTCTTAATTTGATTTGTATCTCGGATGATTTTTCTATTAGTTCTTTGAGTGATGTCGGTTCGTCATATTTTCTAATTAACGCTGTATTATTTAAAAAAAGATTGGTAATGTTAATTAAAATTGGTTCAGGATTTTTAAACCAATCTACAATTTCTTTATTAGTTTCAGATATGTTTTTTGTTTCCAAAATATTTTTATTAAATAATTCTTGTGATTTGTAGGAATAATCTATTGATGAATATAAAGTGAAACTTGCGACAACTAAAGATAATGCGAGTATTATAATTTCGGTTTTTTCTAAAAATTTTGATATTATCTTATTTCGTTCCTTTGTAAAAGAATTATAAACTCTTAATATTATTACAAAAAAAGCGAGGAATATGATGATCCAAATTGCTGAAATTATAGGATCTATTAAATCTATATTTTCACTCCCATGAAATTTATAAAAAAATCACCTGATAGTATTTAGTTTTTTGTTTTCTATGTAATAATATTTTTTCCTCATTTAATTAGAAAAGCATATTTTAATGCAAAGCGATTTCGATTAAGAGAGTAGATTTTATTTCCCAAAGATGGCAATTATAGTATCTAAAACAGTTGCTTTGACTGTTGGAAATAAATGTAGCAATCAGTACTAGTATAAAGACAGCAATAAGCGCATAAGCTAATGATTAGAGATTGAGATTATCGTTATGTTTTATAATAATATCTTGCTAGATATCCATATAATTGTGAAAATAAAGAATATTTACATCACGCCTCATGGATGATGATAAAGGACAGTGCAATTTACAAGATTAACAAAAGAAAAAAGTTTTTCCGTAAGGCGAATGTCTGAAGTGTTTGAACCTACAAATTCAACAAATCGCTCTTATTTTCATAAAGTTGTAAATGAAGGTATTCTACAATGATTTGAGATTCTTATTTCCACAGATAAAAATGTGAAAAAATTCTAGAAAAAATAAAAAAATTACGTAAAAATTTAGAGGTTAGATACTAGAAGAAAGTAAATTATGATGAAAGATATCGATCTCTGAGATTAAACAAAAAATGAGCGGAAATATTAAATCAGCTAACTTAGAATGAAAGAGTTTAATTAGAAAATAGAATATTATGATTTGATATGATGAAATCTGACCAACAACATTCAGGTTCTACATGTTACAATACATATAAACATATTCAGGATAATGAATTCTATTTTCAATGGCACATCACCGAAAAATGCAATTTGAGATGTAGCCATTGTTATCAAAATGATTATTCATCTCCAACGGAACTTTCGATTGAAGGCTTAAAATCTATCGCTGACAAAATCACAGATGCTCTTATAATGTGGAAGAAAAACGGACGAATAGCAATTACCGGCGGGGAACCCTTTATCAGAAAAGATCTATTCGACCTGCTTAACTATTTAGAGCAGAAGCCAGAGGTAAAAAAAATTGGTATACTCACAAATGGCACTCTCATTAAAAATAATATTCAATCTTTAAAGAGTCTTACTAAGCTTCATTATATTCAGTTATCTTTGGAAGGTGGTAAAGAAAAAAATGACGAAATAAGAGGCAAGGGAATGTTTGACCAAGTTATCGAAAGTACCAATCTTTTAAAAAACACCGATATCCCTGTTAGGTGGATGGTCACTCTTCATAAAGGCAACTTAGAGGAAGTTCCTCATATCATTGATCTTGCACTTGAAAATAAGGTAGATTTTCTGACTTATGAACGGTTAATTCCTACGGGATCTGGAAAAACCATGAATAACAATGTGTTATCTCCACAGGAATTATCAGAAGTATTTGAATACATAGTAAAACGTTCAAATGAAGAATACTCCAAAGGTTCATCATTAACTATTCTTAAACTTCGGGCACTTTGGATTTTGATTGACCCGAAAAGTGCAGAGAAAAATGCTCAGACGCCCATTCAAAAAGAGGTTGGTGCTTCATGTTCTATCGGTAACGATAGTATTTGCATTCTGCCAGATGCAACTGTATTGCCTTGTCGTAGGTTACCCATTCCAATAGGTAATCTTAAGGTGGATAGCCTTTTTAAAATATGGTATACTTCTCCATTGCTTTGGGAGATCCGTAATAAAGACAATTTAAAAGGAAAATGCAAAAACTGCAAATATGTTCCACGATGTGGTGGATGTCGTGCAATGGCATATTCAGTAACAGGTGATTATTTATCGGAGGATCCACAATGTTGGAAACAAACAAAAGTGATAGTTTAAAAATGAAACTTAATGATAATCTATTTTTATACAAATTAGATGACTCATTTATGTGGCTATTTAATATAGAAAATGGAGAGCATTACAAGTTAAATAACAGTTCTCATTTTATTTTATCCCTGTTTGATGGTAAAAAAACGGTTGGAGAGATTCAAAAAGTTTATATAAAAAAGTATGCAAATGAAGGTATTGCAGAACCGATATTATTAAAAGACTTTAATGAATTGCTTGACCATCTTATGAGAAATAATTTTCTAAATACTTTAAAAAATAATGATAAGTAAATACAGGAGGATGAAAATGAAAGAAAATGAAAAAATGATTACCTATGAAAAACCACTATTAAAAAAGCAATCTGGGATGAACTTCCCAATGCAAATAGTGGAAAAATTTAATGGTGGGCGTTTCTGTCTACAGTGTTCTGGTTGCCATGGCTGTAGATAAATTATAATTTAATTCCTTTTTGCATTACTATAAGGGGAGGCATATCTGCGGCAAAAGATGATATAGATATAAATCTTATCAATGAAGCTATTGATGCCGATATTAAATTTGAAAAATTGAAGGATTTATTTGAAAAAAAGTTTAAAGTTGGAATTTGCTGATGAATAAAAATAATTGTAAAATTAATGAAATGCCAATCCAGAGAGGATTAACAGCCATATTATTAACTTTAAAACAATATCTTGAAAAAGAAATTGAACTAGAACGAATTATTAGAGTTGCTGTTCTTTTAATGAAGATTGGAGTTAACCAAAATAATTCAATTTTTCAGAAAATAGTAAAACGATGTTTAGCTGAACAAAAAAATGATGGTGGTTGGATTAGTGTTGAAGACAGTATCTGGTGCGTTACTTTTTTAAAAGAATTTGAGGAATATTCCAAAGAATATAAACGCGGCCTAGATTGGTTAAAAAAACAAAAGCTTGAAAATGGTGGATGGGGAAAAACAAAGAGAGATATCGGAAGAATCCCGATAACCGGAATTTTACATTATTTATTACCAGAGTTATCAAATAACAATAGTTTAAAATGGGTAGAAAACGAATGGAAAAAAGAATTTTCATATAATCCAAAATTAACATATAAAAGTGCTTTTATGCTAATGATCTTAAAAAGCAATAATTATCAATTTGAGGATAGCAATCTTTTAATAAATACTTTAGATTGGTTACAGTCTCAACAAAATAAGGATCATGGATGGGGGCCCTATAAAGGGCAACCCATCGGAAGCACCCCTTTTTGCACAGGGGTAGCAATGATCGGACTTTTACAATACCCTGATAGAATTAATCAGAACGTGATTTCTAACGGTTTGAATTGGATAGAAAACAATCAATTAGAAAATGGATTATGGGCAGATCACTATATAGAGGAAGGAAGTATCTGGAGTTTGTATGCCTTAACAGAAGGTTATAAATTTTTAAAGGTAAAAAAATGATTAGTCAATTAGAAAACATAATAATTAAAAATATACGAACTATCTCACCTGTTCCAATAAGTTTGTTACTGTCTGGAGGAATTGACTCATCACTAGTTTTATCATTGATTAAAAAGGTTTATCCAGAAATTACAATTCATACCTTCTCATTAGCTAGAAATAATAATTATCCTGATATCGTTTTTAGTCGCGAAATAGCAGAGTTATTCGAAACAGATCATCACGAAATCATATTAACCCGCTCTGAATTTGAAAACTATAAAACAGAATATGATAAAGTACGACAATACAATTTCAAAGGTGATGTCAATGTATATGTCCTCTGTTCAATCGCTAAAAAATATTCCAATATAATTGTCACTGGAGACGGAGGAGACGAATGCTTTGGTGGCTATTGGCTTCATCAATATCCCTTGGGACATCGAGAAACAGGAAAAATAACATGTTTTGAAGAGATTCACCCAGAAGTCCAAAAACACTTGAAACAAATGAACCAATTAGGATTCAGAGATTTTCTTTACAAAGCTAAATCCGCAACAAAAGATTATGATACAGTTTGGGAGTATTTCGTAGAAATTCTCTTGCCTAGACATCTAGAACCACTTTTACATACTGCCAAAATCTTGGATATTAATGTCCATACCCCTCTTTTCTCAAAAAATCTGTTAAGCTTTATGAAGGCACTTCCTTATACAGAAAGAATCAACAGAAAAATCGAAAGAGATCTAGCTTTAAAGTATTTACCGGAATCAATCATTGAAAGAGAAAGTGTAGGATTTGATGTAGCTTTAGATAAAAATATAATCATTAATTTAAAGTAATTTAGGAGGAAAATGAGTAGTAAGGAATATACCGGTGATGAAATGCTAAAAGTTCTTAAAGGACATTTTAAGAACCAAGGTTATGAAGTCGAGGAGTACAATGATAAATTTCTTCCTGCCAGGGTACCACTTTATTGTAAAAACGAAAGTAAAACAGATGAGATAGTTATTGATTTTACAACAACCAATATTATTTCAAAAGACACTTTCTTCCCAACAGATGTTATCGATGGAGTTAGAATACATGAAGCATCCCCCGTTAGATTTTATCAATACTATTTTATAAAAGCAAAAACATATCTTGCATATCCTGATTATGTTGAAGAAAATGAAGATTTTAACGACTTTAAAAAAGTTTGCAGAGATAGAGGTATAGGTTTACTTAAAACATCTGAAACTAAAATTGAAGAAATTATCAAACCACGCACATTGTTTGAAGACATTTGTAAAAAACTTGATATTACAAACCTTGATATAAAAAATGAGCTAGAATACCATCTAAGAAACTGTTTGCATTATTTTGTTTATTATCCTGAACCAATATTCAAAAAAAGGGCGATTACCGGCCGCACTGAACAAAACATTCCTTTTATTCTGATAGATAAACTATGTGAACTTAAGAACGTCGCATATAAAAAAGAACTTATTGATCTAGCTTTTAAATATCGGAAAGAGGCCAGAGATGACTACGATATTGCAGAAGAGTGTATTACTCAACTTTGGAAAAAATATCTCGGTTTAAATTATCCTAATATCCAAAGACGAGTGGAAAATATTTTACAAAGAGATGAAGAATATAGAGAACATTTTGTTCATCAATTCCAAGTATTTTTGATTGGAACATATATTTTAGATTCGATTTATCCAGAAATTTCGGAAAAATTTAAATCGAAATTTAAGTGCAAAATAGAAAATGTATGGTTACCTGCTACTACATTCCATGATTTTAGTTACGGACTTCAGAATTTCGATATTTGGCTAATGCGATTTTTTGAAGATACGTTGAGAGTCAAATACGATCAAACTAAAGAAAATTTAAATTTATTAAATTTGGATGCCGCGATGGTTAGGGAAGCATTATATGAAAACATAAAAAAAATGGTCAATCAACTTAAGAAAAAGTGGGAAAAAAATGAGAAGGAAAATCTAATCCGATTTTTTTATGAAAAGGCGGTGAGAGACAGAAATCACGGAGTTTTAAGTGCCATATCGTTTCTTAAATTATATGATGCTGCAGATAAAAAAAATATAAAAATAAATGAGAGGGCAGTGTTGCAAGTTGCGTTAGGAATAGGCGGTCATGATGAAGACATTTGGGAATCACTCTGTGGATGCCAGGGATATCGTAGAAGTCATAGAGATCTTCCAACAGAAGAGAAATGTATTGCTGAGTGTCATAGGACATTATGGTCTCCAAAAAAAAATAGAATATATAAAGAAAAAATTTCTGATATAGGCGTTAGTTANNCAAGATGAAGGAAGAATCACAAGCTCTGATGAGAAGATTACTAACGATCGCTCATCATTAAAAGGTATTAATATTGAAAAAAAAGATGGTAATTTCAGCATTTGTGTGAATCTTAAAAGTTACGAAGAAGAAGAAAAAGATAAGGAAATTGAGCGAATGTCTTGGTGCCTCAAAGATGATAGATTTAAAGTATATATAAATGAAAAATTAAAAATAATAAACGGAAGCGGAGGAGAATGAAAATTTGCTTTATAAGCAAATATCCACCTATTGAGGGTGGACTCTCTTCAAAGGTATACTGGCTTGCAAAAGCACTAGGCAAGCGTGGGCATGAGGTTCATATTGTTACCAATGCACAAGAAGTAGAAGATAAATACCGCGAAACATTAGACATCAATGACCCGAATTACAGTCCTAAAAATGTGTATATTCATAGCACAGACCCTTCACCAACAATTGAAGCAAACCCAAGCCACATTCCCTTTTCAAAGATGTATTGCGAAAAACTTGCTAGTCTGGCTATTAAAGTAATCGAAGAACACAACATCGAGGTTATTGATTCCTGGTATCTAATACCATATTGTGTCTCAGGTTTTATCGCAAAATCCTTTACAAACGTTCCGCAAATTATACGTTATGGTGGGAGTGATTCACAGCGTCTATATCCTTCACCATACCTCAATAACCTACTTGATAAGATCATAAAAAGCACTGATACATCAACAACTACTACAATACCTATGCAAAAAGTAACTATCGATTCACAAACATTTCATCCAAAAGTTATGCCCATGAATTTATCATCATACATTACCAATCAAAAATATATTCCTGGCATTCCTATAATATCTTATATAGGAAAAATAACTCATCATTTTGAAACGAGAGGTTTATGTGATATTTTAAAGGCATGTAGTAAAATAAATAGCGATTTTTTACTCCTATTCGTTGCAAACGGTACAAAACTGGATGAATTCAAAATACTAGTTAAAAACGCAAATCTATTAGAAAAATCAATTTTTTTAGATTTTGTTCCTCCATGGCAGATTCCATCAATACTACAAGCATCTACATGTATATTAGCATTAGAAAAAATATCATCCCCAGTATTGCAATATCATACACCTGCACTACCTGCTGAAGCTTTGGCAACTGGTAAGTGTGTTTTGATGAGTGAAGCATTACATAAAAAAGAGCCATATAACAAATTAATAGCCGGAAATGAAATTTTGATGGTTGATCCAAACAACACAAGAGAAATCAGAGAAATAGTGGAAGAATTAATAGAAAAACCAGAAACGGCTAGCACTATAGGGAAGGAGGGCTATAGGATTATTTCCAAACTTAATCAATTTAATGAATATCTTGATAAAACGATTGAACTTTACAAATCAACTCTCGATATCTCCTGTTTGACCTTGTAAATTAATATATTATTTACCTAGTGCCTAATCATAGTCTCATGATTATTTTCTATTAAATATTCCTTCAAGACAATAAACCGTTAGCTTTCCCTCATGTCCTTCTTTTTTGCAAAGATTCGGCATGTCACATATATGACACAATTTGTTTGTTAATTCGTTTTTATCTAGATTTAATGTCCCAGCATTATCGTGCAACTCATATAACAATTTTAGATATTTACCCTCAGCAATCCTAGGAATCTTATCCTTATCTAGGATTCCAATCCATTCATAAAGTCTTCTTCCGCCTTTACTTGAATTACATTCCTTACAGACTTTAATTGCGTTGTCCGGAATATCAGGACCACCACAAGATCGAGGTAAAATGTGTTCCACTGTCAAATCTCCTTTAGCTCCACAATAAATACATTCATTAGGTTTCTCGTGCTCCTTGACCCACTCCCGGATCGTAGATGACCATTTTATTTTTCCATCCCTTAATGCAATAAAACGATCCATCTGGAATGCTCTTTGATTGATTCCGAAGCCAGCAGATTTTGAAATCAATTTAGCATATTGCCAATAAATTTTATCTCTAATTGATTTAACAATAGGTGGAGGCATAAATATCTCAATAATTAAAACATGAAACATAACTTATAATTTTCTTTGCATCCGATATCACAAACTTTAATTTTATTAAGCACTAAAGGCTATAAAATCATAGTTCAGGGAGAAAAAATGAAAATTATTTGGAAATTAATACTAGTTATAACTTTGATATTATTGGTAATTGTTATTTGGGTTTTCAAAGGAGTTTTTAATGTATTTTCTGATTTCGAGACTCCTATATGGACCCTCATCGGTGTTGTGATCGGCTTTCTCCTTAGCTACCTCTATAGTTATTTCGAGCAAAGAAGACGATATCTATCAAGAACTAGGGATGCTACCGAACGTGTAAAAAAAAGCATGCATATGGTCAATTCCAAGAAAGCAATAGAACGATTATCGGATTTGATTCCTCAGTTTAAAGAAAAAGAACAACTTAAGATACTTTCAGAAATTAGACTCGAGAGTTCCATGAATCCCAATGCAGATGAATTGACTAAGGTTATAATAGAAGAATTTCGATGGATTTGTATTTTATATGAGGTAGAATCGAACAATGGATATAATTTAATCAAAAGATCAAGAAAAGATAAGAAAAAAGTTAAGGAGATACAAAACGTATTATGGGATATTATGACAAATATCGTTGAGTATAGACAAAACGAAGAGCTACTTTCAAATTCCTTTGATTTATTAAACATTCTTAATAAGTATTCAATAAAACAGAGGTACGTAGAAGCAATCGGATTTTCAATAGAGCTATTCAAAAGTATTGGAACATTATCTGTAGGCATCGATTACGCAGTTGATGGTTATAAGTTATTGAATTTTAAATGTGGAATCAACGAAAGTATTCAACAATTGAAGGATCTTAAGGTCTATCTTGTTGGATCACAATTTAAGAACACTAGGATTTCACAATTCAACCATGATATAGATCGTTCTATAGATATAATTAAAAACATCCAAATGAAGTTAATTTCCTTGATTTTTTGATATTAAGATCTAATAATAAATAGTAATTATTGTCTGTTTTTCTCCTTAAAAAATCTAATAATAGCCTAATTAATGTTAGTAGTCCTCTTATATTTATGCAACAGGATTATCCCTTTTCAAACGACATTAATAACAAATTTCCAGTAGATAGCATATATTTTATGATTTAAGATGGAAATAAGAGAGCTACAGTGAGACGCAAAAAGGCATTGATAATTTGGCATGAGCAAACTTTTAAGTCGCTTAAAATGCCTAAAAATCACGAAAGTCAATAGATAGTCAGGAATATGACCGATGGGATATTTTTTAAAAGGAATAGATGTTTTAAAATTGTAGTTTAGAGGGGGAAAAATGAATAATAATGAAGAATTTCCATTAAACGAAGAACAATTAATTAATATTTTTCTATCAGAAAGAAATTCTATCCGTAGGGGATATTATTCAAGTTTAATGGCTAATTGTACAAAAATTATTGCATATCTAACTGTTTTTAACGTAAGCCTTATCGTATTTACTGTTCTCAACCCATTGTATAATATGAAAATTGCCAGTTTCATAAGTTTAATTCTGCTGATAATATTGATTATTATGGTGACAGTGGTTTTTCAGAAAAAAACAAGGAATTGGGAAACAAGTGACCGTCTGAAATGTTACGGTATTGATATGATAAATTTAGCAGTTATATTTAGGAATTTAAAAGGCAGGAAAAAGATTTGGGAGAAATATGAAGAATTACTAAATTTAAACAGATATTTACAAACTGGCCAAAACGTAAGCGGATTGCAATATTACCTAAAGGACGCAATTAAAAACGTTCTTGAAGGTCGAGATAATGTGAGAGAAAAAACTACTAAGAAACAAGAGCAGAAAATTAAGGAATTCTTTAATGGATTGATGAATGATTCATCAAGTAAGAAACGTGGGAATAGAAAATGAAATTGTAGTTTTGTAGGCGGAAAAATGGAAATTATAAAAGATTTGGCAATAGAATATTATAAGAATATCAAACAAGAAGTCTTCGATGAATTCAAAGATATAAATATTTTTATAGGCCCAAATAACTGTGGTAAATCCAATATACTTAATGCAATTAATCTATTATCATCAGATTTTAAAATAGAATCAACTAATATAATCTGCGAAATTTGCAATAATATAAGGAGCCAAGCACCGATAAACACTAATGTATTATTTCCATTCAATAAGAAAGATAATACCTATTTAAATAAGGGAAAAACCTGGCTTCAATTTACTTTCTCAGAAGAGGGAATAGATAATATTTCACCTGGTAATAATTTAAAAGATACAAAAAATTTCTTGAAGCCAAGCATACCTGGTTATCCTCACGTCCAAGAATTTATAGATAAACTTGTATTAAAGTTTGATGGACACCAACTCAAGGGTGAACATTTTTCATATTTATCGCATCCAAAGATAAATAAATCTTTACAGAAAAATATATTATTTTGTCCTGATACAAGGCTCCAAAATTATAAAGGAATAGATTTTGAAAAATATATCACTGATAAAAATTTCACTAATGCACAATTTGGAAATTGGCGGAAAACAATCTATAATCTGATAGATCTTAAAATTGTTGAAAACCGTGGAGCTGTTCTAGAGAGAAAGTATGACGAGGAGGATTTTACAACAAAGATTAGCGAACAAGGATCTGGTGTAAGATCTCTAGCATGTTTATTAGCTGATATTCTTGATGAGGATAATAAAAAGATTATATTAATTGACGAACCAGAACTAGGATTAAATCCATTTGCCAAACAAAGTTTCTTAAAATTCTTATTGGAGAAAGCAACTCAAAAAAAACAAATATTTCTTACAACACAAGATCCTACATTCATCAATCCAGTAATTTGGGGGAATAAAAATGTGATATTATACCTCTATTCATCATCTAAACAGAGATTTGTTAAGACAGATATTGAACAATGCAGAAAAGATCCAGATACTTCTGCTGGTTTCTTACCACATACGGTGTCTCTAAAAAACATTCATTTATACTTCGAAGGAGCTTCTGATGTATACATATTTCAATTGCTTTTAAGAACGTATCTTAAGAACAAATATCATAAAAATAAACATAAAACTTGGATTGAGATTTTTAATAAGGTAGGATTGTATCATTTATGTGGTGATTTTTGGGAACATCTACTTTATACAATTCCTGAACCACCTTATAGATGCATGGTTATACTGGATGGAGATAAAAGAAAAAAGGCACCGTCTTTAATTGGAAAACATAATAAGGCTTTGTTAAACAAATCAAAATTAATATTTTGCAGAACTATCAAGACATTGTCAGAAAGATTTCATAAAAGAGATGCTCATCCAGTTTATTGTTTAAAAGAAAGATGTATTGAGAAGTATCTAGATCCAGGATTCAATTGTAAAAAACCTCCCGAAAACTATAATAAAAAGGTGGATGGATCAAATCTAGCTGAACAATTAAAAATAATACCTGAAGAAATTAATGATATATTTAATATAATTTTTAAAAGGTGAGGATTTGCTAACTCAGAGATATCCATCCTAACACACCTCAATGTTTTCACATAAACGTGGCTCTTCTTTCTCGATAAGGGCGCTTCTAAGCAACTCTTCATACTCTTCCACACTGGA
>JABAOC010025985.1_pt3 | contig 12964 bp, 11 predicted proteins | sample 7062161 | NCBI WGS metagenome assembly JABAOC01 (sample SAMN14538625, study PRJNA623070) | marine sediment metagenome | biome: marine biome [ENVO:00000428]; feature: marine pelagic biome [ENVO:01000023]; material: deep marine sediment [ENVO:00002113] | place: India: Gulf of Khambhat ... | reverse complement strand
TGTTGCGACTTGATCCTTAAGGTCATGGACAGACTCTCAATCCTGATTCACGTGACAAGGGAGACTCTTCTTCACCTTGCAGCATTCACCTTACTGTCCGTTGTGCTTTTGCTCCTTCCTGGAGGGTTCAAGGCAGATATCTCTGCCGTCATCCACAAGTTCACCTATGGGCCTTTTTGTGCTCTGAGCAATCACATCCGGGAGCTGGAGGCAGTACGGGAGGAGAACAAACGGCTCCATCGGAAGGTGATGGAACTGGCCCTGAGAAATTCCTGGCTGAATGAGGAACACCTGGAGAACCAGAGATTGCGCCAACTTCTGGGCTTCAGATCGGAACTGGAGCACAAGGTGATTCCCGCCGACGTGGTGGCAGCGGAACCCAACCGGAGGCAATTCACCGTTGTGATCAACAAAGGCCGGCGCGACGGCGTGAGAAGAAACATGCCCGTGGTCAACATGTACGGGCTGGTGGGTAAGATCCTGGAGGTCTCGGCTGAGAATGCGGTGGTTCAACTCATGATCGAGCCCAGCTTCAGGGCATCTGCTCTGGACCAAAGGAGCCGGGTTTTCGGGATCATAAAACCGGGGTCTGGTTTCACTCTGCGCTTGGACAACGTTCCTTTGCCGGAAGACGTCAAAGTGGGAGACCAGGTGATTTCATCCGGTCTGGGCCGTATCTACCCGCCCGGCATAAAAATCGGAACGGTCAGCTCCGTGGAGAGCGAGCGAACATTCTCCGACGACTACCAGACGTTCGGAATCTTCAAGATGATTCAGGTTACTGCCTCGGTCGATTTCAGCCGTCTGGAGGAACTCTTCGTTCTGGACGCTTTGATGGAGGAACCTAAAGAATGATCTTTCCGATGGTCGGGTTCTCCACGCCCTCCGGCCCGATCAGAACCTGAGCAAGAGGAAAGGAATTGACCGTATGTTTTGGGGAAATGCCACATTTTCCAAGATCCTCTCCGCCGCGGCTATTCTCTTCATGTTGATACTCTTTCAGAGTCTGATCTCTGACGCCGTAACCATAATGGGAGTCAAACTTGACCTTGCCGTGCTCATACTGGTCTACGTGGCACTCACCCGCGGTCCCGCCTTCGGCACGATATTCGGTTTTCTGATAGGACTGTTGCTGGATGTCTTCAATCCACAAACTCTGGGGTGGGGCGCTCTGGTTAAGTGCCTGATGGGTTTCACATTGGGCACCTTCAAAGACAATCTGTATCTGGAGAGCCCGTACTCCAAAGGAGCGGTCATATTCGTCGCTTTGATTGTGAACGATCTGCTCTATTATCTGTTCGCCACCGGATTCAGCGCCGCCACCCTGAGGACGCTGACCAACTACTCTTTTCCGTCGGCGATTTACACCTCGATCGTTGGCGTCTTGATCTTTTTCGTCATGAATCGCATTCGCTGGGAACAGTGGAGCGTAGAAAAGGGCTCCCCCTGAGCGCGTGTGCGCGAGCAGGTGCGGGTTCTCTATCGGTTTTCCGGTGATCACACCCGGTAATCTGAACCGGTTAAGATAGGATCAAGGTAATGAGAAAGCCAACTCTTCTTGGAATTCTGTCTCGGAGAGACTCAGACTCCGCTCAGTTTCTGTCGAAGAAGCCGTTCATCGGATTTGTTCCGCGGGCCAGACGAGGTCAGGTTCTGATAGGTTTTCTGTGTTTGGTGCTGGCCATGCTTATGGGAAGGCTTTTTTTCTTGCAGGCGATTAAAGGCGCACATTACAGCCGCATTTCCGAGGATAATCGCATACGCCCTCTGTCTCTGCCGGCATCACGTGGCGACATAATGGACAGAAACGGCAAGATCATCGCCACCAGCCGCCCCTCTTACACCGTGTTCCTCGTTCCCTACCAGGTCCGGCGGGCTTTCCCAAGAAAGACGTCACGGGCCGAACCTGCGGGTTTTGGCTCCATGCTGAGCAAGCTGGCCTCCTGTCTGGACCTGGAAAGCTCATACCTGGAGCAGAAGGTGAGTCCCGACTGGTTCAACGGGTACGAGCCCCTCAGGCTTAAAAAGGACGTGGACTTCAACACCGTGTGCGTGATTGAAGAGCAGAATGAGGATCTGCCGGGGGTGATGTACCAAGTAGAGCCGGTCAGGAGATATCTGGAGGCCGGGTGGGTGGGTCATGTAGTGGGATACGTGAATGAGCTTGCCAAAGATGAATTGCTTAATAGGCCGGCTCGGAGAGGCTTTCGTCTGGGTGGGGTCATAGGCAGAAAGGGACTGGAAAAGCAATATGACAACATGCTGAGAGGAAAGGACGGAGTAACCTTCCTGGAGGTGACTGCCCAGGGCAAAATCCTGGGTCCTCTGGAGGAGAAAAAACCTGATCCTCCGGTAAACGGCTCCGATCTGTGGCTGACCATTGATCTTGATGTTCAAGCCGCGGCTGAATCAGCCTTGGCACAGCATGAAGCCGGAGCGGTGGCGGCGCTGAATCCCAAGACCGGCGAGATACTGGCACTGCTGAGCAAGCCCGGTCTGCGTTCCAACCTGTTCGCCGGGGCCATGTCCCCTGAAGAATGGAACGAAATACTAAAGGACCCTCTCCATCCTCTGCTAACCCGCCCGGTTCAGGCCGCCTATCCTCCCGGCTCGACTTTGAAATTGCTTACCGCAGCGACAGCTCTCGAAACGGAGATCGCCAACAGGAATACCTATTTTTCCTCCTGTCTCGGGTCCTTTCGATTCGGCAGAAGAACCTTCGGATGCTGGCGACCTGAGGGACACGGCAGATTGAACCTGGAGGGCGCGATCATTCAGTCCTGCGATGTCTACTTCTATCAGCTGGGACTGAAGGTTGGACTGGAAAAATGGAGCCGTTATGCTCAACTATGCGGCTTCGGGAAGAAGACCGGTGTGGACATTCCCGACGAGGTCAAGGGTTTCGTCCCCACTCTGGATTACTACCACCGCGAGTACGGAAAAGCAGAGTGGGTCAAGAACCTGGTAGTCAATCTGTCGATCGGGCAGGGTGAGATTCTGGTTACTCCGCTGCAGCTGGCCACCTTCTTCGGTGGCCTGGCCACCGACGGCAGAATCACCAGGCCACACTTGGTCAAGCGGACAATCGCCTCGGATGGCAGGATTATTTCCACCCAATCTGAATTCGCCGGACGTTTGCCCTTCTCCGCGTCGACCTTACGCATTGTGCAGAAGGCCATGATAGGGGTCGTGAACGACAGCCATGGTACGGGTATCTTGGCCAGGATTCCCGGCATCACGGTTGCCGGAAAGACGGGCACCGCCCAGAACCCGCATGGCGCGGACCACGCCTGGTTTGTGGGCTATGCGCCTGCTTCTGATCCACAGATTGTGGTGGCGGTGCTGATCGAGAATATAGGACATGGTGGCACTTTTGCCGCGCCGGTGGCGAAAGCAATCATGGAGAAGTACCTGAAGGGAGACTCGGCACCTGCTGCCGAGTACACCACCACCTCGGCGCCGGACGACTGATTCTACTTTCGGTGCCTCAAGCAGGAGTCAAGAGAAATACATGATCCAACTGCGTTCGCGAGAGATCGACCTGTCGCTTTTGATCGTCGCTTTAATCCTTTGCATTATTGGCGTGCTGCTGATATACAGCGCCAAACATCAAAGCGCGGATTCGGCGGAGAGGGCCATCTACATCAAGCAAATCCTCTGGTGTCTTTTGGGCGTCCTGCTGTGCCTTCTGGCCTTTTCCCTTCCTTTGAGATTCTATGACGCCTTCTCATACATCCTTTACGGTCTCTGTATTCTGAGTCTGGCTCTCATCTTAGTGATCGGTTCCTCCAAGATGGGGGCCGCACGCTGGATATCCATTGGCGGCTTCAACGTTCAACCTTCCGAGTTTGCCAAGATCGCCACCGTTTTTCCTTTGGCTCGATACCTGGCCTATCCCAAGCGTTCCACTTACAGTTTCAAGTGGCTGGCAACCGTTGTCGGCTTGACGCTTTTGCCCGCACTGCTGATCTTGAGGCAACCCGATCTGGGAACCTCGCTGGTCTTCTTTGCCATCCTCATCTCGATGCTCTTCTGGTCAGGAGTCCCGGCTTTTTATGTTCTTGTGATATTCTCCCCTATCCTCAGCCTGATCTGCGCCTTTCACTGGATCCCCTGGGCTCTGTTCTTCCTGATCTTGATTGTGCTGCTGCATCGTCTGCGACTTCCCTTCGGCTTGTCCGTAGGCTTTCTTCTGGTGAACCTGGCCTTCGGGATGATCACTCCTCTGGTGTGGAACAGGCTGCACGATTATCAGAAGCAGCGCATAAGCATCTTCTTGAACCCGGGTAATGATCCTCAAGGGGCTGGTTATCAGATAATTCAATCCAAGATAGCCATCGGGTCCGGCGGAATCACGGGCAAAGGTTATCTGCAGGGCAGCCAGACCAAACTGGCCTTTCTCCCCCACCAACACACTGACTTCGTCTTCTCCGTGCTGGGGGAGGAGTTCGGGCTGCTGGGCGGCATTCTCGTCTTGGGACTCTTCGCATTTCTCATCGTCAAGGGCATCCTGATAGCCCAGAAAGCAAGGAACACTTTTGCCGGCAATGTGGCCATCGGTCTGGTGGCCATAGTCGGCTTCCAGATGGCGGTGAATATCGGGATGACGTTGGGGGTCATGCCGGTAACCGGTCTGCCCCTGCCTTTCGTCAGCTACGGCGGATCCTCGATGCTTATGAGCTGGACCATCCTAGGGCTTCTTTTGGCAATCAATTCCAGATGGTACGAGTATTAGTCATGTGGAGGCCGGACTGATCCGGTACGATCTGAAGGGAGACTGATCAAGCGAGGAGGCTCCGTTCCAAAGCGATGATGATCAGATCGGAAAAGTCAATTATTCGGCTAAGCTGGCCGACCAAGGGTCTTATGCGCAGCCGCCTCGACCGGGAGGGAAGTTGCATCCGGTTCTGATAGAAATCGGTCCGGCGGCCATCAGAACCTACGGGTTTCTCCTGGCGCTGGCTNNGTTTGCCGGCAAGAGAGCCAGATGGCAGGGCGCGGGCATCGAGTGGCTTCCCGACTTTTCCCTGATTGTACTGGTTTCGGCGATCGCAGGCTCCAGATTCTTCTACGTCATCTACCATCTGGAGGAATTCGAGGGCCGCGTGCTGGACATGATCAATCCCATCCAGAGCTCGGGGGAGATAGGCATCGGCGGCCTCTCCATGTTCGGGGGACTGGTCCTGGCCATCGTCTGCGGCGTACTGTACATCCATCTGAAGAAGTTGAACGTATGGAAGATCACCGACATCGTGGCTCCGTCGGTGATGTTGGGTTTGGGCATTGCCCGCGTAGGGTGCTTTCTTAACGGTTGCTGTTTTGGCACACCCAGCGATAGCAGCCTGGCGGTTGTTTTCCCCTATAATTGCCCGGCCGGATTCATGTACCCGGACACCGCCCTCTTTCCCATTCAGCTTGTAGGTGCCTTCTTGGGCTTCTTCATCTTCGGAATTCTCCTGCTCGTCGAAAGGTTCAAGAACTTCGACGGGTTCACCTTCTGGCTGATGCTGATTTTCTATTCCATCACCAGATTCACCATTGATTTCTTTAGATACTATGAGGTGAATGCGTTCCTGGTATCGTCTGGCGGAGTGGACCTCACCATAAACCAGATGTTAAGCATTCTGATCTTCGTGTTGTCCGTCTTCATGTGGATTCATCTGAGAAAGAAATCAAAAATGAAAAGACTCTAAAAACAACCTGAGCACACGAAGACCTGGAAGGTACCCTCTGACGATTTTGGGTCAAGATGCCGTTTTCCGGAATCGGGCATTTTCTTGTCGACCTCAAGGATGACATCCTGGATTTCGTTTACCCTCAGAGCTGCCCAATCTGCCGGAGGCCCCTGGCAAGAGATGAGAGGTTTGCTTGCACGGACTGCTGGCGGAGCTTGAGCATCCTTCCCACCCCCTTTTGTCCATACTGCAGATGCTATTTCGGTCATGATGAATCGTTGGTCGAACACGTGTGCCCCTGCTTAGACAAGGCCGAGGAACGTGCGATTCTCGCAATCCGATCGCTGGGTGCTTTCGACGACTCATATCAGAAGCTGATTCACAGGTTCAAATACGACAAGAGGATTCCTCTGGGCAGAAGACTTGCGAAACGTCTGGCTCAAACGCTAGCACAGAGAAGCGACTTTGCGGACTGTGACCTTGTGATTCCAGTTCCCCTGCATCGCGCCAGGCACCGGGAGAGAGGATTCAATCAGAGCGAAATTCTGGCTGAAGGCATTTCGGAAGCCACGAACATATCTCTGGCAAAGGATATCCTGAAGAGAAAGAAGAACACCAGGGATCAAACCCATCTCAACGCGCAGGAAAGAGCGGAGAACGTAAGGGACGCCTTTATAGTCACGCATGCTGCCAACCTAAGTGGTAAGAAGGTGATTCTGGTAGACGACGTGATGACCACCGGGGCTACGCTTAAGGAGTGTGCCAGAATACTCCGCGAAGCCGGCGCAGCAAAGATCATTGCAGCGACGCTCGCGGTGGTAGTGGATTGAAAAATCTCCGATCTGTATGGGCCAGCTGAGGTTATGGGCATGCGCTGAAACGTCGACTCGGCAAACAGACACCCGGGTGATTCTGCTTGACGTCTCATCGCTGCTTCGCTATCCTGGGTTCTGATTGTCGGCATGGCTGAACCGGCTTTTCTTATGTCGCCGTGAGCTGCAAAACCTGAGGGAGATCACAGAAGACAGAAAGGATAAGTTCATGAGAAAACAATTGAGGACATGGCTATTGTGCTTTTGGCTTTGCGCTTTGGGATACGGGCATGACATCCAGGCCTGCACCAGCCTGTTAGTTACCAAAGGCGCATCGGAGGATGGCTCGGTGATGATAACCTACACCTGCGACGGCGAGTTCCATCCTCACCTCGAGTACTTCCCCGCTGCTGATTACCCTCCCGGAGACTCGCTTGAGATCACTGACTGGTATGGTAACGTGCGAGGCATGATAAAGCAGGTGGAGCACACTTACGCTGTTGTTGACATGATGAACCAGCATCAGCTTACCATCTCGGAGACCACTTTTGACGGCCGGGAGGAACTCCAGGACAGCACTGGTCTGCTGCATTACTGGGATCTGATGAGGCTGGCGCTTCAGCGGGGCAAGACGGCCCGAGATGCGATCAAGGTCATGACCGACCTCGTCGCGGAATACGGCTATCGATCAACTGGAGAATCGTTTTCCATAGCCGACCCGAAAGAGGCATGGATCATGGAGATGATCGGACCTGGCCCCGGCGGGGACGGGGCCGTATGGGTGGCACTCAAGATTCCGGACGGCTACATCTCCTGCCATGCCAACAAGGCCAGAATCGGCGAGTTTCCTCTTGATGACCCGGAGAATTGTCTTTATTCCGACAATGTCATCTCCTTTGCCGAGGAGAAGGGGTATTACGATCCGGAATCAGGCGAGCCTTTCCGGTTCTGCGATGCCTACTGCCCTGCCACTCCCAAGAATCAACGCTATGCCGACACCCGTGTCTGGAGCATCTTCCGCCGGGCAGCGCCGTCGAAGAACTTCTCTCCGGATTACCACCGCGCTGCGGAGGGAGCAGAGCCTTATCCTCTGTGGATCAAGCCCGACAAGAAGCTGTCTCTGGCTGATGTCTTCTCTCTGATGCGCGATCACTACGAGGGAACTGAATATGACATGACCAAGGGGATCGACGCGGGTCCTTACGGCACGCCCAATCGCTGGCGCCCTCTGGACTGGGTGGTCGACAGCGTCGAGTATGCCTGGGAACGTCCCATCTCCACGCAGCAGACCGGCTTTTCGTTCGTTTCCCAGTCACGCTCCTGGCTCCCCGATCCCATCGGTGGCGTACTGTGGTACGGCGTGGACGATACCTACACCACCTGCTACATGCCCTTGTACTGCGGCATCGATACGGTGCCGGAGTCTTTCACGGTCGGCACAATTCGAAAATTCTCCTGGGATTCCGCCTGGTGGGTGTTCAACTTCGTGGCCAATTTTGCCAACCTGAGATACTCGGATATGCTGCCTGAGATCCAGACGGTGCAGGGCGACGTCGAGGGGACCTTTATGTCTCTGCAGCCGTTTGTGGAGAAAACTGCCGTGGAAATACACGGGTCGGATCCTGACCGTCTGGCCCGCTACCTGACTCATTACTCCGTCACGTATGCGGAGAGGGTCGTCTCCCGGTGGCGCGAGCTGGGCGAATATCTGATAGCCAAATACAACGACGGCTATGTCAAGGACGAAAACGGCCGGCCGCAGGAGAGAGGGTATCCCGAGAGTTGGTTGCAGGAGGTTGCGAGATCCCGTCCAGATCAGCTTCGTCTGCCGGAGAAAAAAGAGGACCTCCCTGAGACGAGACTGGTCGATTGAAATATAGACTATTCCGCCGCTGTCGGGCGAATGATCAATCCGGCCCGGCGATTAGGCCGGCCCGACCGTTCGTAGAGTACCTGACCGCGGCGGGGACTTTTCCCCCTAGTCCTTTTCTTTCTTCTTCAGCTTTTTGATTTGCTTATCCAGTGCCTTGGCAAAGTCACTTGCCGCCCGATCGAAGGTCATACCGCCGGTTTCCAGTCCGCTGGAGACCTCCTGGGTGAAGTTGCCGGCGAATAGAATTTTGCCGGTATTGCGATCTTGCAGCTTAAGCGTAGCCGTGAGTTTTGCGTTCCCCACCCCGAGGCCTATTAAGAATCGCGCAGCTCCGCTTCCCTTCTTATAATCCAGAATGCCCCCGACAACTTCGTATTCCGCCTCCGGGCTGTAAAGCTCGACCGCCCTGAAGATGCCTTTCTTTTCAAGTTCGATTCGCAAACAATCCCTGAATTCATCGATCTGCTCCAGAGTCGGCTTGTCCTCCTCGGGGAAATCGATGGGCAGTTCATCGCCAATCTCTCCGATTCGGCAGTTGCCCTCTCTGTCGATCGGCTTCTCCAACTCACGGGTGATTTTGTATGTGGCGCAGCTACAGGTGATCAGCGCAGCGCAGAGAACACCCACTGCAATCAGCTTACTCGGTGGTCTCATAACCATGCCTCCTGAGTGAAAGACATCTCCTGAATTCTCGCCCCACCTCTTAGAACAGGCCCACCAACCCCGCTTTGAGATCTAAGACGAAAGCATTGCCGCCGGGGCCATAATAAACCTGATCGTCTTGGCCACCGGCGAAGACCCAATCAACTGTTGCGCCTATCTCCAGACCAACCTGCCTGGCCAGCATGGCCACCAGCCCGCCCCCATAGGTGAACATGAACTCGGTCTGCGCATCTCCCGTGGGATATATGACTCCTATCTCGCCTGTGCTGCGATTCTGAACTGTCATCGTGCCCGAAAATTTGTGGCTTATGGCACCCACTCCGCCGTAAAGGTAGTACATCGCCGAGCCGCCCGTCCTCCACCCCGGCCAACTGTAGTACTGCGCGGACAAGGCATAACGCCAGACATTCAAGCTAAGATTATCGTCAAGCACACTGACATCGTACGCTAAGTACGACTTCAAATCATCCTGCATGCCGGACCGGGATATGGTACCCCTGATGGCAATGTTCCTGGTCACCGGGATTATGGCGTCGAAGCCATATCCCACACCCGACTTTGTGCCCTCGTAGTAGTCACCGGTGGGAAAACTGAAGTTGGCCCCCGCCCGAATGCCGAAGTCAAAGGGGCGCATGCGATAGCCCTTTCGCTGCATCTCTTTCTCTGGAAGCCAGTCGCTTTCCTGACTCTCTTCCGGCGGTTCGTAGTAGTCACGCAGATAGTCCGCACTTACGTCCTGACCGTTCTCGTCGATGATGCGTGCGATATCGGGAAGACTGAAGCTGAGCTTCCAGTCGCCCCTCTTGATGGTCAAAACCTTGTAGACGTCATCGACGCTGAAGTCCACGTCTTCGTATACCTGTCCATTCTTCAGCTCTATGCGGGATGCCCTGGCCCCAAACGCCGCTTGAGCACAGCAAAAGACGATCAGGACAAGGGCTGCCAGAGCCACCTGGGCCAGTCGCGATTTCATCGGTGTTCCTCCCTTCGAAATAGGTATTTCGCCGGGCTGAATTGCGGAATTGTTCCGGCCTTCGCCACTGTTGGATTTTAGTAAAAAGTACCATCCAACTCTGACCCTGTCAAGCGATTTTTCGTCTGCGTCAGTCAGCCTCGTCTCTCCAGTAAAGGGCAGATTATCCAGTACGAACGCTGCAGCAAAGCTCCCTCGCTCCCAAAATCCTCGCCGACTCTCAAGTATCCACCAGATCCTGAGGGCGCGCGAGGAGTCAGATATCAGAGGACCAAACGTAGTGAATGTCCTTACACGCCCAGAACCGAGAGGCTCGGAACCAGCCTGAAGATCCTAATGGGCTCAAGCCCGAGAAGTGGCGATCGCTAAGTAGGTTCTGGCGACAAGACCTGAAACCAAGAGCCGTTCTCTTCGTATGCAAGAATGACTGAAGGTTATAACCCAAGAGAGAATTAGAAATCGGAGGGAACGTCAAATGAGAAGGTGGATATTCGCACTGGCCATACCCGTCGGGGTGCTTACCGCGACTTCATCTGTCCAGCCCGAGGAGATCAGCAGGGATTTTCATAAGAGTTTTGAGGTCGAGGAAGGATATACGCTTCACCTGGATCACGGTGACGGAGACGTAACCATAAGGCCGTGGGACAAGGACATAATCGATGTGGAAGTTCATTACCGAGCGGAGGCCAAATCGGTCGGGATAGGGGGAAAGTTACGCTTTGATGTAGACTTCAGGAAGACCGGCGACGTGATTCACGTCATCGATCAGGAAAGAATCAGCGGCAGCATCGGCTACCGTTACTTCAAGCGGTACGAGTACACCTACGACATACGCGCCCCCCATTACATCCAGCTGGACCTCGAGGGGGACGACGGAGACGTCCAGATCAGCAAGTGGCGCGCCAGGATACAGTGCAGTTTGGAGGATGGTGACGTTGATCTTGAAGATATCGTTTCACCCAGAGCAGACATCAGCGTGGAGGACGGAGACTTGAATATAAGTGGAATGAAGGGCGAACTCTGGGTGGATGCCGAAGACGGCGATGTCGAGCTGAGTGACTCTGAAACTTCACGCTGCCAGATTCTACTGGAGGATGGTGACGTCACCATCAGACGATCCCAGGGAGATTTCGAGATCGACGTGGAGGATGGGGAGGTCAACCTTTACGAGCTTCGCGCTGGAACGCTCGAGATCAGCGCCTCAGATGGCGACGTGGAAGCCGATCTACTAAAGACAGACGATATTGACGTAGACATATCCACCGAAGACGGAGACGTAGCTCTCAATCTGCAGTCAGGCATGTCAGCTACCTTCATGGTCGAGACAGAGGACGGGCGGGTAAGACTGGACTTACCCAGCGCAGAAGAGGTCAAGAAGAGGAAACGCCGCGCATCGGGCGTGCTTGGCGACGGCAGAGGACGTATCCAGATACAAACTGCCGACGGAAGTGTGACCTTGAGAGAATCTGACTAGGCGAGTCATTGTTCAGGTCCCCGTTACGTCACGTCTTGCTCATGGCTTGCCATGANNGAGGCAGGTGTCGTAAAAGTTCCGGATAAGGGGCTCCTTCTGGCTGTCAGGTCACACCCCGTCATCAAGTCCTGACAGAACGAAAAGCCGACAGGCCACACCAAGAAGGCAAGAGCCGAAAGATCAAAAAAAGCCATCTCTGGTTGCACCAGTTGCCCATTCGGCTATGCCTGCAATCTCTGGCACAGCATGGCCGCGATCGCCCGGTCCGTCTCCCCCTCCGGTGCGCCTCTCCCAAATTCCGCTTGACCCCAACATTGTTGATCCCTATCTTTTACCCTACAGCAAAAAGGGCTTGACTCTGACGAGAAGAGGTCACATGTTTATGTGGTAAGAGCGGTTACTCTAACCTTACAGTGAGGAGGTCCAGATGAAACAAGTTCTGTTGTTGGTCGCGGCAGCCTTGGTGCTTCTGGCCGTTCAAGCGTGCGACGAGACGGTGACCAAGTCGGTGCCTGCCGACACCTTGTCTCCCCCACTTGGCCTTAAAAGCATAACCGGAGATGAAGAGGTTACCTTGCTCTGGTACACCAGCAACTACGAGGACGACTTGAGTGGTTATCAGATTTACAGGTACGATGGTCTTTATTCCGGTACGTCTGCTCCTCAGGAGATTCCCTCGGGGTTCACCAAGGTTGACTCTCTGCCGAAGTCCAGTCCTTCGAACACCATTCAATCCCGAACGATCGATGAGCTTGAGAACGGCACCACCTATTCATTCCTGGTGGTGGCCGCGAAAGACAGCTGGACCGACATAAGCCAGCCGTCGAACATTATCAATGACACGCCCCGACGGGAAATGCTGCTGGGCGATTCTGACACTGTTTGGGCTTCCTCTCTTTTCAAGGAATGGTGTGGATACGAGCTTTCCGATTTCAGCGTGACGGACATGACCGACATACATGTCCCGGGCTATTATACCGATGACGGATTGGGAGACTTCATCTGTGAGAGAATCAACTTCGAGGGAGGAGTGGAATACCGCCTGTGGCTGGCGGGAACCAATGACGGAGGCGTGATGGACCTGGGATACATGCAAGACTGGGACGACGCGGATGTTGCTCCCAGTACAGGTTATGCCAGCACAGGCTACTCGTTGACCGCCATCCCCGGGCATGTCTACGCGGTCAAGACCGGGGACGATCATTACGGCAAGATTCAGGTCATTGATCTGGACGTGGGGGCAGGCTGGGTGGCGTTCAAAGCCTGTTATCAGCCCCAGACGGGAAACAGACAATACAAGCCGACGCAGTAGCAATTAAGGCCGGACGCCGTCTGTGTCTCTTCAGAGGAGCTCTTCTTCGACGCAACGGCATCAGGAAATACCGATGCTCTTGGCTTCGGGAATCCTTGTTCTCGAAGCAGTAAGAACGCGGGAAGAGAGCGAATCGTGTTCCCCTTCTCTTGGTAAGAGAAGGGGTCAGGGGATGAGTTCCA
>JABAOC010000633.1_pt1 | contig 12967 bp, 12 predicted proteins | sample 7062161 | NCBI WGS metagenome assembly JABAOC01 (sample SAMN14538625, study PRJNA623070) | marine sediment metagenome | biome: marine biome [ENVO:00000428]; feature: marine pelagic biome [ENVO:01000023]; material: deep marine sediment [ENVO:00002113] | place: India: Gulf of Khambhat ... | reverse complement strand
ATCGATAATCTCGGCGATTAAAGGTGGGTTTGATGGAAGAGGAGAGGACAGAAGGGAAGGGTATCTACAATGCGGATGAGATAGAATTTGGCAAACTCTCTCTGTCAATCTGGCGAAGTTGGAAATTCATAGCTATCTGTACTGCTGCCGTTACAATTGCATCATTTGTGATGAGTTTATTTATTCAACCCGTTTATCGTGCAACTGCGGTGATACTTCCCATTAATAAATCTTTGCCTTCGGTAATCGAAGGAGGCAGGTTATCAACGCTAATCGGGCTCGTAGGATTGGAAGGAGGGAGCAGCTCTTCAACGATCAATGCAATTCTCAAAAGCAACTCAATAAAAGAAAATATAATCCTGAAGCATGATTTGATGAAGTTTCTGTTTGCTGATGACTGGGATGATAAGAACAAAAAATGGAACGATAAGCCTCCCAATATTTGGGAGGGAATCAAAGAAATGGATGATTTGGTTAGGATTGAGGAAGATAAAAAGACAGGAGCCATCAGCGTTTCTACAGAATTTAGCGATCCTAATATTGCAGCGGACATCTCGAGATGGTTCATTGAAGAACTCCGTATCACGCTCAAGGAAAAATCTTTTTCCATGGCCCGCCATCAAAGTGAAAATATAGAGGAAATACTCGGTACCTTGAAAGGACACCTGATGGTTCCGGAAGGAGACCTTCCCGATATAAGCATCTTCATGAGAAAAATGAGGGATCTCGAAATATCTGAGAAGGCATATGAAGAGCTGATGGTTCAATATTACCTTGCAAAATTCCAGGAGGCGAAAGAGGATATTGTTTTTCAGGTTATCGATGAGGCAAAACCGCCGTACAAGCCGGTGAAGCCGAGAAGGCTTGTAATGGTAGCCCTCGGAATGACAGTTGGTTTGCTGTTGAGCATTTTCTATGTGGTCATTTTCAGATAGAAATTTTTACGCAGCCGAATGGTCGAATAAATAATATCGCCACCTTGTTCGTTTACAGGGAAATGTATCAGAACACATAGCACCGGTACCCGGTTTATTGAAGAATGCAATTCTGAAGAGTTGGTTTAGCAAAATCATGCCAATCGGGTTTTGGTGTGCATACAGGAAAGAGTCGAGGTTTTCCCTTGACCAAAGCGAAACTTAAGGGAAATGAGTGTGTGTATGTCAAATATATGAACGCTGGTGGCATCGAAACAAATAAATTGGTCATTCAGGTTGTTCGATGGGAACATGGAACGTACGTCCCAAAAACGGAGATGATATTCCCATAAGAAAAAGCCGAATTAAGGGACCGCCAGATGGGAAGGAAGAAAAATTATTTTCCTGCAAATTCCTTAATAATTTCAAAATCCTACTAAAAAGGAATACAATCAAGATTCTTTTGAAAGGAAAACACACGAAAAACATTGTGGTTGGGTCATCCGGAATTCGAGAAAAAAACTGGGTCATAACCGACAAGGATACACTGAATGTATTAGATGAAGCTGATTGGAAGAGATTTTTTGTCCCAAATTCTATCGATGCCATTAAGGCTGAGCACGTATGGGAGCATCTCACCTTAGAAGAGGGAGTTGTAGCAGCAAAAATTTGCTTTAAGTACCTGAAGAAAGGAGGCTACTTGAGAATTGCGGTTCCAGACGGATATCATACCGATCCTTACTATATAAGAGGTGTCGATGTTGACGGAACAGGCCCGGGAGCCAAAGACCACAAGGTTTTATACACATATATAACACTAAGAAAAATATTGAATGACTCAGGGTTCGAAGTAAAGTTTCTCGAGTACTTTGACGAGCATGGAACGTTCCATTTTATAGATTGGAACTCGGCTGATGGTTTCATTAGCAGATCAAAGCGATACGACAGAAGAAACAAGGATGGTTCCTTGCATTATACTTCCATCATAGCCGATGCCATTAAATAGCCCGCGTTAATTGAATCATAGAAATTTAGGAATTTGACAATTAACAGCGGATACAAGGGTCAAGAAAGACCTAGGCTATTCCATAGAAACGTATCGATCATTATTTTGGGTTATGGCCGTTTTTAGAAACACAACAACGAGATCGAAGAATGAACCATAAGAATTGAGGTGTCTTAAGATCCTTTCATCTCCCAGCAGGACGGTTTGGGCGAAATGATCCAAGGCTTACTTTCTCACATAAGATCGATTTTATGGTTTCTGTATGGTATCCTCATAATCGGTATCGACTCAATCGTACTCAATAAAAAGAGCCTCAAATCGGCGAATGCGCTTTTGCTCGTTAGACTGGATCGGATAGGAGACTATATTTTATTTAGGAATTACATAAAAATATTAAGAAATAGTGAAAAGTATAAAAAATATTCGTTTACGCTTTGTGGCAATATTGCGTGGAGAGATCTCGCTGAAACACTCGATCGGGATTATATCGATGATTTCATCTGGATTCATCGTGATAAGTTTCTAAAAAATATTGCATATAGGATAAAAATTTTACTGTTGATTAGCAGTAAAGGTTTTGAATTAGCTATTCACCCTACGTATTCAAGAGAGTTTTTCTATGGGGATGTGGTCGTAAAAGCATCGAACGCAAAGATCAGGGTTGGAAACACAGGAGATGGAACCAATATATCAAAATGGCAAAAGAAATTGTCTGACAACTATTACACGAGTCTCATACCAACAAAAAGTGAGTTTTTATTTGAATTTAACAGAAATAAGGAATTTATTGAGGGTTTGCTGGGTCACGAGATTGATATAACGTTTCCCATGATTCAATTGAAATCTGATGAGATAAAGAGTCTTTCACATAGGAACTACGCTGTCATTTTCCCCGGTGGGGCTGCAGACTCTAGGAAGTGGAGTGGAGAAAACTATGCCAGAATTGTTAATATATTATCCAATAAGTACCATCTTGACATTGTCATAGCAGGAGGTCCCGGAGAGGAATATATCTCGGCCGAGATATTGTCTAGAATAAATATTCAAACGAACATTATAGATAAGGTCGGAAAAACTTCGCTTCCTGAACTTTTAGTTCTGATCGCAGGAGCCGAACTGCTCGTTTCTAATGATACAAGTGCGGTTCATATCGCGGCAGGGGTAAAGACGAAGGCAATATGTCTATCAAATGGCTCTTTTTTCGGTAGATTTGTCCCCTATCCACACGAAATGGACTTAGAAATTCATACTCTCTTTCCACCAGAGATGAAAGGGATGGAGGAATTTGATTTATCGATTAGGAAGTACAGGGAGCTATCCCCTATCGATATCAATACGATAGAACCGGAGACTGTAGAGATCATAGTCGATCAATTATTATGTTCAGGGAAATAGAAACAGAGCAATGATAAACCAAATGTACCTAGATTAACTATGTTACCGGCTGTTATGAAGCAAAAGAATTGAGGATATCGTCACAATGATGTTTTGTATGAAAACAGGTTTTATCTTCCTTTGCCCCCCGGTTTTATTCCCTTGAAATGTATCAACGCGTTTAAAATTTTAACTCCAAGACTGGGCTTCAGGATATATTCAAATTGTTCACAGATGTATTTATTTGCAGAAATATGGTGATCAAATGAGAATACCTTTTTTTCAAAGAAACTGCTGTCCACAAAATAGGGTTTATAATTCGGTTCTGATTTCGTGTGTGTTGCTAGGCTTGAGAAGCCGATATTGTCGATTAGTGATGATACTGGATAAAGGCAGAATGCGTTATGCTTATAGTGAACGTAGGACCACTTGACAGCCCATGATGAGACATGTCCTTTCATTTGGTTTTTAAGTGTATAGAGTTGGTCCTGCCCCCCTTTTTGAAACTCTTTTACCCTCTGTTTGTCCTGAATAAATTCGTTAAAATCGTCAATATTTGGGTCGAAATGGGTCCACGCCCTTTTCCATGTTCCCCAGCCCCAAGAAGAGGCGCGGGGGAAGAAGAAGGTATCATATGTGTAGTCGGTAGGTATGTTTAAACGTGGAGCGTATCCAGTGACGGAAAATACCCTCTCTTCATTGGCATAAAATTCGAGAGTTTGGTTCATGAAGGATAAGAAATTTTTAGATACGATAATGTCATCCTCGAGGAAGATGGCTTTTTCATAAATATTGAATACCTCGTTGATTCCGTTTATGAGAGCATCATGGAGGCCGAGATTTTTATCTCTACATATAAGCTCGATATTTAATCCGAAATCTATCGATTTGGCTAAAAATCGAACACGTTCGAGATTTTCCAGTTCTTCTTTTGACATATCGGGTTTGGGACCATCACAGAAAATGAGAATAGGAGATCGATCGACGAGGAGACAGTTTTTGAGGGCGGAAATAGTCTCTTGTAAAAGCTCAGGCCTATTATAGGCAAATAGGACGATGGGCGCGAGGTTACTTTTCATAGTATTTGCTACTAAAGAATAGTTTTTTTACTTTGCCACAAAAGATGTGCCGATCAATCCCGTTTATGGTGCGGCAGTTCTCGTCAGTAGTGCAGGCTGCGGGAAGGTTCGAGCTTCATCATAACAGCCCGTTACGGCAGCTTTTGTTCGAATTATATCACAGAGAAATAACGCTATATGTCGAGACAGTTGTTTTCTTTATAGAAAAGAGCTGTATTCTTATTTATGCTTGACCCAGGGCTCATGCCCCAGAAATCTATTTTGCGAAAATCTTTATTCAACAGGAATGAGATTCCTTCTCGGTATCTTTCTCTTTCTGCATCATCGAGAATCATAACTCCGTTTCCTTTCAATGTGTCTATTGCCTGTTTGATGCAGTTGACCCTGTCTCTCCCATCGATAATGATAATGTCATATCTTTTCCCTGTTTTCTGTGCCGTCTTACAGTAGTCACCATCGGTTGCGAACTCCTGGTATATCAACGTCACGTTGTCAGGTAGGATTGCGGTCATTGTTTCATACCAGTCACTGTCATGCTCAACTGTGGTGATATGTTTCCCTCTTTTTGAAAAATAGATGGTTGAGTATCCGGCACCGAATTCAAAGATTTCGAATTCATAAATCAGTCGTGGTGTTAAAAAATCTATCATGGGATAAGTGTAGAAAGGCAGGGGTTCGTCGTTTTTGGTCAGAGGTAATGTTTTCCTGTATGCGTTGAACCACCCTTTTTCCTCCAGATAACCACTAAATCTTAGCTCGATGAGTATTCTCAGATCAGTTGTGAATGTAACCACCTTTTTTATTTTTTGGAGCATAAGCCTACCTCAAGTGTTTTCTTATGTTTTGAGAAAATTCGAGGAAGAGGAAAGATTTTATCAACATAGCTCCCTGCTTTTTTGTTTTCCCGATGAATATAATCGAAAATGTCGCCAAACTGTAGGATATTAGAGTTGCCCATGCTGCGCCAGTAATACCCATTCTGGGTATAAAGTAAAGGTTGAGAATGATGTTGGCGATACAACCGGTTATGGTTCTGAAGAATTGGATTTTTATTAAATTCTCTGCTATGAGATATTGGGTGCTCGCGATTCCGAGAAAAACAGATATGCCTGCCCAAACATGAATGGAGAGTACGGGACCTGCCTTCTGATATGGACTGCCAAAGAAAGTAAGTATGATTTCATCTGAAAATATCGTTATCACCACAGCGATGGCAATTGAGGAAAACGACATGAGATCGTATAGCTGTTGTAATTTGCTTGTATATAAGTTCAAACTCTCTTTTTTCGCACTCAATATAGAAGGAAAAACGGAAGACGCGATAATGGTCGGGATGAAATACCATACCTCGGAAATTCTCACAGCTACCGAGTATTCTCCCACGTAACTTCCCCCCAGCATCTCTCCCAGCATAACTTGATCGATCTTCATATAGATGATGATTGCGGCTCCTGAAATGATAAGCGGCCAGCTGTCCTTGAAAATTTTTTTTGCGATGTTGACATTTCCAGACCAGTTTTGTATTCGTAACCCGGTAAGGTTATATGCAAGAATTAAGCAAACAGCCCCGATAAATACTTCTACCGTTATCGCGATGGCAAAAAATATCAAGGGCGCTTTTAGGAGGATCAACGCTAATTTTAAACCTGCAATTATGATAAATGCCGAATTTTTTGCAAATACGGTATATTTTGACAAAACCTGAGATTGAAACCAAAAGTCGATCGTATCAAGAGATTGAAAAAGGAAGCCTGACGCCAAGATGATGATCATTATGCCGATTGTGCTGTCACGTGGTCGGACAAGATAGATGGCCGAAACCGAGAGGACAAGCGCGAGTATACCGCCACACAGCTTTAAAATGAAAGTTGAGCCGAGGATTTCATTTGTTTTGTCCGGATTGTTCACCAGCTCGCGAACAACAATTCTTTCGAGCCCCATTGACGATATTGTAGAAAAAAGGGCGACGAAGGCTATGCAGTAGTGAAGAGTCCCAAAATCATGAGGGCCTAAGTATCGTGCAATCCAGATGGAAATAAATAATCCGAAAACCATACGAATTATGCGGTCGTAAGATAACCAGGTGATATTGTATATGATTTTTTTCAGGCCGTCTGATATGCTGAGAAAGTTTTTCATCTTTATAAATGTTAGATATGTGTCCCTGTTATCATACTATCTTTTGAAAATAAGAGCTTTTTAAGAAACAATGTTTTGTGCTACCGGTTCCTGCTTATTGGAGATTGGTCATTCTCTCACCAACGGTAATGATAATGGCTTTTCCCATGATAACAACATGTTTTGCGTGTCTCCCTCGAGAAATTCGGGTTTTACATTTGATCCTGCCATTTTTGTGAAACGAACTGTGTGTTTTTTTGCTGAATCCGGTTTCGGTTTTTTTTTCGAACTAATCTACAGCCGATCGTTTTCCTGTTCCACAATGTTATCTGGCACACAATTACTTGCTTTATTTTAGTATCGAAAGCAGGTTGAAACAATTTCAAGAAATTGATGTATACTAAATTCTCGGATGAGGTATTTGAAGTGACCGTGGGGCCTGTTCCCCACGCAAGACGAATAGGTGACGACCGAATTGGGTTCTGGGTTAACCGAAAATTAGGTTAAATACGAAATAACCGGGAAGCGCTCACTTTGGTATGTTTAGTTCTGATGATGTAATCACATTTGTCAGTTCACGCCTGTTCGACGAGCATAGAATACTCCGGAAAGATTCCTCGTATCCTAAAATCAGCATCGTTACGCCATCCTTTAATCAGGCGGAGTTTATAGAGAGGACCATACTGTCTGTTCTTAACCAGAACTATCCAAACCTAGAGTATATCCTCATAGATGGTGGATCGACTGATGGGAGCATTGATATTATAAAGAAGTATGAGAAATACTTCACGTTTTGGGTAAGCGAACCGGATGAGGGGCAAACGGATGCAATTAATAAAGGTTTTAAGGTGGCAACCGGTGATTTAATCGGTTGGCAGAATTCAGATGATATATATTTGCCCGGGGCATTCAAAAGGGTGGTAGAAATATTTTTTAAAACGAATTTTATTGACATTCTATTTGGTAATTTACTTTTCATCGACGAAAGCGATAATATCATTCGGGACCTGAGATTTACTCCTTTTTCGCTCATCACTCATATCTACGAAGCTATGGCAATCAGTAACCAGAGTGTCTTCTGGAGGAGGGATTTATTCTCCCAAATAGGTCTCCTCGATACCAGGTTGCATTTCTCCATGGATTATGAATTTTTTCTACGAGCAAAGATGGGAGGAGCGAAGTTTAAAAATGATCGATATTTCTTCGGGGGTTATAGAATTCACGGTGAAGCAAAATCGGAAAAAATTCCTTGGGTCGAGTACCGAGAAAACGATCTCATTCTAAAATCTTATGGGGGAAAATCGACATTCAAGGTACTTCTGAGAGTGCTATCTCTCATTCGCCGTAGTTTTTATTATCTTATTCAAGGGGACCTCGAATATGTCCTTCGTGGGCTGAAAAAAAGGATAAAACACATATACATATCACAATGAGTGTTTACAATGTTTTTTCTGTCGTGAAAAACAGATTAGAAAAATATTTTTTAAGCCTTGGAGGGGAAAGCTATAATGATACGTAAAAAAAGACAGTAGTCCATTGATACAAGTCTGAGTTCTGCGAGTTTACAATTCACATACTGGGAAATGAATGACGCTGAAAAATATAATTTGGATACAACCATCGGAAACACATCGATTCTGTTTTTGTTTGCGTCTATGTATTTAGGGTCGAAATTTGTTCTCGACCTGGGGGTCAAAATATCTCCAACCGACTTGGCCATTCTGGTTTGTTTGCTGGTTATGATTTTTCTCACGCGGTTTAGGCTAACATTAGGCAAAAATACTGGTGTTCTCATCCTCTTAATCCTATCCAACGTCATCATAGAATTTGTTTCTGTTATAGTGGTTGATGGGGGAGACCCAGACAATATTACCTTGGGTATTGCCATCATAAGAAACTGTATGATGGTATTTGTGATTTCGCAGCTACATTTTGATCAAAGAGCGACAATGAAAAGGATTGTGCTCCTCGGTGGATTTGTTTCGATCATCTCTATTTTCGGTTATGTAAAATCCCTGTTCAGCTATAAAACAATTATTGCTAATCCGGATATGTGGCGTCCGGAAATATTTTATACCCTCGGCATGGGGGGAGTTATGAGGCTTCAGGGACTCAGGGAAGATCCAAATTTCTTCTTTATTGTTAATTTGATTCCCCTGGTATTTAGCTTATATTTGATGCGTCAGAAGAAAAATTACTCATCTATTATCTTTTTTCCTGTTATCTTTATTGCCTCATTGTTGACATTTTCTCGAACGGGGGCAATCCTATTGGTATTGGTCACCCTGATAATATTTTTCCGATGGATGAGTTTAAGGAAGATTGTTATATCGATTATCCTGGTCGGAAGCGTAATGGCCGCCTCGCATTATTTTGTTCGTGTGTATGAGTTGCCCACCCTTTATGATATTTTTTCAACTCGGTTCGTGAGTGGTATCGAGACCGGAGGAAGCGACAGGCTCTTGTTGTGGAAAACTGCGTGGGAAGGTTTCCAATCGTCTGTGGTTTGGGGAAAGGGCGGAAGATACGTATTTAAGGAGGCGGGGATCTATGCGCACAATGACTTTCTGGAAATGCTCTCCTCCCATGGAATAATCGGATTTATATTTATGTCGATTGCATATTTTTATATAGTTTATTTTATAAAACTGAAATATAAGCTGTGTAAGGAAAACCATTTGTTTATATCAAGCTCTTTCCTGTTTGCTCTCATGTTAGTGGCATCTTGTTTCTTTACGGTGTATTACAATCCATTTTTATGGTTTCCGGTAGCGTTGATATTTTCGGTGGGAAATGACAAATGGGGAAAACTTCAATAATTATAGTCTGTTATAATCGGAAGAATGATTTGCGGGATTGTGTGCTCTCGGTTCTGAACCAAGATGCGATTCCGGATGAAGTTGTAATAATTGACAATGCTTCCACTGATGGCACCTTTGAACTGTTTGAAGGAGAATTTCATACTTATGAAAATATAAAATATTTCAAAATCCATCAAAATCTCGGTGTAGCGGGTGGAAGGAATTTCGGAATAGAGAAGTCTACGGGAGATATGCTCATTTTTTTAGATGATGATGCTTTACTCGATACAAAGAATGCAATTGAATTGATTAATGATAAATTTGAAAAAGACCCCATGATAGGCATATTGTCTTTTAAGATAGTCAATTACTTCTCAAGATCTATTCGAAGGGAAGAGTTTCCTCATATAAATAAATCGTTACATCCAGATAAGGAATTTGAAACTTCCTATTTTATCGGGGGAGGTTGTGCGATAAAAAAAGAAGTATTTGAAACGTGTGGGTTCTATCCAGAGGATTTTTTTTATGGTCTCGAGGAACTTGATATCAGTTTCAGGGCACTGGATAAAGGATATAAGATATATTATTTCCCTTCGGTGGTCGTATTGCATAAAAAGTCTCCTTCTGGTCGCGTACCGGATAAGAGAAAATGGATACACCTGTTTAGAAACAGGCTGGCTATATCATATAAATATCTTAGTAAAATGCATCTGTTTGTATTGGTTCACATCTGGTTTCTCAAAATTCTCAAGGAATCGTCTAGTATAACAATTCCTTTTAGGGGAATTTTTTCGTTTTTGTCGGACAAAAAAAAGCTGGAGAAAAATAGGGTGAGCGTTGATACCATCCGTAAAATTCGCAAATTAAGCGGCCGTATATGGTATTGAATGAATTTTTTCGTGATTGTCCATCTGGACTCATACCTTTTATGGTGATGATAGCAGCAGTAATGTAGAATCTTGGACATGGGACAGAAAATGGCGCTTTTGCAGAGCTTCTGGAGTATTTTTCAATAAATAAATGAAGATACTATTCCTCACATCGCGATACCCTTACCCACCGATAGGTGGAGACAAGTTACGGGCATATAACATAATAAAATATCTGCTTTCATTGGGACATGAGATTCACCTGTACTCATTAACTGATCAACCAGTTCAATTAAGCGAAATGCCTCATGCTCAGAGGGTTTTCCACCTTCCCAAAGTGGTATCCTATCTGAAAAGTGTGCGAGGACTTTTATCGAAAAAGCCTCTTCAGGTCTGGTTTTTTCATTCGAGGGAATTGGAAAATGCTGTTGACTTGGCAATTGAAAAAAATGGGTATGATCTCATATTTTGCCACCTCATTAGAACTGCAGAATACGCGCGAAATATTAAGGGCCTTAAGCGGGTAATCGACCTTACAGATGCCTTATCGCTCAGTTATTCAAGGATTTCAAGTAAATTGAGCAGTGATGTTACGATGAAGCATTTCATCTTTGCATTCGAACGGGATAAGGTGTTGGCTTATGAGAAAGGTATTATTGAAACATTTGACAAAAGTATCATGATTTCTCAAAAAGACAAGGAATACCTTGGAAGGTATTTTGATGTTTCCGATGTCGAAATTGTGCCAAATGGAGTTAACCTGGAGTATTTTTCTTTTGCGGAGGGTGATTACGAGGTGGATCATATGGTATTTGTGGGAAATATGAGAACCATACCCAATTGTGATGCTGTCATGTATTTTACCAGGGAAATATTACCTCTGATAAAGAAGGATATTCCGGGGGCAAAGTTGACTATTGTGGGAACAGAACCTCATAAAAAAGTTCGGAACCTGGCTAAGCAAAATGATGATATACATGTAACGGGTTTTGTCGGAGATGTGAGGACATATTTACAGTCGGCTTCTGTTTCAATCGCTCCGATGCGGTATTCAGCAGGTATTCAAAATAAAATATTGGAGTCGATGGCTATCGGGACACCTGTGGTTACTAATTCCATAGGACTGGAGGGCATCGATGCTGATCCGGGAATTGAAATTTTTGTTGAAGATTCTCCAGAAATGTTTGCCAGGAGAGTTGTGGATTTGATGAAAGATGATGCTCTTCGTAAATCTGTTTCTCTTGCTGGGAGGAAGTTAATCGAAGAAAAATATTCGTGGGGTAAGGTGATGGAAAAACTGAAGCAAATAATTGAAGGATAAATACCGTCCGCGTGTATTTCCAAGGTCGATTTTCCAACCAAGGTCTCTCCAGTTTAATGTTACCGCCCCTGACACGGCTTTCCTTGCTTGTTTTGGCTTTATTCCCCTGCTAGAAAGTACCATACCAAAAAAGTTTAAGTAGATTGAATTTTACGGCACACATGCTGCACCTACTGTAAATTCTGCATTAATACCGCATATTCATCCGTATTGTCCATCACATCGACTATCGAGAACGCGTTTGCTCCGAGGGCGTACACGGGCACTTGCTGACTCGTATGCTCCGTTGTGGACCAGCTCACGGTGGGGGTCACACCCTGCCCATTGTTTTGAATTACGGTGAGGCCGCCCGTCTCGTGATCTGCCGTCACGATTATGAGCGTATCGTCGCGTCCCTGTGCCCAGTCGACCGCTACCTGGACCGCGTGGGAAAACTCGATTGTCTCAGCGATAGCACGTTCGATATCGTTACTGTGACCGGCATGGTCGATGCGGCCCCCTTCGACCATGAGGAAGAACCCGTCAGGGTCGTTGTCGAGTATATTCAGAGCTGCAAGCGTCATTTCGAAGAGGTGGGGAAGGGCTCCCGTGCCGTCGAACTCGTACGGCATGTGGCCGGTACCAAATTGTCCCGAGACGAATGCCGCTGTTTCTGTATCCAGTTGAAGCATCTCGAAAGCGTCTAAGACCACAGTATATCCGGCCCCCTCTGCAAGGCCGGGTGTCATATACTCCGCCCCGCCGAAGAGTACGTTTGGTTTCGAGTCGTTCAGGTAATCGGCGACAATTGAGGGATAGTTGTTCCGGTTTACTTCGTGTGCCGCGAAGGCGGCGGGGGTAGCGTGTGAGATGAATGTGGTGGTTACCAGACCCGTACTCATACCGGATAGTTTTGACTTTTCGAGAACGGTCTCGAGATCGTTTCCATCTCCGGGAATGGCCATGCTGATCACGCCGATCAAGACTTTATTTCCCGTTGCCATAGCAGTTGCGGCAGCTGCCGAATCGGTGATCAGTCCGAACGCCGAATGAGTGGTCACGCTGCTTTTGTAGGGAAATGACTCAAAGGAAAGGGTTCCCGCCTCACCGTTTTCGTACATACCGGCGGCCATGACCTGATCGAACCCCATCCCGTCCCCGATGAAAAGGATCACGTTCTTTAAGTCCCTACCATCGGAACCCGGAGATCCATCGGTGACCTGAGAAGCGGTTTCCCCGTTGCAGGAGGCTAAAAAAAGGGGAAGGATGAAATAAAGGAGTATGAAAAGGTGACGGCACTTTCTTTTTTCAGACCAGTTTTTTGCCAACATCGTCGACTTTATTATCATTATCCCTCGTGAGGTGTGTTCTCCTACTTAAGTTATATCGGCACCATTTTCGATTAATTGAGAACAGAAAAGGCAGGGAATACGGGGGTATGATTCGTTGGTCGAGTCAGAAATAGACGTTCACGTTCAGGCCCACCTGGTAGTACTCGAACCCCGA
>JABAOC010021043.1_pt1 | contig 12978 bp, 5 predicted proteins | sample 7062161 | NCBI WGS metagenome assembly JABAOC01 (sample SAMN14538625, study PRJNA623070) | marine sediment metagenome | biome: marine biome [ENVO:00000428]; feature: marine pelagic biome [ENVO:01000023]; material: deep marine sediment [ENVO:00002113] | place: India: Gulf of Khambhat ... | reverse complement strand
CCCGAAGGCTCAGCATGGACGGGTTCGCCCATCGACCTCCGGTGAGGAGCTCCCTTTGGCAGGGGCAGTACACCGGCACCAAGCCGTTGTACTTCTCATGAACATGGCCCGACAGAAGCTCACAAGCGCTGCACCTTCTGAGCCATGTCCTCAGTATCTCCGGTCCCCGCCTGTTATTCCGCCTCCTTGCAGCCACAGTAGTGCCTCCTCTCGGGAGCGAGGAGACAGGTCGACTCCAACGCCAACGCACTCACAAAGAAGACCTTCCCGCCGACGGGAAGGTCAATAAGAGGCTCCAGTGTTTGCCGTCTCGTCTGACGACCGTATCGTTCCCTGCCGGGCTGGCTGAGCCACCGTGCCCTCTTCGGGTCGGTTGGCCGGGGGTCATGAAGCCAGATCTCTCGCCCCGTCGCGATAGGTATTTGATTTGTCTCCATGATACCACGGGCAGAGCGACGGAAGATGATGTCGAACCATCTGAGCAGACCCTGGTACCGGCCGGATTCAGCCTGCGCCCCGTCCCCTACAAGAAGCGTCCCGACCCGGCACACAAGCGACTTCTTGACTGTCTGCTCCATATCCATGTGGCAGACGGGCTCCCCTGCCCGCAGTGGCCTCCGTGCCAGTCATTGATTGACAGCCTGAAAACGGTGGGCCTATGCTTACGGCGCCACCACGCCGCACCTGGACCTCCATTTTGGGGCCAGTACTTCGATGCCTGACGTCCAGACTGCCCTGGAGTCCATCGCCGCCAGCCGCAGGGATGACCCGCTGGCTCCCCTCACGCTGGTCGTCCCCTCCCACGTAGCGGCGCTGCAACTGCGCCGCCGGCTGGCCGAACGCGCTCCCTTCGCTGGCGTGCGCTTCGAGACGCTGCCCCGCATCGCCGAGCTGCTGGGGGCGGGCACCCTGGCCGCCGCCGGCCGCGCCCCCCTGGCTAGGCCCATCGGCGACTACGTCGCGGAGCGGGTGGCGCGGGAGTCCCGGGGCGTCCTGTCACAGGTGAGCGACCTCCCCGGCTATGCCCGTGTCCTCCGTGGCATGTTCCGGCGCCTGCGGCGCGGCGGCATCCGCCGCGGCAGCGACGCCGCTGGCCAGGGCCAGGGTCACCTGGGGGAGGTCCTGCGAGTGTACGACCGGTTCCGCCAGGAGACGGAGGCCTTCTACGACGAGGAGGACCTCCTGGAGACGGCGGCCGAGGCGGTGCGCTCCGGTCGGGCCAGCGCGGTGGCGGATTTCGGCTCCATCTATGTGGTGCCGCCGGGAGCGCAGTCCGCCGGCGCGGAGGCGCTCCTCGCGGTCCTGAAGGAGGTCGCCCCTGCCTACGTTGAGCTCGAAGACCGGGACGCCGAGCCGGACACGGGCCTCGTGCTGGCCCCCGACCCGGCCAGCGAGGCCCGAGAGGCCGTGCGCGAGGTCGTGTGGGCGCTGGAGTCCGGGCTGTCGCTGCACGAGGTCGCCGTCTTCCACGGGGCCGATCCCGCCTATCGGCGGTTGCTGCAGGAGGCGTTCGAGCTTGCCGAGATCCCCGTCGTCCCCCTTCCGGGAACCCCTCTCGCCGAGACGCCCGCCGGGCGGGGAGCCCTCGCTCTCGCCCTCCTGCCGGACAGGGACTTCTCCCGCACCGCGACCATTGACTTCCTCACCATTTCCCCCCTCCGGGAGTGGCTGCCCACGGGCAACGGCGACGTGCGGGCGCTGACGGCGGTGTGGGACCGCCTGTCCCGTGAGGCCGGAATCACCCACGGCAGCGATCGCTGGTCGGAAGGGTTGGGAGCGCTGATCGCCGACCAGGAGGCGACGCTTTCCAGCAGGGCGGTGGCCGAGAACGAGGCCCGCCAGCGGGCGCTGGAGTTCGAGCGGCAACACGCGCAGGAGCTGCGGGCCGCCGTCGAGCACCTCATCTCCCGGCTGGAGCCGCTGGCTGCTCCCCAGCCGGCTGCGGATTTCGTACCGGCCTTCAAGCAGGTCATCGCCGACTACTTTGACCGGAGGGCGCCGGCGCTTGACGCGGTCATGCGCGAGATCGACCAGCTGGGCACCGTGGGCGCGGTGGGAGGCACCTTCAGCCTGGCCAGCTTCGCTCAGTCGCTGGGCGCCAACCTGGAGACGGCCACGATCCGCGAGAGGAGTCTCGGCGACGGCATCATGATCGCCGATTACCGAGCAGCCTCCGGCCTCCGGTTCGAGTGCGTCGTGCTCTGCGGTGCGTACGAGGGCGCATTTCCCGCCGGCCCCGGCGCCGATCCGCTGGTGCAGGACAGCGCCTGGTCGCGCCTGCGAGACGATCACCCGTACGTCGAGGACTCCGCTCTACGCACCCAGAGGGCCAAGGAGGCGGCGCAGAGGGCGGTCGCGGCGGCCGCTGGGGGGAGGCTCGTCTGGTCGGCCCCCATGTACGAGCCCGGCGGCACCCGCGAGTACTACCCGTCGCCGATGATGGTGGCGGCGGCGGCGTGCAAAGACCCTGGCCTGCACACGGCTTCGGACCTCCGTCGCCGCGCCGGCTGCGAGTGGCTGCGACGCGGCCCCTCGCCCCTGGCCATGATGCTGCTCGGGCCCCCCGTCGACCGGGCGGAGGTCCTGGTGCGCCGGGCCGTCCTCCAGCGCAGGGACGACGTGCGCGCGAGAGCGGACCACCCCCGCTGGAAACCCCTGTCGATGCTGCGGGCCCGCCGGGGGCCGCGCTTCACGGACTGGGACGGCAATGTGGGGGAACTCGCGGGCGACGAGTGGCTCGACACGGGAAAGGTCGTCTCGCCGACCTCGCTGGAGCACTACGGCGCCTGCGGCTTCCGCTACTTCTGCCGGTCCCTCCTCCGCCTCAACGCGGTCGAGGAGCCCGAGGAGAGGGAGATGATGGACCCGGCCGCCCGGGGCACGCTTATCCACAAGGTGCTGGACACGTTCTTCAGGGAGGAGCAGAAGCGGGGGCGGCCCGCCGTCGGCGAGGCCTGGACGGAGGAGGACCTGGCCACCCTGCTCGGCATCATGGAGCGTGAGCTGGCGGAGGCGAGGCGACGTGGCCTGACGGGGCTCGAGGTCTACTCCCAGCACGAGGGGCGGACGATGAGAGCCGACCTCGCCACCTTCCTGGAGAAGGACACAGAGTTCCGGCGCGAGACTGGCGCAGTGCCCACCGCCTTCGAGGCCCCGATCCCGGAGGTATCGATCGCGGGCGTAACCCTCCGCGGCTACGTGGACCGCGTGGACCGGACGCCCGACGGCAAACGGGCCTGGGTAATCGACTACAAGACCGGCAGCACCAGGGACTTCGAGGGCACAACGGCCGAGGACGACCCGTTGGCCGGGGGGACGAAGCTGCAGCTGCCGACCTACCTGGGGGCGGCAAGCGATGCCGAGGAGGTGAGCGCCGCCTACTGGTTCATCACCCACCGGGGGGACTACTCCTTCATCCAGTACGAGCCGACGCAGGAGCGGCAGGCTCTGTTCGAGCGGACACTGCGGTCCATCCTGGACGGAGTCCGAGCCGGCGCCTTCCCCGCCGTCTCCGGAGACGAGGACGACTTCTACGGCGGCTTCGAGAACTGCAAGTGGTGCGACTTCGACCGCATCTGCTCGCGCCGCCGGGACTACGAGCTGGCGGCGAAGGTCGAGGACGAGGGCTTCTCGCCCTGGCTTCGGGTGGGCGGGACGGCCCGCGGGGAGGACGGGGAGTGACCGAGACCCGGCCCGACTACGCCGCCCAGGACGAGGAGACCCGGGCCAGGATCCGCGAGGCGTTGGGGGAGACGCTGCTCGTCGAGGCCGGCGCCGGCACGGGCAAGACGCGGGCCCTGGTGGACCGGGTGGTGGCGCTGGTGCTGGGAGGCCGCCCCATAGAGCGCATCGTCGCCATCACCTTCACGGAGAAGGCCGCCGCCGAGCTCAAGGACCGCGTGCGGGGCGAGCTGGAGGCCCAGCTGGCCGCCCGCGCCGACGGCTCGGGGCCCGTGCGGGAGGCGCTGGAGTCGCTGGACCGGGCCCAGATCTCCACCATCCACGCCTTCGGGCAGAGCCTGTTGCGCTCCTTCGCCGCCGAGGCCGGCGTCGACCCGGCCTTCGTCGTCCAGGACGAGGTACTGGCCGACCGCCGCCTCCAGGAACGCTGGCGCACCTACCTCGAAGGGCTGGCGGGCGACCCCGGGGCGGTGGCCGCCATAGACCGCGCCCTGGGGCTGGGGCTCACCCCCCGCGACCTCGGGACTCTCGCCCGGGAGCTCACGGCGCGCGGTCACCTCGCCTCTCGGCTGGCGGAGAACCCGCCCGCTGCCCCATCGGTCGTCTGGCCCGACGTGGAGGAGATGCGGCAAGAGCTGGCTGTACTGCCCCTGGGGGTGGCCCCCGCGGACGACCGCCTGCGGCCGTTGATCGAGGATCTCGTCTCGCTGGTGGACCGCCTAGCCGCGGCGGGGGACCAGCGCGAGTCGGTGCTGGCCTCCGGAGCGGCGATCCTGAGCCGCAAGTACAGCGCCGGGCGGGCAGAGAACTGGGGAGGGAAGGAGGCTATCACAGGGGTACGGGAGACGGCGACGGGGATCTGCGAGACCCTCAAGGAGACGCTGGCGTCCTGCCGGTCGGAGGCGCTCGCCGCCGTCATGCCGTTTGTCGTCCGGTTCGTACAAGAGGATGCTATGGCGCGGGGACGGGAAGGCGTGCTCACCTTCGACGACCTCATCCTCCGCCCCCGCGACCTGCTCAGGTCGGACGGGGGTGCTGCCGCCGCCCTGCGCGAGCGCTACGACGCCCTTCTCATCGACGAGTTCCAGGACACCGATCCGCTGCAGGTCGACATCGCGCTGGTCTTCGCCACGGATTCGAACACGGGGGCCCTGGAGCCGGGGCGGCTCTTCCTGGTGGGGGACCCGAAGCAGTCCATCTACCGCTTCCGGCGGGCCGACATGGCAATCTACTCCCGGACACGCGATCTCGTTGAGAAAGACGGCGGCGAGTTCCCCGCCCTCGCCCTCTGCCGCCGGTCGCGGCCCGAGATCCTGGACTGGGTCAACGCCGTCTTTGAGGGGATCATCGGCGACGGGGCCAACCCGGCGATCCAGCCGCCGTACCATCCCATCCACCACCACCGCTCCGACGAGCTGAGGGGTCCCGGCGTGGCCACCCTCGGCGGGGAGATGGAGATGAGGGCGCGGGAGGTGCGGCAGCACGAGGCGGCCGCGGTCGCCGCCCAGTGCCGGGCCGTGCTGGAGGAGGGTTGGCAGGTGGCCGAGCGCGACGGCACCGTTCGCGACGCGCGGTTCCGCGACATCGCCGTCCTCATCCCCACGCGGGCGATACTTTCGGCCCTGGAGCGCTCCCTGGCCGAGGCCGGGATCCCCTACCGGGTCGAGGGGGGCAGCCTCATCTACCGCACCCAGGAGGTGCGCGACCTCATCAACTGCCTGACGGCGATCGACGACCCCGCCGACGAGGTGGCGGTGGTCGGCGCCCTCAGGAGCGCGGCCTGCGCCTGCTCGGACGTCGACCTGGCCCGGCACCGGGCCGCTGGAGGCCGCTTCAACTACCTGGCGAGGGACCTGGAGGGGCGCGATGGGCCGGTCGCGGAGGCTCTCCGCACGCTGGCCCGCTACCACGCCGACCGCCACCGCCGCTCGTTGGCCGCGCTGGTGGAGCGATTCGTCGCCGAGCGGGGACAGGTGGAGGTCGGTATCCTCGACCAGGGGGACAGGAACACCTTCCGGCGTATGCGCTTCATGGTCGAGCAGGCGCGCTCCTTCGAGGCGGGAGGGCCGGAGAGTCTGCGCGCCTTCGTGGGCTGGCTGGAGCGGCGGTCCAGCGACGCTATCCTCGACCACGAGGGCGCGGGCCTGGACGACGACGAGGACGCCGTCCGGGTGCTGACCATCCATGGCGCCAAGGGGCTGGAGTTCCCTATCGTGTTCGTGGCCGGCCTGAGCGCCAGCCCGCGCAGGAGCCTGCCGGTGTACGGCGTCGACCACAAGGGCGACCGGGTCGCCGTTTCCGTCGGGGCCAAGTCGCGGTCGGCGCAGTTCCGGCTCGGCCCGGCGGAGGAGGTGGGCGCGGCCGAAGACCTGCACGCGCAGGCGGAGTTCGACAGGACGCTGTACGTGGCCTCGACCAGGGCCCGCGACCACCTGGTCGTGTTTCTCTACCACCCGTCGAGAGCCAAGGCCTGCGGAGCCCGGCGGCTCATCGCGGCCGGGGCCTGCGACGGCGCTCAATCCCGTCCTGAGGTCGCCGCCGTCGAGCGGGTGGCTAGGGCCCCCTTCGCCGACCTCCGCGTCGACCCTTCCGAGGAGGCCTCGGCCGAGGAGTTCGCCGCCGCCCGGGTCGGCTTGGTGGAGGCGTCGCGGCGACAGCGCTACACGAGCGCCACGGCGCTGGGGCCCCAACGGAAGGAGGAGACGAGCGACGAGAGCGAGCCCTGGGCGCGGGGCCGCGGCGGCACCCGCCTGGGCCGCGCCGTGCACGCCGCCCTGCAGAGCCTCCCCCTGGCCGCCGACGAGGGCTCGATCGAGGCGGTCTCCCGAGCCCAGGCCGTGGCCGAGGCGATCCCCGGCCGGTCGTCGGAGGTGGCCCGGCTCGTGCGGAGGGCGCTGGGGTCGGAGGCGACGGGGCGTGCCCGCTCGGCCCCGCGCGCCCTGCGGGAGGTGCCGTTCGCCGCGGAGTTCGACGGCACGATCCTCGAGGGGTTCGTGGATCTGGTGATCGAGACGCAGGACGGCGTGGAGATCGTCGACTGGAAGACCGACGATGTCGCGGCGGCGGAGGTGGGGAAACGGCTTCGGGAGTACGAGCTCCAGGCGGGCCTGTATGTCTTGGGCATCGAGTCGGCCACGGGGAGACCGGTGACGCGGGTGACCTACGTGTTCGCCAGGCCCGGCGTAGAGGAGTCGCCGGGCGAGCCCGCCGCGCTCTCGGCGCGGGCGCGCGAGCGTCTGGCGGAGGGGCCGGTGGGGAGCGAGGGGGAGTCGTGACCTTTCCCTTCGAGTTCTTCCTCGGATACGGATTGCTGGCCGCCGTTTGTCGACGTTGCGGCGCCGACGCCTACGGCGGAGACGGCGGCGTGTGCCCCGTGTGCGGCGAGTCCCTGGACGAGGCCGGCGCCGACGAATGCGCGGGGGACGAGATAGTGCCCGAAGACGAGCCGGGTTGGGGCACGCGGGAGGAGGAAGGGGGCTAGGGCGATGGCGACGCAGCCGGCGGTCTCCCTCTTCACCTGGATGGACTACTCCGAGCGCGAGCGCCGCAAGGCGCTCGACGTCATCGACCTCTTCCGCGAGCAGGACACCCGCGACGAGCTGGGGATCGGCACCGTCCGCGACGCCTTCGCCGAGCTGCTCTTCCCCGGGACCACCACCATCCAGACCCGGGCCAAGTACTTCCTGTTCGTGCCCTGGACCTATCTGGAGATGGAGCGCCTGCGCGTACCCTCCGCGAAGGTGGCTTCGTGGGCCCGCTGGGAGGAGGTGTCGCTGACGGACGCGCTCCTCGCGGCCGGCGACAGCGACGGCGTGATCGGCAAGGAGGCGCGGGCCGGCCTGAAACGACTGCCCAGCAACATCTACTGGCTGGGCCTTCGCACGTGGGGCATCCGCCGCTTCCAGGGGTCTCAGGAGCAGTACCATCGTTTCCTGGACCGCTTCTACCGCTGGGAGCCGCGGTCCAACCCTCAGATCACGAACGACGACGGCGAGCCCCTGGAGGGGACGCTGCCCCTAAACTGGGACCCGGGCATCCCCCCGAGACCCCCCGACTTCCCCAAGCGCGCCTCCCTGCGCCTGTCCGCCGCAGAGGCGGGCTACCTGCGGGATCGCATCCTCGCCAACGCGGGAGGCACCCTCCTCGCCTTCCTCGTGGAGGACGACCGGGCGCTGGAGCCGGTACGCTTCCCCTGGTCTCTGTCTCACCAGCGGAAGCTGCCGCTGCGGCTCGGCGAGCAGCTGCTCCACGCCCGCAACTTCTCGGAGGTGATCCACGGGGCGGCGCTGCTGTTCAACCTCATGCTGGCGGAGGAAAAAAACGATGACGGGCTTGTAAGGGACTACCGGAGGAAGCTGGGGGCGTGGTCGCGGCTGCTGGGCCGGAGAGCTTCGGATCTGACGGACTGGGATCGGCCGCGCTTCTGGGAGGTCGTCCACTCCGGCGGGGCCCGCGTGCCCCTGGGCGCGCGGGCGTTCGTCGACGCCTGGCTGGACCTGATCGTCGGGAGTGAGGACGTCGTTAGAAACGCTGAGGCCGTGGCCGGCAACCGTCGGGCCTGGCAGCTCATCAGCGACCGGGAGCGGGCGATCAAGGGGGGTCGGGCTCGCCTTCACAGCGCCAGCGCCCTGCAGCTCTGGAGCGGCGCCGCCGGCACCGCGCGGCTCAACTACCGCTGGACCGTGGTCCAGCAGATCGTCCGGGACATCGTCTCGGGCTTGGTGGGGGAGGACGACGGTGCTTGAGCCGCAGAGCCGAACGCTTCTCGCCGAGGCGTTGCGGCCGCCGCCCGGGTACGCCCTCGATTGCGCCGTGGGCACCACGTACACGCTCGACCTGCTGGCGCTCGTCGCCGTGCCCCTGGCGTTCACCTTCTTCGACTGGCAGGACGATGAGAGCCCCGCGGCAAACCCGTTGGGGCTGCTGGAGGCCGTCCGTCGCAACGCCGACCGCATAGCCATCTTCTGCCAGGAGGACCGCATCGCCGTCCCCAGGCAGTACAGGTCGCTCCTGGCCTACATCGAATCGTCGGTCGTTCCGGTGCGGCCGCCGGAGGAGGGGTCGTTCCACCCCAAGGTCTGGGCGGTGCGCTTCGTCGCGCCCGACCAGCCCGTGCGGTACAGGCTCCTTGTCCTCAGCCGCAACCTCACCTTCGACCGGTCCTGGGACACGGTGCTGGCGCTCGAGGGCGAGCTGGCGGACCGGAAGAACGCCTACGCGGCAAACCACCCCCTGGGCGACTTCTTCAGCTCGCTGGCGGAGATGGCGGCGGTGCCCCTGGCCGACCGCGTCGCCGGGCAGGTGAATCTGGTTCAGGGCGAGCTCAGACGGGTCCGCTTCGAGCTCCCGGAGGGTTTCGAAGGTTTCGTGTTCCGGCCGCTGGGGATCCGCGGGTATCGGTCGTGGCCGTTCGAAGGTAGGCGCGTCGACCGCATGCTGGTGATCTCCCGCTTCCTGACAGAGGGCTGCCTGCGGAGGCTCGCCCTTCCGGGCAGGGAGAACATCCTGGTCTCGGATGTGGACACGCTGGGGACGCTCAACGAAGACGCCCTGGCTGGCTACAGCCAGGTGCTGGTGTTCCAGGAAGGCGTGGAGCCCGAGCCGGAGGAGGAGGCGGGACCGCCGGAGGCCGAGGTGGGGTCCGAAGAGGCCGTGGCCAGGGAGCCGACCCTGGCTGGCCTGCACGCCAAGGTGTACGTCGCCGACGCCGGCTGGAAGGCGCACGTCTGGACCGGCTCGGCCAACGCCACCTCCGCGGCATTCGAGCGAAACGTGGAGTTCATGGTCGAACTCTCCGGCAGGAAGAGCCGCTGTGGCGTAGACGCTGTCTTGGGCGACGGCGAGCGGTCGGGGCTCCTCGCTCTCCTGCGGCGCTACCAACCGGAGGAGCCGCCGCCCGACGACCTGGTGGCGGCGGATCTGGAGGGGAAGCTGGAGACGGCGCGGCGGGAGGTGGCCCGGGCGGGCCTGGTCGCCTCGGTCTCGGAGACCGGTAGGCCCGACGAGTACTTCCTCTCGCTGCGTCTGCCGGCCGGTGACGCTCCGCGGCTGCCAGAGGGCGTTCGGGCCTCCTGCCGACCTATCACCCTCCAGGAGTCGAGGGACCTTGGAGCTGGCGACGGTTCCAGGAAAGAGGAGGTCCTGGCCAGATTCGGGCCGGTGGGGTTGGGAGGTCTCACCTCATTCTTCGCCTTCGAGCTCACGGCGAGCACGGAGGGCCGGGAGCTCTCTACCGGCTTCGTCCTCAACCTGCCGCTGGAGGGCGAGCCGGAGGACAGGAGGGAGCGGTTGCTCCTGTCGATGCTTAGCGACCCCGACCAGGTGCGGCGCTACCTGATCCTTCTCTTGGCCGAGGCCACCTCCACCCCGGGCGAGGTCCTCGACGTGCTCCGCACGCTGACCGGGTCGGGCGGGGACGGCGGAGCGGCTCCATTGGGCCTGCCCCTGTTCGAGATCATGGTGAAGGCACTCCACAGAAACCCCGAGAGCCTCGACCGGGTGGCGCGGCTCATCGACGACCTGAGGAAGACCACCGAGGGCCGCGAGCTCCTGCCCGAGGGGCTGGAGAGCGTGTGGGAGCCCATCTGGGCGACGCGAAAGGGACTGGCCAGTGCGGCGACGACGTGAGCGGCCCGACCTAGCGCCGTACCTTAGCGGCCTCAAGGACTTCCAGCGCCGGACGGCGGAGTACGCCTTCCGCCGTCTCTACGGGGACGAGAACCCCACCGACCGCTTCCTGGTGGCCGACGAGGTGGGACTGGGCAAGACTTTGGTGGCCCGCGGCGTCGTCGCCAGGGCCATAGACCACCTGTGGGACAAGGTGGGGCGGATCGACATCGTCTACATCTGCTCCAACGCCGACATCGCCCGCCAGAACATCAACCGCCTGGAGGTGCGCGTCGCCGGGGAGGGGGAGGCCCTGTTCGCCTCGCGGCTGACCATGCTCCCCACCAAGGTGGCGAACTTCAAGCGCAACCCGGTCAACTTCGTATCGTTCACGCCGGGGACCTCCTTCGACCTCCGCTCCAGCCTGGGCAGGGCCGAGGAGCGGGCCCTGCTCTACTGGCTGCTCAAGGACGCCTGGGAGCTGCGCGGCACCGGGCCCCTCAACGTCCTGCGGGGGTCGGCCGATTCGGGCAACTTCCGCAGACTTGTCGCCCACTTCCAGAAGTACTACTCGATTGACCGTTCGCTGGCCGCCTCCTACCAGCGCGTCCTCAGGAAGCACAAGGGCCTCAGGGACCGGTTCCGGGAGCTGTGTCGGCTCTTCCACCGGGTCCGCAAGCGGATACCGCCGGACCAGAGCCGGGAGAGGGCGCGGGTCGTCGGTGAGCTGAGGTGGCTCCTTGCCGCCACCTGCGTTGAGGCCCTGGAACCGGACCTGATCATCCTGGACGAGTTTCAGCGCTTCAAGCACCTGCTGCGACCGGACAGCGAGGCGGGGCAGCTGGCGAGCGAGCTGTTCAACTACGCCGACAGGCACTCGCGGGCCCGCGTGCTCCTCCTGTCGGCCACCCCGTACAAGATGTACACCTTGTCCCACGAGGCGGCCGAGGAGGACCACTACAGCGACTTCCTGGACACGCTGGGGTTCCTCTTCGGGGACGCAGGCCAAACCCGGGAGCTCGAGGCCCTGCTCGGGCGCTACCGCAGAGAACTGTACCGGTTGGGCGAGGACCGCGACCGCGCGGCGGACAGGCTTCGCGCCCTCAAGCGGGATCTGCAGCGGAGGCTGAGCAGTGTGATGGCGCGGACCGAGCGGCTGGCGGTGACCGACGACAGGAACGGCATGTTGCGGCAGGTCGTTCCCGACAGCGTGCGCCTGGAGCAGCGCGACCTGGAGGCGTATCTGGCCCTGCAGCGGGTTGCCGCCCTCCTTGGTCACGGGGACGTCCTCGAGTACTGGAAAGCGGCGCCATACCTTCTCAACTTCATGGAGGACTACAAGCTCAAGTACGCGCTCAGGGACGCCCTGGAGAGGCCCGAGAAACGGGCCGCTTTGGCCTCCATCTTGGACTCCGGGGCCGAGGCGCTCATGCCCTGGGAGGCGTGGCGGACCTACTCCCTGGTCGACCCCGGCAACGCCCGACTGCGGGCGCTTCTGGAGAGCACGGTCGAGTGCGGGGCCTGGCAGCTCCTCTGGATGCCTGCCTCGCTGCCCTACTACCTTCCGGAGGGACCGTTTGCCAGCCCGAAGCTGCAGGGGTTCACCAAGCGGCTCATCTTCTCGGGGTGGACCGTGGTGCCCAAGACGGTGGCCTCCCTCGTCAGCTACGAGGCCGAGCGGCGAATGATCCGCCTGATGGAGAACGACCCGGACCGCCCGCCTGAGAACTCGCCCGAGGCTCGGCGGCGGCGCCGACCGCTTTTGCGCTTCGCCGCGGAGGCCGACGGGCGCCTGGTCGGGATGCCCGTGCTGGGGATGATCTACCCCAGCCGGACCCTGGCGGGGGCGGGCGACCCCCTGGCCGTCGCCCGCGAGGTCGCCGCGGAGAGGGGTGTGGCCGATCGGCTGCCGGCGCTGGCGGATGTTCTTTCCAGGGTGGAGGGCCGGATGAGAGAGCTGCTGGCCCTGATCGGTCCCGGCCACGACAAGGCGGAGGCGCCCATAGACGAGTCTTGGTACTGGGCTGCTCCCATCGTGCTCGACAGCATCCAGGACGGCGACGCGACGAAGGGCTGGTTCCGGCGGGACCTGGCGAGACGGTGGTGCGGCTGGGAGGCGGCTGACGAGGACGATGGCGGGGAGTCGCGCTGGGCCGACCACGTGGACGAGGCCGGCAAGGTGGCTATCGGCGAGACGGAGCTAGGGGCCTTCCCTGACGACCTGCCCGAGGTGCTTGCGCTCATGGCGGTGGCGGGGCCCGGGGTGGTGGCGTTGCGGTCGCTGTCCCGGGTCTGCGGACCTGGGACAGCGAAGGAGCCGGATCACGTGGTTAGGGATGGGGCGGCGCGGGCCGCCTGGGCGTTCCGCACGCTCTTCAACCAGCCCGAGGTGATGGCGCTCCTGCGGGGGACGGACACAAAGGACCAGCCGTACTGGCGCCGGGTGCTCGAGTACTGCGCGCAGGGCGGGCTGCAGGCCGTTCTCGACGAGTACGCGCACGTGTTGCATGAGTACCTGGGGCTCGCTGGCAGGGATCGGGAGGAGGTGGCTGAAGGGATAGCCGGGGGAATCCGGGAGGCGCTGTCCCTGCGCACGGCGAACCTGTTCGCCGATGACATCAGGTCGCGGGTTCACGGTGAGAAGATCCCTCGGCGGTACGGCATGCGCGGGCGCTTCGCCCTCCGCTTCGG
>JABAOC010002533.1_pt2 | contig 12979 bp, 11 predicted proteins | sample 7062161 | NCBI WGS metagenome assembly JABAOC01 (sample SAMN14538625, study PRJNA623070) | marine sediment metagenome | biome: marine biome [ENVO:00000428]; feature: marine pelagic biome [ENVO:01000023]; material: deep marine sediment [ENVO:00002113] | place: India: Gulf of Khambhat ... | reverse complement strand
GCGAACTGCCACTCGTAGGTCCGGGTGTACAGCTCGCCGCCCATTACTCGTATGTGGGGACGATCCGCGCCGGCAACCAGTCTGACCTTGACGGCGAGGATGTCGTCGAAATCGTTGGTGGGATCATTGTCCGCCGGCGTCACCTCAGGCTGCTCGTCGTCGTCGGTGAAGATGACGGAGACATCCCATTCCTGGATGCCGTACGCCAGCACCTCGCCGGCGGGCGTACCGTCAGGGTTGAGGTAGTCGGCCCGCATGAGCTTGTCCCCGTCCAGGTAATAGACGATTACGCCCAGCTTCTGAACGAAGGTGCCGTACCGATCCAGCAGCAGGCCGCCGCTCAAGCCCGCCGTGTAGTGCAGCAACTGAGTGTGGGGCGTGAACGTGATGGTACGTGAGGTGCCCTTGGTGACGAAATCAAGATCAGCCGCCGCGTATCGTTGATCTGGAGCCGGGCCAGGTTACCCGCCTCCAGCTCGAACTTGCCCTTGGCGTCCGCAGCGAGATCGAGACAGTACGTCCCGCAGGTCCCGCCCGGGGACAGGGGGTTGTCCGTGCCGGCCGGGGGTGCCAGATCGTAGGGCGGCGACTCGCTGGGCGTGAACGGGACCGAGAGAATGACGATGGTGTCAGCCCACACCGCCAGCGTACCGAACGAGATGGTGCTGGCAATCCCCACACCCACGGTCTGCATGTCACGCTCGAGGGACATGCCGATAAACCGCCCGTTGCGGTACGCCTGCTCCCGCACCTCGTTGCCCTCGACGGTGCGCCAGGTCGTCACTGCGAAGGAAAGCGCAGCCGACAACACGATCACACCGACCGTCAGCGCGATTAGGAGCTCGACGAGTGTGAAGCCTCGGTTCGCTGCGTTATTGCGCATCCTTCGCTCCTTACATTACGACTGCGCCGACGTAAACCAGCGTCACCAGTTCCACCGGCTCCTGGGAGCGGGGGGCATCTATCAGCACCCGCACCCGCACCAGGTTCTCGCCGGTACTCTCGACTTCGACGGTGCGGGTGTACTGGCCGTTGGGATCGGCTGCGCCCGTGTCGTTGACTTTGACCGCGCTCTCCGACGACAGTGTCGCCGGATCGCGACTGCGCAGAGTCTCCATGTACGCCCGGCCGATGGCCACGGCCGTCGTCCGGGTGGCCGCCGCCGACCGCGCCGCCAGCACCTCACCCCCCGCCCGACTCAGCGCCATGATCCCCACGGCAAGGAGGATCAGCGCGATCATGACGGAGATCAGCGTGAATCCGGCTTCCTTCATCGTCATTGCCATTCTCCCCCGCGGAAGACCCACGATTTCACCGAGCCCGATCCAGTGACCGAGACGGCGGCTACGGCGTCGTCCTGATCTCGATGGACGAAGTAGACCACGCCCCGCGTACCGAACGGCGTGGTCACCCCCCGACCATTGAACTCGACGCGACTATCAGCAAACGTGACGGCTCCAGACCCCGAGTCGCCGGGCACGGCGCCGACGCTGCCCCGGCCGAACCCGATGCCTGCGGGAAGCTCGCGCCAGCGGAACGTGCCCAGGGCCTGCATCTCGGCTTCCGACTCGGTGAATTCCCCGTCGCCGTCATGATCTACGTATCCCTTGTAGACCTTCTCTGACTCGTCGAACGTCAATCTCACAGCCTTCTTGGTACTCAGGGCCCGGGTCCGCGCCAGCTCGATATCCCGCGTGAGCTGCTGGGCCGCGAGCGCCACCTTGCGCGTGGGGCTCACCCTCATGAAGGGGATCGCCACCGCCAGCAGGATCGACAGCAGCGTGACGACGATCAGCATCTCGATGAGCGTGAAGCCCTTGCGCATGACCCTTTCCTCTACTTACTGAGAGCCTTCTGCCTTCGGCTTCAGACCGCAAACCTTCAGCGCTGATCCTCGCAGTTCGCAATTCGCAGTTCGTGATGGTTGCCGCAGTTCCACGAATTGCGAATCGCCAACTGCGAACTGCCTGTCCCTTAGGGCTCGCGGCTTCCCTAATATACCGGCCGGAAGGCCGTCCGGATCACCACCCCAACCACCGGGGTCCCCGGCGGCAGGTACTGGGGATCCTCGAACCGGGTGTCAAACTGCCAGTCCCGCTGGGGCGGACTGTAATAGGTGCCGTTCCAGGTCCCTACAGCCTTCTGCGAGACGTTGAGGGACACCAGCGAGCCACGGTAGATGAACTGGATCCCGGACCACCTCTCCAGGAAGCGGGGGAAGTTCTCGATCCCGCCACCGTAGAAGTCGGAATAGCCGCCGGGACAGCCGGCCACCTCATGGTCGCACGGCGTCGCCGAGTGGCCAGCCAGTATCGCGGCCCAGACCTCCGTTTGCGCGGCGTTCTTCTTCTCGACCACCTGCACTTGGTGCTCGCCATCGTTCCACGCGGTGGACAGGATGGTGATGGCGTCGCCCACCAGGGACGCCGGCTTCCAGTCGGTCTTGTTGAAATCGCCCCGCACGTACAACGGGTAGTCAGTGGCGATGGTCAGCCGGCTGGGCAGCACGCTCCCGTTGATCACCCGGACCGCCGGATCCAGCGAGTCGTCCAGCAGCAGGTCCTTGGCCTTGTTGGAGTACCCTCCAAGGCCGGTGGGAGCGTCGAACTCCACGTAGATGATCTCGGTCGCGCGCTGGGGATCACTGCCGACCCAGGCCGCGAGCCCGGCCACGTTGATGTTCAGGACGTCCCGCATGTTCTTCTCGCGGCCGTCGAAGTAGTTGGACCACTCCCACTGGAAGATGCCCGCGATGTCCTCGGGCGCGGGGATGGTCTTGCCCGCCGGTCGCGTCACCGTGATCTGCGGCCAGGGGGTGTTCTTGTCCACCAGGCTACCGAGATACCAGATAGCGGTCCCGTTGTACGGCACCGTGCCAGTGCTGGTGATCTCCATCCTGAGTTCATCGGTAGTGGCCGGTATCGACAGCACGAAGGTGCAAGAACCCGTGAGGTCCTTCTCGTTGAGTGTCTTGACTAGAGAGCCGTCGACGTAGATCTCGACGTCCATATCGCCGTCGGCCTTCCAGCCGCAGTCGGGGCCGATCTTGAAGGTGGTGTTCTTGCCGGGTGTGGGCGGCTGCAGCCCCGCGACCCCAGGATTGCCGATGACCTCGTCCGGCGTCTTCGATCCCTCGCTGGTCCCGTGGACCGCGCCCCAGGTCGCCAGGTTCTGGAGGTCCACCGTCACGTACATGTCGGCCTTCCAGGAGAACTTGGCCTGCTGCTCCATCTCCGTATCGTCAGCCTCCCGGGGCCGAATCACCTCGATGGCATCCATCCCCGGCGGCAACGGCACCTTCAACGAATCCACATCGTAGGCGTCCGTCTTCAGCCGATTGTCGAAGTCGGTGTCGCTCCGGTTCCGAAACGCGTTGGGATCCGAATGCGTGCGACTGTCGAACAGCAGCTGCACCTCGTTCCCATAGGCGTCGTCGATGTAGACGCCGTTGTACACGTTGTGGTTGTCCTTGCGGTCGTGGAACACCTTGTTGGGCGTGGTGATCGCATCCCGATACCAGGCATTGTTGGAGCTCAAGTAGATGTTCCCATTGGAGTGCACCCAGCCGGCGAACTCCATGGGCGGCCCGTTGGTGGCCTCCAGATCCTTCTCGAAGAACACCCCGAACTGGAAGATGGGAATCGCCTGCGCCTTGGCCGAAATGAGAATGGCGCTGGTGTTCTCCATCACATCCTTGGCCTCGGAGAAGATCTCCACTTGCTGGGTCAGGGAGTACAGCCCTGCGAACTCTCCGTCGGTGATGGTCTCGATAATGATGTCCCCGGTCTTGGTCACCGAGAAGTTGTCGAACGTGAACCCCTCCAGGGTTGGCGGCTTGAGGGCGTCCAGCTCCTCTTTGGCGATGTTTCCGTCGTCCATAGCGACGGCCAGTTGGCCCATGAGGGCTTCGGTGCTCGCCTCCGCCGCGTAGAAGACCCGGGAGTTGCGATAGTCCAGACTCGTGGTCCTGATCGTCGTCATGGCGCCCAGCACCGCGGCGGCGAGCAGTACCGAGATGAGCAGCAGCACCATCAGGGTGGCCTCCAGGGCGAAACCCCTGATGTCGTTGCGCAATGCTCTGACAATCTTCAACATAGGTCCTCCACGCTCAGGGAACACGACCGTATGTCTCCTCGGTGCGCGGGGCCGCGCTGCGCGACCATCCTACACCGATAGTATCCGTATCGCCGGCGCCGGCCCCGCCGTGGCGCTGCGCGCCATACTGGGCGAGACTCACACCCGGCGGGGCGCTGTCGAGCCGATATCGAGCCCGGTTGTGCCTCGGGAAAGCCAAATCGGCGAGCCAGGCGATGAGCACGACGGTGGCCGCTGCGAGGCAGTAGGAGGCTCCGGCCTCGGCCACGTGAATCGCGTCGTGTTCTCATCTGCATTGCCTCCGGCAACCCGGCTGTCGTCTCCTGGCCATCCCAAGCCCGGAAGACGACCCGTGGCTTTGCGTCCCACGGTTACCCGTGGTTTGCTCTTATCGGTCAGCAACGCGCACTGGGCCATCCAGCCCAGATACCCGCAACTGCTACTACCTGCCAGTGCAACCCGGATGCCACCACGGCCGACCCGGGCCACCTCCTTTGCACAGGGCAACTTAGGCCAGTGCCCCGCCGCGCGCTGTGAAAAGAGTCACAACCGGACACCTGTCAAAATGCCGGGCCGCGGGCGAATTGCCTGGTGATGTTTGTCACACTACTGAAGCCTTCAGCCGCCTGCCAGCAGTTCGCGATTCGCGATTCGCAGTTCGGGGAGTGGCGCAGGGATCACGAACTGCGAACCGCGGATCGTGAATTGCCCTGAAGGCAGTCGGCAGTCGCTGGAGCGGTTCGCAATTCGCAATTCGTGGGACTGCTCAAGGGGATTACGAATGGCCAACAGCCAGCCGGGAAGTACTGCGGCGACCACGAACTGCCAATTGCGAACTGCGTACTGCCAGCCCGAAGGCTGACGGCTCCCCCCCGTCCCCCACCCCCCCAACGCAACCATCCGCGCTAACCATGCATCTAACCCATTGGACCCCCGGGAGACACCTCCCCGAAACCTGGGAGCCCCCGTCTCCGTAGGGGTCGGTGGATCGATAGGGTATCTGCGGCGTGTTGGGCACCTTGCTGCCCGGCAAGGAGGCTCGCTGGAGGGGACGAGCGGGACCACGCTTAGCCCGGCCCAACACGCCGCAAGTACTTACTAAAGGAACGGGGAGTGGCATCTGCCACTCCCCGTTTTGCACCGGCAAACCGGCTGGAGAGGTCAACTTGGCATCTGGAACTCCCCTTCCAGCCGGAGAATCTGTGCCGCCACCGACGCCCCGGACGAGCCGCCGGCCGAGTCCCGACGCTCGATCGAGCCCTCCCAGGAGTCCAGCGAAGCCACCAGGGATGGCAGCAGTGGGTGGATGGCACCCGCCTCATCCGGCGGCACGTCGCCGAGGTGGAGGCCTCGGGTCTCCGCCAGCTTGACCAGGCGGCCCACCAGCCCGTGGGCCTCGCGAAACGGCACGCCCGCCGCCGCGAGGCCCTCGGCGAGGTCCGTGGCCAGCAAGTCCCGATCGAGGGCGGCGGCCATGCGCTCCGGCACCGGCTCCAGGGTCTCGACCGCGCCCCGAACGGCAGGCAGGGTGAGCAGCATCGTGTCTACCGCGTCGAACAGGAAGGCCTTGTCCTCCTGAAGGTCCTTGCTGTACCCCGCAGGAAGCGCCTTGAGCAGCGAGAGGAGCCCGGCGAGGTCACTCAGGACCCTGGCGGACTTCGCCCGGGCCAGCTCGAACACATCCGGGTTCCGCTTGTGGGGAAGCAGGCTCGAGCCGGTGCAGTAGCCGTCGGCCAGACGGATGAAGCCGTACTCGGAGGACGCGTAGGTAAGCAGCTCGCCGGCTAGACGAGACATGTGCGTCGCCAGCAACGCCAGGGCGAACAGCAATTCCGCGGCGAAGTCTCGGTCGCCCGTGACGTCCAGGGCGTTGGAGGCCGGACGATCAAAGCCCAGGGTCCCCGCAAGGAAGTCCCGATCCACCGTTACGCTCGACCCCGCCAACGCCCCGGAGCCCAGCGGCAGCTCTGCCATGCGCCGGGCCGCGTCGGCCAGTCGTGCCCGGTCTCGGGTGAGCGGCCATGCGTGGGCCAGGAGCACATACCCCCACCGCACCGGCTGCGCCCGCTGACCGTGGGTGTAGCCAGGGAGGTAGAGGTCGAGACCCCGCTTCGCCTGCCCCAGGAGCGCCCGACCAAGCCCCACTAGCTCACGCTCGACGGCGTCGCTCGCCTCCAGCCCCCAGAGGCGCAAGTCAGTCGCCACCTGATCGTTGCGGGACCGCCCGGTATTGAGCTTGCCGGCAAGCTCTCCCACTTCCTGGTAGAGGAGTCGCTCCACCAGGGTATGTACATCCTCGTCTGGGGCTCCCACGCCTGCGCCATCGGCCAGGCGCTGGGCCACGCACTCGAGGCCGTCACACAGCTGCGCTTCCTCCTCTGGTTGCAGCACTCCGGCTCGCGCCAGGGCCTTCACCCAGGCCTTGGATGCCCGGACGTCCTGGGGCCACAACCGGTAGTCCACCGGGAGGCTGCGGTTGAGCTCAGCGGCCGCTGCCTCCATTCCCTCGACGAACCGGCCACCCCAGAGTCGATGTTCCGCTGCTGCTTCCCCGGCCTTAGGGTCAGTCTCCATCCCCGTGCGCCGCGTCACGCCACCTCCATCAGGCGGTTGGGCCGGTTCGCTACCTCTGCCGCGATCCTAACCGGCAGGCCGAAGAGATTGATGAAGCCGGCTGCGTCGGCCTGGTCATAGACCTCGTCGGCGCCGAACGTGGCATGCTGACTCGAATAGAGGGAGAAGGGGCTCCGGCGCGACATGACCGTCACCGTGCCCTTGAACAGTCGGACCCGCACGGCACCCGTCACCCGCTGCTGGGTGACCGAGATTAGGGCATCTAACGCATCCCGTTCCGTGGTCCACCATCGCCCCTCGTAGACAAGGTCGGCGTAGCGCGGCGCGAGTTGGTCTTTGAGCGCGAGGGTGCGGCGGTCGAGGACCAGCTGCTCCAGCTCCCGATGCGCCGCTCGGAGCACCGTGCCGCCGGGCGTCTCGTAGACCCCGCGGGACTTCATGCCTACGAGCCGGTCTTCCACCACGTCGGCCCGACCCACCCCGTGGGCGCCAGCCAGCTCATTGAGCCGCTCCAGCAACGCCACCGGCGCCAGGGGGGCGGCGTCCAGGGCCACTGGCGTCCCCTGCTCGAAAGCGATGGTCACCTCTTCCGGCTCGTTGGGCGCGGCTGTCGGATCAGCAGTCAGGAGGAACACGTCCGGCGACGGTGCCGCACCCGGGTCCTCGACGATTCCCCCCTCGGTGGAGCAGTGCCACAGGTTCTGATCCCGAGAGTACGGCTGCTCCTGGCTGGCCTTTACGGGGATCCTCCGCTCCCGCAGGAAGGCGAGCAGGTCTTCGCGACCGCGGAATGCCCACTCGCGCCACGGCGCGATCACGGTGAGATCCGGGGCTAAGGCCTGAAAGGTCAGCTCGAAGCGGACTTGATCGTTGCCTTTCCCAGTGCACCCGTGGGACAGGTGAGTTGCGCCTGCGGCCCTGGCCGCTGCGACCTGGCCGGCCGCTATGACCGGTCGGGCCATGGCCGTGCCGAGCAGGTACGAGCGTGCATAGACCGCGCCGGCCCGGAGCGTGGGGAACACGAAGCCCTCGACGAACCGCTCCCGCAGGTCGTCCACCACGCACTCCACCGCACCGGATCGTACGGCCTTCTGCTCCACGCCGGCCAGGTCGTCCTCCCCCTGCCCGACGTTGGCCACGTAGCACAGCACTCGTGCTCCGTAGGTCTCCTTGAGCCAGGGCACGATAGCTGAGGTGTCGAGCCCGCCCGAGTATGCCAGGGTGACCAGTGGACCCATGATACCACCGCTCCTGCGTGACTGTATGTCTATGCGTGATAGCGCATGAACATACAATACCCGACGGTGGCGTCAAGGGGTGAGGCCGGCGAGCTTCCGGATCCTGGTGGTGACGCCGCGGCGGGCGCGCTCGGAGCGGGCGATGATCAGGATGGTATCGTCCCCGGCGACCGTGCCGACGACGTCCTTCCATCCCTGTCGGTCGATGGCGCTAGCGATGGCGTTGGCACTCCCGGCGGGGGTCCGCAGCACCAGAAGGTTGCCCACCCCTTCCAGCGAGATCAGGAGCGTCGGCAACAGCTGTTCCAGGGGAGGCTGCAGCACAGAGGCCTCGGGCGGGGGCGCATAGTGCACCGTGCCGTCGGGATCGGTCAGCTTGACGAGCCTCAGCTCGTGAAGATCCCGCGACAGGGTTGCCTGCGTAACCTCTATGCCCTCGGCCCGAAGCAGGGAGNNTCTTCATGTGTCGGTAGTCAGATGATCCTCAAGGTGAAGCCTACTAAATGTAGGGGCGTAGCCTGCTGCGCCCCTACCGAGGCTACTGAAGCAAACTGCCATCTCATCGGATGTCACACGCACCGGTGGGCCCCTCCGGAGCGTGTCGCTTAGTAAGCGAACTTCTGGGACACGACATCGGCCGCGATCCGAATTCCGTTGCTCAAGGGCTCCTCCTACGGGGTAGGGTGAACCCGTCGACCTGCTACATACGTCGCCAAGATGTCCGACGCTTCGGCCCCGAGGACCAATCCCGCCACCTCGGCCTCGCCCAGGCCGGGCTGGAGGTCAGCCCGGACCACGCACAGATCCGCCCACATCCCCGGCGCAAAGGACCCCACCGCGTGATCCATCCCAATGGCCCGGGCGGCGTCCACCGTGACTAGCCGCATGGCCGTTTCCGGAGCCATCCCAGCCAACTCCCTGGCCGCCCGGGCCTCGGCAAACAGGTCCAGGGTATCGACGCTCGCCACCGAATCGGTCCCCAGCCCCACCTGCACACCAGCCTCAAGCAGGGAAGCAAGCGGCGGGGAGCCATGTCCATGCCGCCGATTCGACCGGGGGCATGCGGCGACCGCGGTGCGGCTGCGGGCAAGGCAGGCGATGTCGTCTGCGTCAGCCTGGACGGCGTGGATGGCGAGGAATCCGTCGCCCAGGAGTCCCAGCCGCTCCAGATAGGCGATCGGCGACCTCGCCCGGGGGGGCAGAGGAATGCGGCGGATCCGCCAAGTCCAGGCAAAGGCCCCCGCCCCCCGGGTCACGAACTTGGACTCCACCGGCGACTCGGCTACGTGTGACGCCACCGGCAGGCCCTCCGCCCGGGCGTAGTCGGCCGCGCGGGCGAACAGTCCCGGGCTCACCGTGTAGGGTGCGTGAGGCGAGATCCCGATGGCGACGGTGGGCGGGGCGTCCCGCCGCAGGCCGTCCACCATTCGCACCAGGTTCGCGAACGCCTCCCCGCAGCGCGCCGGGTTGGGCTCGATGACCTCCTGATAGCAAATGCCACGCCCGCCGAGTTCGGCGAGGGCCTGGACCGCGGCACCAGCGACGCCCGTGTCGGCAACGGTCGTGGTGCCGTATCGCCAGGCCTCCAACACGCCGGCCCGGGCCCCCTCTAGATACGTGTCGTCGCCCGTGGTCTGCCTGATGCGGCTCATATGGAGGAGCCAGGCGACGAAGTCCGCCTCGGGCAGCTGACCCCGGAAGGGGTGAAGCTCGAGGTGGGTATGGGCGTTGATCAACCCCGGCAGGACCACCGCGTTGGGATACTCGACTGACGCCGCTTCGGCCGGCCGCGGTACCTCATCGTCTCCACCCACGGCGGCAACGCGTCCGTCGTCACCAATCAAGAGCGCCCCGCCGGCGATGGGCGGCGAGGTGACGGGCCATACAATCCCTGCGGTGACGCGCGCGGGGAGCGGCGGGGACGGCACCGCCCGCGGGGACTCTACCAGTGACGCCCTACCTGCGACGGAACCACTGGAGAGAGCGGGAGCCGCTTCTTGGCAGCCTGCTGCGGGTTGCAGGACACACTACGGTGTCCTGCTAAACAGGCGGGTGAGGTAGTTGTGGTACGGGCAGAACTCGGTGGGCTCGGTGCCCGGGATGAACCACTCGAAGTAGACGGCTTCCCGGGGGCAGAAGTCGGTCGCCCGGTAGCCGGTGGTGTTGTCAATCCGGAGCAGGGTCAGCCCTTCGGGCCGCTCCCAGCCTTCCGGTGGCAGGCGGCGCTCATACACCTCGCGCATGTACTGGGCCCAGACCGGCGCAGCGAGCCGGCCACCCTGGGCGTTGGCCATGATCTTCTTCGGCTGATCAAAGCCAATCCACACGGCCGTTACCAGCTCCGAGGTGAAGCCAATGTACCACACGTCGGTACCGTCGTTGGTGGTGCCGGTCTTCCCACCGGCTGGATGGCTGAATCCACCCCTGACGCGAACCGCCCCGAATGCCGTTCCGCCTCCTTTGACGACACCCTCCAGCATGTTGGTGACCAGCCACATGTGCTCTGGGTCGATGATGCGGTTGCGCCGCACCCTGGGTTGCCAGACGATGTTCCCCTTGGCATCCTCCACCCGCAGTATCCCCACCGGCGCCGCCTGGGTCCCCAATGTCGCAAACGCGGTGTACGCCGAGGCCATCTCAATGGGGATGACCGAGCCGGAGCCGATGAAGACGGACGGGACCCTGGGCAGGTAGGTCGAGATCCCAAACCGCCGCGTTTCGCCGATCACCGCCGGCACCCCCAACTCTCGACCCAGGTTGATGGCGACCAGGTTACGCGACAACTGCAGCCCACGCCGCAGCGTCATGGGGCCGTAGAACCGGNNCTGATGGGCCCGTCATCGATCATGTGGCTGGCGGGCTTACTAGCGCGAATCGCCGCGGTGAACACGAACGGCTTGAAGGTGGACCCCGCCTGGCGCTCAGCCTGCGCCGCCCGATTCCACTCGGAATCACCGAAGTCACGGCCGCCTACCATCGCCCGGACGTAGCCAGAATCCGCATCCAGTGTGACGAGGGCCCCCTGCAAGTATGGCGTCAGCGTGCTCTTCACCCCGGGCGTGCGCAAGGAGTCTAGGAACTGCTGATAGGTGAGATGCTGGTACAGCCCCAGGCCGCCGGAATCGGGCGGCAGGCCAGCTTCGATGAGCTCGAGCTGCTGATCCAGGGCCTGCTCCGCCGCNNNNTCCCGGGAGCTAAGGAGCAGTGGGTAGGCCTTCCACCGCTCCGCCTCCTGGGCCGTGATGTAGCCCTGGTCGCGCATGAGGTTGAGCACCAGGTTGCGGCGCTGCACGGCACGCTGGGGGTGACGGCGCGGGTCATACCGTCCCGGCCGTTTCACGATCGCAGCGAGCAGCGCGGCCTCGGCGAGGTTGAGGGAGCGGGCCGACTTTCCGAAGTACCGCTGAGCGCCCGCTTCCACGCCGTGCGCGCTCCCACCCAAATAGATCTGATTGAGGTACAGCTCGAGGATGCGATCCTTGGAATACGTCTTCTCCAGNNCTCCAAGGCCACCCGCATCTCTTTGACCTTGCGCCGGATCGTTTTGGTGCTCGGCAGCTTCTCCGGAAAGACGTTGCGCGCGAGCTGTTGGGTGATGGTGGAGAAGCCCTCCGCGTAGCCCAGGGCCATGAGGTTGGCTTTCGCTGCGCCGACCACTCGACGATAATCGATCCCTCCGTGGTCGTAGAACCGTTTATCCTCTACCGCGATGAAGGCGGCACGGACCGCAGGGTCGATCTCGTCGAACCGGAGCACCGTGCGGTGCTCGGCTCCCACCTCCTGTATCAGCCTCCCATCGGCCGCGTAGACCTTGAGGGACTGGGTGGGACGCCAGGATTCGAGGACCGCGATGGAGGGACAGGCCCCGCCGGCACAGGCCCGGCTCCAGGACCCGTAGACGATCCCCAGGCCCAGCCCCGCGGCGACGAATCCCGAGAATGCTACGGCGTGCACCCTGCCGGGTGACCACTTCCAGGGAAGCCAGGAGGCCCCGCGAGCCCACAGCCACCGAGTGCTGCTGCTGTGTGTTTCCATATCCCTAAACTCCCTAACCTAGTCCGGCCCGATTCAACTTGCCAGCGGTGAGGGGGGCACATAAGCTTCGCCGCGGGATGGGAGCCCGGGTCCTAGGTGCTGGGTGCTAGGTGCTAGGTGCTAGGTCCTGGGGTGTGTCGGTGGTGTGTGGTTGGTGCTAGGTGGTTGGTGGTTCGTCGTCGAACGCGCATCCTCCAGGTGCCGCCACCGCGGCGGCGAACCACGAACTGCGAATTGCTGATTGCAAATTGCTCTCCGACGGCTGAAGGCTCAGGATGAGAGACTTCATCAACGAACTCACCTGGCGCGGACTTGTCGATGACCAGACCCCGGGTCTGGCGGAGCGCTTGGCCCGGGGCCCCATCACCGGCTATGTGGGTTTCGATCCAACCGCGGAGAGCCTCCAGATCGGCAATCTCGTACCGGTCATGTTGCTGGCCCATCTGCAGCGGGCCGGCGGGAAGCCCATCGTGGTAATTGGCGGGGGCACTGGCATGATCGGGGATCCCAGCGGGAGGCGAACCGAGCGGCCGCTGCTGGACAAGTACACGATCGAGGAGAACGCGGCGCGACAGCGCAAGCAGTTCGAGCGGTTCCTCGACTTCGATGCCGGTGCGCACAGTGCGGAGATGGTGGACAACAGGGAATGGCTGAGCCCCCTCAACCTGCTGGCCTTCCTCCGGGACATCGGCAAGCACTTCACACTCTCCTACATGCTGCAGAAGGAGTCGGTGAAGTGTCGCCTGGAGGAGGGTATCTCGTACACCGAGTTCAGTTACATGTTGCTCCAGGCGTACGATTTCCTGCAGCTCTATCGTACCAGGGGGTGCGAGCTACAGATGGGCGGGTCCGATCAGTGGGGTAACATCACAGCCGGGCGGGAACTGATCCGTCGTGTCGAGGGTGGAGAGGCTCACGGCCTGTCCGCTCCCCTGCTCACGTCCTCCGTCGGGGGGAAGTACGGCAAGACCGAGGAGAGCAGCGTCTGGCTGGACCCGGGGATGACGACGCCGTACAGGTTCCATCAGTCCTGGATC
>JABAOC010009151.1_pt2 | contig 12980 bp, 8 predicted proteins | sample 7062161 | NCBI WGS metagenome assembly JABAOC01 (sample SAMN14538625, study PRJNA623070) | marine sediment metagenome | biome: marine biome [ENVO:00000428]; feature: marine pelagic biome [ENVO:01000023]; material: deep marine sediment [ENVO:00002113] | place: India: Gulf of Khambhat ... | reverse complement strand
AGAGAGTGAAAATCCGGAGAAAGAAAAAGTTCATGCTTTTGGCTATGATATCTTCAGGGAGCTGCCTGAGCCCATAACAGAAGGGCCGGTGGATGAGAATTACCTGCTCAGCCCTGGTGATGAGATTATGGTGACCGTCTGGGGTCAACTCAACCTCGAATACTCTCTGACTGTGAGCGAAGAGGGATACATCACTATTCCTGATGAAGGGGGAAGAGTGTTCACCAATGGCGTGAGTTTAAAGGAATTGAAAAGCCTGATAGCCAAGAGGTTTTCTCAGATATACTCCAGCTACATCAATGTAGATAACCCATCCCAGAGTACAGCCTTTGTTGACGTGAAGCTTGCCAAGGTGCGGAAGCTATTAGTCTACATTGTCGGTGAGGTTGACACTCAGGGGGCGTACACCATTAGTTCCTCTGTCGCGACCTTACTGAATCTATTGAATAATGCCGGAGGAGTCAAAGAAACAGGCTCGCTCAGAAACATAAAAATTCGAAGAGCCAACGGGAAAACCGATGTGGTGGACCTGTATGAATTTCTCATCGCAGGGGTGCTCGATTCAAAGAAGACGCGTCTCGGGTATGGCGATTACATCATTGTTCCCTTGAAAGAGAAGTCGGCGACAATAACAGGCGAAGTGAAAAGACCTGGAATATACGAAATGATAGGAACCGAGGGGCTCAAAGACTTAGTGCGATTCGCCGGAGGCTTGACATCTAACGCCTACCTCAAGAGGTGTCAAGTTAAACGGTTCGAAAGGGATGTCGGAGAGAAGTTCTTCGAATTGAATCTAGAGAGGACTTTAAAAGACCAGAAAACAGATTTTGCTCTCAGCGATGGAGATGCAGTCTGTGTCTTTCCGAACATTTTGGAAAGAAGAAGAATTGTTGAAATAAGAGGCGAAGGAATCACAAGACCCGGGATTTACGGGTACACAGATGACATGACTGTCAAAGATTTAATCGAACAGGCAGAAGGGTTGAAAGAATCGGCTTATCTGGACAGGGCTGATCTGGTGAGAACAGAGGAAGACTTTTCTAAAAAAATGACGATTTTCTCACTCAAAGACCTTTTTCAGAAAGAGCCACAGGGTCAGTACAGATACACTGGAAATGACGAGAAGAATTTCGGACTTATAGAAATGGACCAAATCACCATCTATTCGTCTTACGAAATGAAAGGACAAGATAAATACGTCACCCTAGAAGGTCACGTGAAGGAACCCGGACGGTATATCCTCCCCGAAAACATGACACTGTACGATTTGCTTTTTTCAAGAGGTGGATTTCAAGATGAAGATTTTAAAAAAAGAGCCTACCTGGAATTAGGCCATGTCTTCAGAAAAATCCCAAGAGAACTCGAGGAAAAAGTAATCACCTTCCATTTAGGAAGATTACTCAATGGAAATGCCGAAGAAAATATGTATTTAGAAGATGCGGACAGGATAGTGGTCTATTCCTTTGAAACCATGGAGACCAAGCCTTTTGTCACCATCGAAGGCCTTGTCAAACGTCCGGGCTCCTATCCGCTGGCTGAAAACATGACCCTGGAAGATTTAATCATTCTGGCCGGAGGGCTTCGGCCCGAGGCGTATAAAATCGAAGCCGTCATCGCCCGGATTCAACCCGGAAAAGAAGGAACTCAAGGAAGTGTGGCCACTATTGTCGTCCCTGTAGAGTTAAATTTTTCCAGCAATCCTGGAGACGATAAAGTTCTCCTTGAAACTTACGATAAAATCGTTATCAGAAATCTGCCCGAATGGGAACCCCTTCCCGTGGTGAGCGTGGAAGGGCAGGTTAAATACCCGGGAAGCTACTCGCTCGAAGAGCGGCAGGAGAGAATCTCGACTATCATAAAAAGAGCCGGGGGATTAAAGAAAGAGGCCTTCGCTGAGGGAGGAGTCCTTTTCCGCCGGAAGGACATCCTGGAGATGTCTCCCGTCAAAAACGATGAAAAGGAAAAATTGGCCATTAACCTCAAAGGCGCACTCAAAAACCCGGGCGGGACTGATGATTTGATCTTAAAAGACGGCGACCAAATCTTTGNNAATCCCTCCATTCTTCAGTACAAAGAAGGCAAAAAAATTGACTATTACATCAAGCTCTGCGGAGGATACACTAAAGACGCAGATAGAAAGAATATCGTCGCTTACCTGCCGAATAACATCGCCTACAAGAAAGAGAAATTCCTTTTCTTGAGTTTTAATCCTTCCCTTCTTCCCGGAAGCAAAATTGAGGTCCCCTTTCGAGGAGAGAAGGCAAAAATAGACATTGTGGAAGTGAGGGGGGCTGTACAAAAACCGACTTTAATCCAACATAAGCGAGGGAAGAAGCTGGATTATTACATCCAGGAGTGCGGAGGGTATACGGAAACAAGTGATATCCAAAATATTATTATCTATCTTCCCGATGGAGTCCCCCTAAAAAGAGAAGGGACCCTATCATTTAATCCAACCATCTCGCCGGGAAGTATCATCGAGGTTCCCTTTAAAGAGAAAAAGGATCAAAGCCAGTCACCGAACAAAGCTGGAGAAAAGGAATAATGGAAAGCGGAAGACAGGTTTTTGCTGAACATGAAGAGGTCAATTTCATAAATTATGTGAATATTCTCCTTAAAAAAAGATGGCTGATCATCCTCGGTGTATTTTTCTGTGTTCTTGTGACCGGAATATACTCGAAAACGCGCCCTCCCCAGTACACCGCTTCTGCCAAATTCCTCCCTTCTAAAAACCCTGAGATGACATCCAGGATGGGAACCCTGATCGGGACATCGGGAAGGGTGGAGACCATCGAAAACAATGTGACCTCAGCCTACTACACAGAGCTTATGAAGAGCTCGCCCTTTTTAGAACGAATCGTTCAGCGAAAATTTCTCATCGAGAAAAAGGGAGAAGAAGTCGACCTCATTTCATTCTATGGGAATGAGATAGAAAAAGGGACAGACCGTCTGAGCAGAGTGATAAACACAGTGGGCAAACAACTTGAAGTCTCCACTCACAGGACAACAAAAGTCGTCACGATCAGTTATCCGGCCGAAGACCCCGAGCTTTCAGCCGCGATTGTCAACGCTTTTCTTGAAGAGCTTATCAAATATAACCAGGATATGAGGGATAACAAAGCCAGGCAGAATCGTGAATTCATAGAAAACCGGCTTGAAGAAAACAGAAAGCTTCTCAAAGAGGCGGAGGAATCCCTGGCTGAGTTTACGGCAAAGAATAAAAAGATTGCCACTCCTGACCTGGAAGTCGAACTGGACCGGTTAAAAAGAAACGTCAAAGTTCAAGAAGAAGTGTTTATCACCTTGAAAAAGCAGCTCGAGCTGGCAAAGATAGAAGAGCAGGAGAAAAAACCGATCATCGAAATCATCGAAAGAGCCTCTGTTCCCCTGCATAAATCCAATCCGAAGACCAAGCGGAACGTCATTCTGGCCGGGTTTGTCAGTCTCTTTTTCTTCATAGGTCTGGCCTTTGTCCTGGATTACATTTCAAAGCTGACTCCTGATGAAGAGCGTTACAAAGAGTTTTATGAAAATCTCAATGACATTAAAAACGATTTCAGGTTCATAACAAGAATTTTCTCCAGGAGAAAAAAAGGCTCATGAAAATTTGATTCATAATTGTTCTCTTCAAATTTTCGTAGCCAATCCAAACTTTCTAATCATTTCTTCCATCCTGTCTTCTATCCTGCAAACTCCTATTGACAGATTTTCACCACTCCTCTGAGCGAAGAACCCACAGAGAATAGACAAGCGGCTCTTTTTTCTTTAGAATAAAATCAGTATAAATTCTAATGAGGAAACAAAAATGATCGGTGTAATGGCCGATTCACACGACAATCTTCATGCGGTCAAAAAGGCTGTTCAGCTCTTCAACGACGCTGGATGTGAGCTGGTCATTCATGCCGGGGACTTCGTCGCTCCTTTTGCCGCCCGAGAGCTCGAAAACCTCAACTGCCCGGTCAAAGCCGTGTTCGGCAACTGCGACGGAGAAAAAAAAGGGCTGGAGAAAGCCATCGCCTCATTTGGCGAGATCAAAGAAGCCCCTCTGACATTCACTCATGACAAACGTCACTTTCTTGTGACGCATGTCCACACAGGCCTTAAAACTTATATTCACTCTAAAAAACACGATGTCATTATTTTTGCTCACACTCATAAGCCTGAAATCAGAAAGGATGGAAAGATCTTGATCTTGAATCCTGGCGAGACAGGCGGATGGGTTTCTGGAAAAAGCACAGTGGCTCTGCTGGATATAGAAACTTTATCCGCAGAAATCATACCGCTGTAAGACAATAAAAGGGGTACTGGCTCCTTGTGATAATAAGTGGCCTGTCCTCTTTTTTAATGTCTACTTTTTAAAAAAATGCCTCGTCAAATCAACAGACGTCAGAAGCCAGCCTGGCAAAAAGTCCGCAAGTCATTTCCCCCAGCCAAGTCCGGAAGGCCAAAATTCCCCAAGAAAGGCTCCTCCAGAAAAAAATAACTCATTTCTCAATGGTTTTGGAACTTATTTCAGACATTTAGTAATAAAAAGCCAATTTTTTTGTAAAAAATGCTCTTTTTTTTAAAAACATGCCTTATTTTGTAAAAAAATGTCTTATTTTTATGAAATATGCCCATTTTTTGTGAAAATACACTTTTTTACTCTCCCTTTACATCTTTCCCTCGTGTCAAATGTCCAGTATTGTGCCTGGATCTCTAAAAAGGAGGGTAAAAAAGGTGCGCCGTTTGACATCCGAAATTTTAAGAAATCTAAATCTCCTATCATCCCTTTCTCCTCAGTGTCCTTTTGAGTCAAACATCTAATATCAAGGTCTGACCCTCAAAATACCAGAGTCTATCGAGCATTAAATTATCAATAGGGCTAAGCTTAAAAGCATCGGACAAAGCCTTGCCTCATCGAAACATTGAATAATTAGAGGGGCTGTATTATACTTAGTACTCATTTTTAAGGAGTTACGCGAATGAAAAAGGTCATCATAATGGGTGCTGCAGGAAGAGACTTCCACAACTTCAACGTCTACTTTCGAAGCAACACAGCCTACGAGGTAGTCGCTTTCACCGCCACACAGATTCCGGATATCGAGGACAGAAAATACCCTCCTGTTCTCTCCGGAGAATCTTACCCAGAGGGAATCCCGATACACCCAGAGGAGGAGCTTCCCTCTCTCATCAAAAAACACGGTATCTCCGAGGTTTTTTTCGCGTACAGTGACGTCTCCCATGAGTACGTCATGCACAAAGCCTCCCAGGTGCACGCGGCTGGGGCCAGTTTCACTCTCCTGGGCCCTGACGAGACGATGATCAAGAGTCAATTCCCCCTGATTTCGGTCTGCGCTGTCCGGACTGGCTGCGGAAAAAGCCAGACAAGCCGGAAAATCGCGCTTCTCCTTAAAGAAAAGGGAAAAAGAGTCGTTGTCATCCGTCATCCGATGCCTTATGGGGATTTAGCCACCCAGAAGGTCCAGAGGTTTGCCACCTACGAGGACATGATCGAACAGGAATGCACCATCGAGGAAATGGAAGAATACGAGCCCCACATCAAGAACGGCATCATCGTTTATGCGGGCGTGGATTATGGAGCTGTCCTTGAAGAGGCTGAAAAAGAAGCGGATATCATCCTCTGGGACGGCGGAAATAATGATTTTTCCTTCTACAAAGCGGATTTGGAAATTGTGGTCGTCGACCCGCACAGGCCCGGCCATGAGCTCTTGTACCATCCAGGAGAGACGAACTTCAGGAGAGCCCAGGTCCTCGTGATCAACAAGATAGACAGCGCCGAAAAAGAAAAACTCGACCGGCTGCTCGAAAACATAAAAAAGTGCAATCCCGAAGCCACCATTATCCGCGCGAACTCCGCTATTTCTGTTCCTGAAGGGGAGGAGATTGCGGGCAAAACCGTCCTCGTTGTGGAGGATGGGCCGACCCTGACGCACGGAGGGATGCCGTACGGGGCGGGAATCATCGCCGCCAAGCAATACGGCGCTTCCACAATTGTCGACCCCCGGCCGTATGCGGTGGGCAGCATCAAAGACACCTTCCAGAAATATTCTCATCTGGATAAAGTGCTCCCAGCCATGGGCTACGGGAAAAAGCAAACAGCCGAACTGGCCCAGACCATAGATCAAGCCAACTGTGACTTCGTGGTCAGCGGCACGCCCATCGATCTCGGCCGGTTGATCAAAACGAACAAAAGAATCCTCCGCGTCTCCTATGACCTGGAGGAAATCGGTTCCCCTGATTTGAAAGAGGTTCTTCAAGAATTCTGATGAAAAGGAAAATCGCTTTAATCGCCTTCGGAGGAAACGCCATCCTCCCGAACAGCCAGAGAGGACTCCAATCCGAGCAGATGAAAAACGCCAAGAAAGCGGCGCGCCTGATGGTTCATGTGGTGAAAAAGGGATACGACCTCATCATCGTCCACGGGAACGGCCCTCAGGTGGGGAATCTTCTCATCCAGATGGAAGAAGCGGTCACCAAAATTCCGCCTTTTTCGCTTGAAGTCTGTGACGCCATGACAGAAGGGAGTATGGGGTTTATGCTGGAAAAAGCCATCATCAACGAACTCCGCAAGAACTCTGTGGATAAGGAAGTGGCCACTCTGGTCACACAGGTCGTTGTCGACAGGGAAGACCCGGCTTTCGAGAATCCCACCAAGCCCATCGGACCCTTTTACTCGAAGTACAGAGCCCAGCAACTGGCGAGACAGAAAGAATGGACAGTGATCGAAGATGCCGGCCGAGGATACCGCAAGGTTGTCCCCTCCCCTAAACCGATCGATGTTGTTCCGAAGCGTGTCATCAGAGATTTGGTGCGCTCGGGTAAAATCGTCATTGCTTCAGGAGGCGGAGGCATCCCTATTATCATCAACGGACGCGGGCTGTTCCAGGGAGTGGAAGCCGTCATTGATAAAGATTATGCGGCCAGTCTCATTGCCCGGGAAGTCAAGGCCGACCTGTTCATCATCCTCACCAACGTGGAGAGAGTGTATCTGAACTTCGGCAAGCCCGATGAAGAACCCATAGAGGTCATGACCATTAAACAGGCCGAAGAATACCTCTCCCAGGGACAGTTTCCTGCAGGTTCAATGGGACCCAAGATCCAGGCCGCAATCGAATACATCAAGGGCGGAGGCAAGGAAACCCTGATCACCACGGCGAATCAACTCAAGGCCGCCTTGATCAATCGTTCGGGGACGAAAATCAGGGCTTCGCTTCAGGAGAAAGAAAAAAATGCTTGAAGACTTCCTGTCCATCCACGACCTGAGCCTGTATGAATTCAGCCAGATTCTCGACCTGACTGAGAAGATCAAGAAACAACCGCAAAATTACCGTCAGAAGCTCAAAGGAAAAGTCCTGGCGATGATATTCCAAAAACCTTCTCTGCGGACACGGATGACTTTTGAAGTGGGGATGCTTCAGCTCGGCGGAGAGGCCGTCTATCTCAGTCCTTCGGACATTCAGATGGGCACGAGGGAGACTCCTCAGGATGTGGGGAAAAACATGGAGCGTTGGGTCGACGGCATCATGATCAGGACCTTTGCCCACCAGGAAGTCATTGACCTCGCCCAGGCCGCCCGTATCCCCGTGATCAATGCCTTGACCGACCTCCTCCATCCCTGTCAGGCCATGGCTGACTTCTTCACTTTGAGAGAAAATAACAAGGACCTGACCAGCCTTAAACTGGCTTACCTGGGAGATGGGAACAATGTCTGTCACAGCCTCCTCTTCGCCGCGGCAAAATCCGGATGCCAGATGAGTGTGGCTACGCCTAAAGGGTATGAGCCGAACTCAGAAATCGTGAAACAAGCCAAAAAGGACGCGGAAGAGACAGGGGCCAGTTTCCATTTCACGAATGACCCGGGCGAAGCCGCCGACTCCGCTGACGCCGTCTACACGGATGTCTGGGCTTCTATGGGACAGGAGAAGGAAAAGGAGAAAAGAGCCAAGGTCTTCACCTCTTTTCAGGTCAACAGAAAGTTAATGGCCAAGGCCAAAAGAGACGCAGTCTTCATGCACTGTCTTCCTGCTCACAGGGGAGAGGAAGTCACGGATGAAGTCATCGATTCTGCACAATCTGTTGTCTTTGACCAGGCTGAAAACAGGCTCCATGTCCAGAAAATCATCATGCTCTTACTTATGGAAAAAAGAAAAAAGTGACGATGGAAAAAGAAAAAGAAACATTGCTAATCACAGACGAGAATATTGAATTCATAGAAAAAGAACTCTCCCGCACCAACAAACCCCTTTCTCTCCAGGAGGTAACGAAAAAGCTGGCGTACAAGAAGAGATCTGGCCAGATGAGCCAGGAAGTTGTGATATACGACCCTGAATGCAAGTATGAAGTCGGGGACCTCATTTATAAGGAATACGACGAGCCCTTAATGGTAAGCAGCAAGGGAATGGAGCCGTTCAAAGGAGCTGTTGTCCTGAGGGTTGTCGGAAAAATCGATTACAAGGACTTCAACTGCGAGATGCTGGAAGTCGACTACTCGGGAGGGGGCTTATTCCGGAAATACATCGATTACATGAAAAAAACAAAGACACAGGTTCTCCTTCCCAGTAACCTCGAAGGCAAGGCCAAGAATCCCGAGAAGATAGATAAAAAGGAAGACCCGAGGCTCACAGCCCTTCCGATGACGGATAAAGACTTGAAAACTCTTGAAAAGAACCTGCGCGCTGCGCTCTCCAAATCCCCGAAATTCTTCAACTGGAACGATTTCTGGCAGCTCTCAGAGAAACAGGTCGAAATCAAAGACAAGAAAATAGATGAAATTAAAGCTTTTATTGAGGAAACGAAACTCTCTGCGGCGACGACGGAACTTGTGGAAAAATTATTTAATATCAAGAAGACTGACGAGCTTTTCGACCTCCACTGTATGAGCCTGACATATATCTTGGAAAAAAACTACAAGAAAGATTTTACATTCGTCTCTCCTCTCAACTGGGGTAAATGGCACTTGAAGAAAACTCTCCAATCTTTTTCCCAGGGCCTGCCCATCTCTGCGCCCAAAGCCAAAATCCCGCCTTCAGTGGAAGAGACTAAGGAAGAGATTTCCCATCCCTCTGAGACTCCGATAAAGTTCTATCTCGGCTGGAGAGAGATTCTCTCGGGGGGGATAAAAATCCCAAAATCTCTGACTAAAGAATTTTCTCGTGCGCGAGAATACATCTTCACTGATACTGAAGGAGAAAAGGACTATACGGTCTACTTCTACCCCTCCTCCAGCTTCATCCTGGGCTTGAAAGAGTTCTATGAGCCCAACAATGTTCCTCAGGGAGCAAGCCTGACTCTGGAAAGAAAAGGGCTGAATCAGTTCAATTTTTGGCTCAAGAAGTCAAAAAAGAAGCTTTCAGTCTTAAAAATCACCTATGACTCGAAAAAAGACGTGTTCGAACAGAGTGGTGAAGAAGCTTTCACTTTTTCCATTCCGAATAAAATTATTCATCTGGAAAGAGAGACTCTGGAAAACCTCTTATCTCTGTACAAAGAAAGAAAAAAGTTGGAACTCCCTGAGCTTTTGGTCTTTGTTTTCAAGAATTTCGGCCTGGAGGGAAATAAATGCTCCCTTCACTACCTCCGTGCCTATCATCTCGTGGATGTTCTGAAGCGCAGCACTCAGGAGGACATCGAAAAAGCGCTGCTCGCCACTCCTGAATTCTTCCAATCCGATAAAAACGCAGGAATTTTCTTCTACCGGGAAAAAATTGAAGAAGAAGAAGAAAAACCTGAGGTGACTGTAGAGGTTCCTGAGGAAGAACGGATAGAAGAAGCGCCGGATGAAAGACCCCCGCTAGAGGCCCCTGAGGAAGAAATTCCTCTGCCGCAAGCTGAGGCGGAAAGAAGAGAAGAGATACGAGCAGAAGCGCCTCAGGCACAAGTTGAAATGGAAATTGAGGGAGAAGAAAGAGCTGAGAAGCCACCCCCTACAAAAAAAGAAAAGATCTCACGCAAAAAGAGAATGAGGCTGGAGGCAGAAAAAGAGCGACGTGCGAGACGGGGCGTCAAGAGAATCATCGAAGAAAAAATCGAAGTCGAAGAGTCCGAACTGGAAGCCCTCATAGCAATGAAGGAAAAGGAGAAAAGAGAGATTGAGGTCGAAAAACCAACTGTTTCTCCTAAAGAAAAAGAGAAAAAAGCTAAATCGGCTGTCCCTGAGGAACCTGTCTTCGGTCTTTTCGCGGAAAAACTCAAATCTGCTTTAGATAAAAAAGGCAAGGAAAAGAAAGAAAAAGAATAGGCTTTTAGAGAATCTCCCGCAGGGAACCTTTTCTCCGTGTCACGCCAATCTGATCCAGCAATTCCAGAAGGGGAATCGCATACTTTCGAGTGAGTCCGGTTAATTCTTTAAACTCAGCGATGGTCATCTCTCTTTTCCCTGATTTCTTGATATCTTTGATGACCTCATCCAGCCATTTGGAATGGAGGAGCAACCCATCCTTTCCCTGGACAATCTTTTTTCTCTCGATAAGAAGTGAGAGCATCCTCTCCAGTTTCTGCGTTGTGAGCTTAAAATGCTTCCGGAGATCCTCGAAAGAAAACAAACGAAAATCCCCTTTCAAGGACATATCCTCCATCTCCTTCAGAATCCTCTTGTCATCTGAAGTCAAAACGACATTGAAATCAGGGAGAGCGACCTTTCCTGACGACTCCTTAATCTGACCTGTAAGGAGGAGATGCTTCAGGGCGAGTGAAAGAACCCTGGGTTGGAGAGCAAATCTCCTCTGTAATCTTTCCTGGCTGGTTCCACTCTGCTCGGGGTATTTCTCGTGGAAATGCGCGAGAAAGGCGACAATTTTCTGACAGAGAAAGTTAAAGCTTTCCTGGGAAATCAGAAAAAGAGGCTCAAATGAGAGAATCCTTATCTGCCCTTCCCCCTCCAGCTCCTCGGTCAGGCGGAGGATAGATTTCCAGCTTGAAGAAGAAAAATCCCTGATCTCCTTTTCGCCCAAACCGCGTATCCCCTTGTCTTGAGCCAGGATTAAAAGCATGCTTTTTTTGTCCCCCTGAAGTGCTTCAAGAAGTGCGATTCTTTTTTTTTCTTTTGCCCGAGTCACCTTCTCCGAGGAGGGATAGAGAACATGCCCCTTTCCCAGGATATGTCTCTTGCCTGACTCTCGGACTTCGAAATCATCCTTCCATCCCAGAGAAAGAGCCTGATGAGTGTGGACTCGAACAAAATGCGGTGGCGATTTATCTTTTGAAAGAGGCTCATAAAAATGGAAAGAGGCAGCCATCTTCTGTCCCCGGATACACAGAACAGCATCCATCCGTTTCTGCCTTTTCCCAGGGGAAAAATCGACAGCAGCATCAAAACTTTTCGTCTTCATCGAGGTCTCTCCAACTTTTTCTGGCTCAATACCAGGCTCATTCTCCTCAAGATGGGGTCAACAGAAGCCAGGATCACTCTCATCCTGTCTCCCAGCTCAAAAGTCCTACCGGTTCTTTTCCCGACCAGGGATTTTTCTGAGCGCTTGCGGTAATAATCTCCGCCTAAATCAGAATAAGAGACCAACCCATCGACAAAATAGTCATCGAGCTCCACGATCAGGCCCGCACTGGTGATATCAACGATTATACCATCAAATTCCTCGCCAAGTTTCCCTTTCAGAAAGCGGAATATCCTCCACACCAGAAGCTCCCGCTCCGCTTCCTCGGCGGCTCGCTCCTTTTCAGAACAGTGAAGGGCCATGGAAGACAGCAAAGCTATCTTTTCCCTATCATTTTGTAGGGCCTTTTTTAAAATCCTGTGGACAAGCAGATCCGGATAACGTCTGATAGGAGAAGTGAAGTGCGTGTATTCTTTTTTAGCAAGGCCGTAATGTCCAGCGTTTTCTTCCGAATAGACTGCCAGTTTCAGGGACTTCAGCAACTGGAGGCTGACAAATTTCTCCTCATTTTTTCCCTCAACGTCTTTCAGGATACGCTGCAGGTCTTTTGAGCCAATCTTCTTGGGAAGGGGAAGAGAGAGGTCAAAATGGACCAGTATCTCTCTCAATCTCTCCAGATCCTTCAAACTCGGCGGGGGATGAACTCTATACAGCAGGGGTATATCATTCAGGCTCAAAAAGCGAGCCACGGCTTCATTGGCCGCCAGCATGAATTCCTCGATAAGGTGGTGGGCTTCATTCGACTCGAAAGGCACGATCGAATGGAGGCTTCCTTCTTTGTACACCAGCTCTGGCTCGAGGAGGTCAAAATCCAGACTCCCTTCCTCCGCCCTTCTCCTTCTCAAAAGTGATGCCAGCTCCCTCATCAAAAGGAGGTCTGGAATAAGATGGGAATATCTCTTTTTCTCCTTCTCGTTCTCCTGGAATATCCTGTAGACCGCATCATATGTCATCCTCTCCGCGGTTCGAATCAGAGATGGATAGAACTCAGCTTTCACAACCTCTCCCCCCGGATCAATCTCGAGCAGGACCGAAAAAGTTAACTTGTCCTCTTGAGGCCTGAGACTGCAAATGTTATTTGAAAGCCTTTCAGGCAGCATCGGAAGAGTTCGGTCAGGGAAATAAACACTCGTGCCCCTCTCAAAAGCCTCTGCATCGAGGGAAGCACCCGGTTTGACGTAGTGGGAGACATCAGCGATATGGACTCCGAGAAGAAAATTCTCATTCTCGAGCCTTTTGATGCTGACTGCGTCGTCAAAATCCTGGGCGTTTTCACCGTCAATGGTAACGCTCGTCCACTTCCGGAAATCCTTTCTTTCCTTTTTTGCCTGGGCATCTATTCCAGAAGATAGCTCTTTGGCTTCTGCCAGGGCTTCTTTGGAAAACGAAGAAGCCAGGTTAAACATCTTGATAATCACCCGGGTATCCACTCCCGGCTCATCGGGCATGCCCAAGGCTTTAATCAGATGCCTGGTTTTCCTGTCAACTTCGACGATCATCCCGGAATGGAGGGACGGAGGTTTTTTCCCGGCTAAAGGAATCTCCTCTGCCGAAGGAGAATCTAAGGGGAGGAAAAAAAGATTTCCCCAT
>JABAOC010011047.1_pt3 | contig 12985 bp, 14 predicted proteins | sample 7062161 | NCBI WGS metagenome assembly JABAOC01 (sample SAMN14538625, study PRJNA623070) | marine sediment metagenome | biome: marine biome [ENVO:00000428]; feature: marine pelagic biome [ENVO:01000023]; material: deep marine sediment [ENVO:00002113] | place: India: Gulf of Khambhat ... | reverse complement strand
CCCCCGCTGTGGGTGTAGGGGTCCAGCCTGCTCAGCTTGCCCCCCTTGAAGCCGACGTATATCTCTACGCCCGCCGCCTCTATGTCCGTCGGGTTGATCACCCTGACCTCCCCGGAGGCCTGGAGCTTTGCGAGGAGGCTCTGGTAGCGGGCGTTCACCTCCTCCATGAGGTCCCTGACGACCTGGGCCCACTTCCTTGTCCTCTCCTCTATCTCCCCCATCACCTTCCTCCTGTTCTCCCTGACCTGCTCCACCCTCTCCTGGAGCTCCTTGAATGTCCTTGAGTACGAATCGTACATATCCTCGGCGTTCTCGGGCACGTCTGAGAGGCCCATGAGGATGCCGCTGGTCTTCCTTATCTCCCCCAGGATGTCGTCGGAGGTCCTCCCAGTCTCGACGCGCTGCCCCTTTATCAGGGCCTCTGCCTCTGCGTCGTTGAGGTCCCTCCTTGTCCTGTCTATGCTCGCCTTGGTCTCCTCTATCCTACGCCTGAGGTGGCCCCTCCTGTCCTTGAGTAGTGCCAGCTGGATGCGCCCCTCGACATACTGGTCGTTGGTGTCGTCTATTCGTATCCTCAGGACCTCCATCGCCTCCGTGACCTTTCCTATCTCTGCCTCGGACCCGCTCAGCTGGGTCGACAGACCCTCGATGTCGTTCTCTATCTCTGTCTTCTGGGAGGCGAACTCCTTTCGCCAGGAGTCGTAGGTCCGGGACTGGGACTCCTCAAGCTCCACGAATAGGTCGAAGTAGTCGTCCAGGGTGGTGGGCCCGGCCTTGAGCTTCTCCCTTAGGTCCCTCACCCTGCCCTCGAAGCGCCTCTTCTGCTCGTCGGAGGACTCCATCATCTCCTCAAGGCGGACCAGCCTATCCTTAGCGTTCTCTATCGTGTACTCGCAGATGCCCACAGTGCGCTCGTGCTCTATCCTCTCGTCAAGGAGGTCCGACCACTCCCCCCTGAGCTGGTTCAGGGAGCTCTCTGCGTCCATCACGACCTTGGTGTACCTTTCCATCTCCGCCTCTGCTTCGTATAGCTCCCCGTCTGTCCTGTCAAGGTCCCTCTCCAGGTCGGCCAGGGACCCCTCCAGGCTTATGACCCTGCTCCAGGCCATCTCCCTCTGGAGGAAGCCCATCCTTGTCTGGAGCTGCCTCTTCTCCTGTAGCCTCTCGTTCTGCTCCCTCCAGTATGCGAGGGTCTCCCTCGCCCTGTCCAGGAGCTGGTTGAGGCTCTCCTCCTCGCTCAGGATGCCGCTCAGCTTCCTCTTCGCCTCTATTACGTCCTGCCTGAAGGACTCGAAGCCTACGGCCTCCTCTAGGGCCCTCAGGCTCTCCTGGGCTGTGAGGGTGGCGAATCTCTGGGGCATGTTCTGGTGCATGACTATGAGCATGTTGTCTGGGTCGAATCCGAAGTTGCTGAGGAGGTCGACGACCTCGTACTTCTGCACCGTCTTCTGGTTTAGCTCGAACCAGTACTTCCCGTCCCTCCTGAGGTTTCGGGTGAGGCGGATCGTGTCCGAGTCGAACCTGGGGACGGGCCTGAAGCCGTTCTCCCTCACCGAGTTGTCGAGGAGGAGGCTGACCCTCGAAACGTCCTGGTTCCACCTTATCAGGTCGCTGAGCCGCTTCGACCTCTCCGTGTATGTGTCCCCCAGGGCGACGCATATTCCCACGAGTAGGCTGGACTTCCCCGCCCCGTTGGGGCCGCACACGACGTTCACGCCCTCCTTCAATGGGACCCGGGCGTACTCGTATGACATGAAGTTCTCCAGGATGACCTCGCGGATCAGCATCTGGGTTCCTCGGACTCTAGAGACTTAATTTGGCATCATTTTTAAACATACCCAAATACACGCTTAACTCCATCGATGCATGAAAACACCGTCCCCGGCGCTAAAACCTTTTACCACAGCCCTCACGCTTCTAGTTGAGGCATGTTTATGGTTGAACTATCGAAGCCCCAGGAGGAGAGGGCCAAGAGGCTCCACGAAGAGGCCATCGTGGTGGACACCCACTGCGACACCCTTATGCAGTTCCTGCCCCAGTCTTGGCCGGGGAGGAAGGCGAGGAAGCTCGGTGAACGGGCCGACTGGGGGCACATAGACCTTCCCCGGATGGTTGAGGGCGGTGTGACCTGCCAGAACTTCGCAGTATACACAGGCAGAAGGCCCATCGTTCCCGAGGCCACACTGCTAGCCCTGCAGATGGTCGACGCCTTCTACAGGGAGATAGAGGCCAACGACGGAATAGTCGCCGTCACCACCCCAGAAGAGATAACGGTGGCAAAGAAGGCTGGGAGGGTCTGCGGCCTCCTCGCCCTGGAGGGCGCAGAGCCCCTCATGGGCGACCTGGGCGTCCTCAGGGCGTTCTACAGGCTGGGCGTGAGGATGATGAGCTTCGCGTGGAACTACAGGACCCCCTTCGCAGACGGGCTGAACGCAGCCAGGGCCGAGAGCAAGCTCACAGATCTTGGGGTGAAGGCCCTGGATGAGATGGGGATGCTGGGGATGATCTTCGACATCTCCCACCTCTCAGACAGCTGCTTCTGGGACGTCGCCGACGTTGTGAAGGGTCCATTCATAGCGAGCCACAGCAACTCCAGGGCGGTCTGCGAACACCCGAGGAACCTCACAGACGACATGATCAGGGCCCTGGCCGAGCACGGTGGGGTGATGGGGATGAACTTCGCCCCCGCTTTCGTGGACAAGGAAAAGGTTACGGTCGAGAGGCTCGTGGACCACATAGACCACATAGTCGACATCGTAGGCCCGGACCACGTCGGCCTGGGCTCCGACTACGATGGCATAGGCTCGACGCCTGAGGGCCTTGAGGATGTATCCAAGGTTCCGAACGTCACCAGGGAGCTTGTTAGGCGTGAGTACAGCGACGAGGACATCCTGAAGATCCTTGGAGGAAACCACATGAGGGTCTTCAGGGATATTTTGAAATAAAATTCTTCGATTTTGTCTATTTTCATAAAATTTTGAAATTTGTTTATATGTTTCCTTTATTATCCATGTTTTATTTACATATACATGAAAGTTAAATATGTTTGATGTTCTATAATATGTGCGTGAAAAACGAGATGAGAATAATATCTTTCTTGCGCAACAAGGGAATTGCCTTAACATCCATTCTCCTGCTCTCTACTTTCTCATTAGCTCTAGCAGGGTACGCTCAGCCCCCCGAAGTTGTGGTGATGAAGGACGTGGACCCAGTCGACATCCAGCTATACGGTACAGGCAGTCCGGACATGACCAACGTCACGATCTCCGTAACCGGTTACGGCGGCACCTTCGAGGAGACCCTCCCGATAGACGTGGTCTACGCGATAGACAGCTCGGGAAGCATGAGCTGGAACGATCCCACCAACTTGCGCATTGACGCTGCGAAGAGCTTCACAGACAAACTGGACCCGACGAGGGACCAGGCAGGGGTCGTGAGCTGGGACGATAACATAGACTTCACCTACGGCCTGACCAACGACTTCACCGCCTTGAAGAATCAGATAGACAACGTTGACAGCTCTGGAGACACGAACCTCAACGTTGGGCTCAACGCCGCGATAGCCATGCTCGACACAAACACCAGGGTGGAGGACTCGGCTGAGGTCATCATATTCCTCACGGACGGTCAGGGAATCTACACACCCTCGGGCGTCCCAGGGTCGCCGGCTGACAACGCGGCGAACAAGGGATACGTGATCTACTCCATAGGCCTCGCAATGGTCTCAGGCAGCCCAGCGGAGGTCAACCTAATAGACATGGCCGACGCCACGGGCGGCATGTACTACTCGGCCCCGACAGCCGAGAACCTCCAGACCGTCTTCGACGAGATACTTGAGACCATAATCACGAGCACGGCCCCATATGGCGTGGACATCGTCGAGGTGACCCAGAGCTACATAGTCGACGAGGGTGACTTCAGCGTAGCCCCCGACAGCATGGCTGAGGTCGACGGGAAGACCGTGATAACGTGGCTCAACGTGTCCAGGTTCGTCGGCGACTTCGACGGGCGGTTGACCGCTGAAGAGACCTTCACGGTTTCCTTCACCGCCGGGTCAACCCAGTGCGGGAAGATGCTCCCAGTCGACGTTGAGGATGAGGCGGTGGTAAACTACTACGACCCAGAGGGGGACCCGCAGAGTGTCGACATCCCCCAGGCATACATAAACGTAAACTGCCCGCCTTGCTGCAGGTACGCCTACGCGAGCCCTGAAGTCCTCTGGCCCCCCAACCACAAGCTCGTGGACATAACAATAATGAACGTGACCGACCGCGACGGAGACCCCATTACAATAACCATCACTGCCATATACCAGGACGAGCCCACAAACGGCCTGGGGGACGGCGACACGTCGCCCGACGGTTTCGGAGTGGGGACGGACACGGCCCAGGTTAGGAGCGAGAGGTCAGGGACGGCCAACGGAAGGGTCTACCACATATACTTCATGGCCGAGGACGGCATGGGAGGCGTCTGCGAAGGGGAGGTCACCGTCAGCGTCCCCCACGACCAGAGGGACGAACCCGCAGTAGATGACGGGCCTCTCTACGACTCGACGATGCCCTGAGACCAAAGCAGTAAAGATCGAATTCCCCTTTTTTCTCAAATCCTTATTATAAGGCTCAAGCCGCTTTGATATGGAACCTAAATTTCGTTCATTCGCTGCGACATCAGAAAGGCCTAATTTCGCCGACGCATTATGCTTAAATCGCCCCCTCCCCAATTTCAACTAACAAAGGTGCCTTTATGCCCACAGCTGGGAAGGTCTTCGTCTCGACAGAGCATATGTCCCTGCCCGATGTCTCCGCCGCCCTAGAGGGCCACAGGGTCGAGGAGGAGTACAAAGAGGGTGACTTCGAGCTCACGCTGCTAACCGAGGTCGCCAACGTCAGCCTTGTAGAGGATACCCTGACCGGCCTCTACAGCTACGACTACGTGGTCCACAACTATCATCGGGGGAAGATGCTCCCATCCCCCGTGACCAAGGAGGTTCTCTTCGCCTTCAACGAGCACGATGGGAGGCTCTACCTCACCGTCGTTGACAAGAAGGAAGTGGCCAACAGGCTGGCTAACAGGCTGAGTGAGATAGTCTTCGGGGAGATGGGGGTCATCGTAGAGGCCAGGATACTTCCCGAGACCCTAAAGAAGTTCCACATGGAGAACCCTGAGAGCACGAGGGTCATCTTCTTCGAGAACATGGACATCCCCAACATAAACAAGCTCAGCCTATACGGCCCCGACGTTGTTGACACCAGGCTCTTCAAGGAGTACACCGCGATGGGGGACCCCTGGTACGTGCTGACCAGGTCCAAGAAGCACGGCCACACCGTCGGTCTGGTGAGGGACGGGAGCGTCACAATATTCAACACCGTGGACCAGGGGGAGTACCTCAGATACGTCAGGGAGGAGGTCATCCCCATGACACAGCCACCCAGGGCGAGGGGAAGTTAGTATGGAGCCTGACAGGGTGCTGGACTGCACGGGCCTGTACTGCCCGGAGCCCGTATTCAGGACCCGCATGGCCCTAGACGAGATGGATGTCGGCCAGGTCCTGGAGGTGATAGCGGATGACCCCGCGGCAGAGGAGGACCTCCAGAGGCTTGCCGAGAGGCTGGGGCAAGAGGTCGTGGGCCTCGAGAAGGAGGGCGACAAGATAAGGATCCGAATAAAGAAACTGAGGTGACGCCCTCCCCTTGATCTCAAATTTAGCTTATTTTAATTGAAAGAAGTTTTATTTTCTTGAACGTTTTTAACGCCCCGCTGAGCCTACTGTTAGACGAGGAAAGGCTTTGAAGGCGTACATGGACTACGGGTCGGCATGCCCCGTGGACCCCCGCGTGCTGAAGGCGATGATGCCCTACTTCACGGATTCCTTCGGGAACCCCTCCTCTTTCCACTCTGAGGGGTTCAAGGCTCTTGAGGCCGTCAACAGGGCCAGAGGTCAGGTCGCCTCCCTGATAGGCGCCATGCCCGAGGAGATCATCTTCACCTCGGGGGCCACCGAGTCAAACAACCTCGCCCTCATGGGAGGGGCCGCCAGGTACAGCAAGAGGGGGAAAAGGATAGTCGCCTCGGACATAGAGCACATATCCGTTATGAACATATGCAAGGAGCTCTCAAGGCAGGGATTCGAGATAGAATACTGCCCCGTCAGCATGGAGGGGATCCTTTACCTGGACGAGCTGAGGAAGCTTGTGGATGACGACACCGTTATGGTCTCGGTGATGGCGGCCAACGGCGAGATAGGAACCATCCAGCCCATAAGGGAGGCCGCCGAGGTGGCCCACGAGCACGGCGCCCTCTTCCACACCGACGCCACAGCGGCGGCCGGCAGGATCCCCCTGGACGCATCCGGTATGGGGATAGACCTCATGACCCTCTCATCCAACGACATCTACGGCCCCAGGGGAGTTGGAGCCCTATACCTGAGGAAGGGGCTGAGGGTTAAACCCCAGATGATAGGAGGGGGCCAGGAGCAGGGAATCAGATCTGGCTCCGAGAACGTCCCAGGCATCGTTGGCATGGGGAGGGCCGCGGAGCTGGCTGAGGCGGATATGGAAGGGGAGGCTGGGAGGCTCACCGGGCTGAGGGACAGGCTCATAGAGGGCCTACTGGGAGCCATACCTGAGTCGTACCTCAACGGGGACCGCGAAAGGAGGCTGCCGAACAACGCCAACGTAAGGTTCAGCTACATAGAGGGGGAGTCCCTCGTCCTCAGCCTCGACGAGCTTGGGGTGCAGGTCTCCACTGGGTCGGCATGCGCGGCCAAGACCCTGGAGCCCTCCCACACCCTCCTGGCATGCGGTCTGAAGCACGAGGAGGCCCACGGCTCCCTCGTCTTCACTTTGGGAAAGGATAATAGCGAGGAAGATGTGGAGTACGTGATAAGGCAACTGCCAGGGATAGTGAGGAGGCTGAGGACCATGTCGCCCCTCACTCCCGAGGAGCTGAGGTGAGATGTACTCCGAGAAGGTGATGGAACACTTCAGGCACCCCCACAACGTGGGCGAGATTGAGGACGCCGACGGCGTCGGCACGGTGGGAAACCCCATCTGCGGAGACATGATGACTATGTACATCAAGGTGAAGGACGACCGCATAGAGGACATAAAGTTCAAGACCTTCGGGTGTGGAGCCGCCATAGCCACGAGCAGCATGACCACGGAGCTCGCGAAGGGTAAGACCCTGGAGGAGGCCATGGAGTTGACGCGGAAGGACGTCGCCGAGGCCCTGGAGGGGCTGCCTCCCGTGAAGATGCACTGCTCCAACCTGGCGGCCGACGCGCTCCACGAGGCCATAAAGGACTACAAGAAGAGGAGGGGTGAGTGATGACGGAGAAGAGGGAAGTTATAAACTGTCCTTCATGCGACGTCGTCGCCAAGGGCGAGGTGTGTGAGCTTATGACCGTGAAAAAGCAAGAGAAAGACAGGTTAATAGTCTGTTGCTGCGAGCCACTGGCTAAAAGATATAAGCAAGTAGAGCACTAAATATTTTTTTAAAGCAACGGGGATTTCGTTGAACAGGCACAGCTTGGCTTCTATCGTGTCCGCCGTCATGAACGCCCCCTTCATTACTCTAGCGACATTCGTTCCTTTGATCCTTTCATACGGTAGGGATTCCTTCATCCTACTGCTGGGGGTAACCTCCCTCTTCGGGTGCGTGCTCCCCCTCCTGTTGGCCTACGCCCTCATGAGAAAGGGCGTCATAAGAGACGTGTACGCCAGCGACCGAACAACGAGGACCGAAGCCTTCCTCTGGGCGATGGCATCCTACCTTGCAGGAGTGGCTGCCCTCCTTCTCGTGAACGCGCCTCCGGCGGTCACGGGCCTGATGGCGTGCTACTTCGTAAACGGCCTCATACTCCTCGTCATCACCCTCAAGTGGAAGATAAGCATCCACGCGTCGGGCATAACGAGCCCCGTGACTGCCCTCGTCTTCCAGCTAGGGTCATGGATGCTCCCCTTCTTCCTCCTGACCCTGCCCGTCGCGTGGGCAAGGCTAGAGCTGAAGGCCCACGACATAAAGCAGGTGATGGCGGGCGCCGTCCTAAGCTCTCTGCTCACCTGGATACAGATGAGCCTCTACGTCCACTACCTGTTCATATAAACAGGGGAAGAGCGGGCTCTACCCTCCCCTCACCCTCTCAGCCACGGTCCTCCCGTATTCCCAGGCCTTCTCAAGCTCCTCCTCGTCCGGCCTGAACTTGAACTCCAGGCCGCTCTCCATCACCTCGATGCCCGAGGCCTTCATCTCCGCCTCAACGGCCCTCTTAGCTCCGCCCCCCCACCCGTAGGAGCCGAAGGCTGCGCCCACCTTGTTCATGGGCTTCAGACCCCTCATGTACGCAAGGAAGGAGGCCACTGTTGGGAATAAGGTGTTGTTGATTGTCGGAGAGCCCACAAGGACGGCCCTTGCCTCAAGGACATCCGCTATCACGTCGCTGTTGTGGGTCACGTCGAGCCTGTAGACGTTGACCGGGACGCCGCCAGAGGCGATGCCCTCCGCAAGGGCCTTCGCTATCCTCTCGGTGCTCCCCCACATGGTGTCGTAGACGACTACGGCCTTCTCGGTCGTCTCCCCCGCGATCCACCTCTTGTAGGCCCCTAGGATCTTGGCTGGGTCCCTCCTCCAGATGACTCCGTGGCTTGGGGCGATCATGTCTATGTCCAGGCCCCCGAGGGACTCGATTGCCTTGTTGACGCTCCTGTAGAGGGGCATGAGTATGTTCGCGTAGTACTTGGATGCCTCCTGCATGAGCACGGCCTGGTCAACCTCGTCGTTGAATCGCTTCGACGAGGCTAGGTGCTGGCCGAAGGCGTCGTTGGGGAGCAGCAGTTTTTCCTCGGGTATGTATGTGACCATGCTGTCGGGCCAGTGGGCCATCGGGACCGCCACGAACTTCAGGGTCTTTCCGCCGAGGCTGACTTCAGGCTTCTCCTTTATAGGGGTCACCTCAAGGTCCTCGCCGTAGTACTCCCTCAGGTTCTTCATGCCCATGTCGGAGGCTATTAGCTCTACGTCCTTGGCCACCTCCATCGTCTTAAGTATGGCTCCTGAGTGGTCTGGCTCTGCGTGGTTGGAGATGAGGTAGTCGATCTCCTCCGGGTCGGCTATCTCCTCTATGTGGCGTAGCATCTCCTCGAAGAATGGCTCCTTGACGAAGTCCACAAGGGCGACCTTTTCGTCGACGACTAGGTAGGCGTTGTATGTGGTGCCCCTTTGGGTTATGTATCCATGGAAGTTCCTCACGTTCCAGTCCACGGCCCCCACCCAGTATACCCCTTTCTTAAGCTCTATCAAAATGTTTCACCAAACTGTTATCGTGTCCGGAAAGATCGAATAAAAGGGTTATCTCGGAGCAGTACAAAAGGTGTGCCTGTGACCCAACATCTATTTTTTTAATCGTTATCTCGGAGTATTAGTCTAGTTGTGAAGGGCTTCCTGGGCTAGGTCGTCCCGAAGGAAAAAATTGGGCGAGTATCGAGCGCTAAGGCCTGCCCGTAGTCGCCAACGCTTGGACTGGATCGGGTTTCACACGTAGCCGAAGCCTTCGAGGCAGGCTATGGCCTCCTCAAGGGCCTTCCTCACCTTCTCNNTCGGCTATCTCCTTTAGCTGGACGATCTCATCCTTAGGCATCACCCTGGAGAGGTCCTCGAGGAACTCCACCTCCCTCTTCCTTTTAGTTATCACGTGTTCGTAGTGGTCTATGTCCCACTTGTAGGCGGGTGCCTTGGCGTCGTACTCGTCGTCCGATATGTCCCTGATGACCTTCCTCATCTCCAGCTCCTGGAGGCCCACCCTCGCCTCGTTGAGGACCTTCTCTGAGGCGGCCAGGTCTCGGTCTCGCTCCAGCATCTCATTCCTCTGGTTCATGTAGAGCTCTGAGCGGAACTCGTATCCCTCGAAAAGCTTCAGGAAGTGGCCCTCCTCGACCTTCCCCTCGCAGAGCATGTTCACCAGCCAGAGCTTCAGGGAGATGCTCTTGGCCAGGTTCTCCATGACCTCCCTGACGAGGTGGTCCGGCTCACAGACGTGAACCCTTTCCTCGGGCTCGGCCCAGGTCATGACCTCCTCCTCAGTCTCTACTACAGGAGCTTCACCTTCCTCCACAGGCGTCTCCGACTCCTCCAAAACCTCGGGAGCTTCCTCGGGTTCAAAGTCGGCGCCCTCCTCTTCCTCGACAGACTCTAGCCAGGCGAGTGCTTCCGAAGGCTCCACAAATTCCTCCTCAGCCTCCTCAAAGGCTTCTTCCTCATGCGGTTCATCCGCAACGGGTAGGGGAACGGCCTCGGCCTCCATCGGGACCCCGATCATCCGTTCGGCCTCCTCCCGAACGTAGTCCTCTTCGACGACGACCCGGGCACCCTCTTCCTCTGCCTTGGGATGCTCATCTTCATCATAGTAAAGGGGGTATCCGCAGTTCAGGCAGTAAAGGGTCTTGGGGCTCTCGTTCTTGCAGTTGGGGCAGATTACTAGGTTCGAGCGCAGTCCGTTTGGGTCATGGGTTTCTTGCTTGGCCTCGACATCATAATGGGCGTCCATGTTTCAGCCTCTCTTTAAGCACCCTAGCATTAAACCGCAGTATATTTAACTAAAATCGATCCGGAATACAGTTTAGAGTTAGAAGCATCACGTTTTGCCTTTCAACTAATAGATGTTGAAAGATGCCAAGGCTAGCAAGCAATAATAATCATCCAGGCGCAGGATATGAGATCGCAATGCACCTGGCCGCCTCGACCCTTTTCTGCCTCCACAAACCCCTCGAGGAGGCCCTCCTGGAAATCGCCTCTGCGGGCACCAGGTACGTAGAGGTGGTCGACGCCGGCCCCCACACCCTGAACCCCGGTCGGGTCGAGAGGCTCCTGGAGCTGAAGGATTCCCACGGCCTCGATTACTCTCTGCACGCCCCCTTCACCGACGTAAACATCTCAGCAGACGACCCCCAGATAAGGGAGGCCATCCTAAGGCGCATAGAAGCCTCTGTGAGGTGGGCCTCGGAGCTCGGCGCTGGCCTGTTTGTGTTCCACCCTGGGAACTCGACCGCGGTGGAGCGCCTCTCCCCAGGCTCAGCCTGGAGGCTCAACCTTGGGTCGGCCCGAAGGATAATAGGATACGCAGAGGAACACGGGGTGGAGGCCCTTATAGAGAACGTCCCGGAGCCCTTCCCCTACGTGATGAAGTCTGTAGGGGACTTCGAGAGGTTCTTCGAGGAGCTTGGGAAGGAGGCATCGATGGTTCTAGACGTTGCGCACGCCAACATAAGGGGCGAGACCCTTGAGTTCTTAGAGAGGCTCGGGGACAGGATAAGGCACGTACACGTTAGCGACAACCATGGGGAGGCCGACGCCCACCTAAGGGTCGGCATGGGGTCAATAGACTGGGGGGAGACTATGGGGGCCTTGAAGTCCCTCCCCTTCGACGGCTGGGTGACCGTCGAGTCCTACGAGGGCGTTGGGGAGAGCCTCAGGCTCCTCAGGAGGCTCCTCTGAACCCCTCAGGGGGAACCTCCAGCTCCATCATGTCCTCGGCCACAACGGTCTCGGGGAAGACCGCCCTCGCCTGCTCCAGGAGGAGGAGGACGCCCGTGTCGGGGTACCGGGAGCTTATGTGGGTAAGGACGAGGACCCCAGCCCCAGCCTTCAAGGCTGCCTCGGCGGCCTGGCCTGCCGTGGAGTGACCGTCCTCATCCGCCCTCTCCATGAGGGAGTCGTCGAAGGTAGCCTCGTGTATGAGGACGTCTGCGCCCTCGGCCATCTCCACGAGGGCCCCGTTGGGCCTTGTGTCGCCGCTGTAGACCACCTTCCTCCCCCGGCGAGGGGGGTCAACGACCTCGTAGGGCCTCACGACCCTCCCGTCTTCCAGCGCCACGTCCTCACCGTTCTGGAGCCTCTTCCATAGGGGGCCCTCCGGGACCCCCAGCCTCCTCGCGGCATCGGGGTGGAACCTGCCGGGGCGGGGATTCTCCTCAAGGGCGTATGACCAGCATTCGCCGTCGTGGTCTGCCTCCACGGCCAAGAGCCTGTACTCGGGGCCCGAATAGACGGTGCCTGCCCCTGCTATCTCGTGGATGTATGTGGGGAATGTGGGGGCTCCCAGGGTCGATGTGAAGGCCTCTATGAACTCCACGAGCCCCTTTGGGCCGTATATGTCCAGCCTCCTCTCCCTCCTCAGGAGGGTCATGGACTGGAGGAGGCCAGGGAGGCCAAGGACGTGGTCCCCGTGGAGGTGGCTTATGAGGACGTGCATGGGCCTCCTGAAGCCTAGGCGGGCGGCGACGATCCTGCTCTGGGTCCCCTCGCCGCAGTCGAAGAGGATGACCTCCCCCATACGCTTCACGGCCGTGGCCGAGGAGCCCCTGCTCTGGGTGGGCATGCTCCCTCCTGTACCCAGGAACACTACCTTCAAGCCTTCACTCCCCGAACGCTGCTAGTACTCAGTGGGGTCTCCTTGGATGTGGATAATTTGTTGCCCTAAGTGCTTTAAACCTGCCCCTCGGCCCGCCCCATGAGCCTCTCCTCCGAGTCGAGGCCGAGCCTCCTGTTCAGAGAACCCGTAGCTAAGATCACAGCTTTGCCCTCATACCTCTCCCCGCCTACCCGCACCATGAAGGGGTGACTCGAGAAATCTACAGCCGTCGCGTCGCCTTCAAGGAGCTCGGCTCCGAAACCCTCCGCGTGCATCTTGAAGAGGTCTATCAGCCCTGGCCCTGTCGAGCCCTGGGGGAAGCCAGGGTAGTTGTCCACCTGATACGTGTATGCTATCTGCCCTCCCAGCATTGGCCCGGTTACGACGAGGGTCCTCATCCTTGCTCTGGCGGCGTATATGGCTGCTGTTAGGCCGGCCGGACCCGAGCCCAGCACGATGATGTCGTACAGGGCCAATTCCCGCCTAGCCTTCAAGGGGGGTGCTCTGATGAAGGCACTCTTCCTTCTTGTCCAGGAGGTCCCTTATCTCCTTCTCCAGCCTGTCGAGGGTCCTGAACCCTAC
>JABAOC010009638.1_pt4 | contig 12988 bp, 11 predicted proteins | sample 7062161 | NCBI WGS metagenome assembly JABAOC01 (sample SAMN14538625, study PRJNA623070) | marine sediment metagenome | biome: marine biome [ENVO:00000428]; feature: marine pelagic biome [ENVO:01000023]; material: deep marine sediment [ENVO:00002113] | place: India: Gulf of Khambhat ... | reverse complement strand
AGAGTGTCCGATTTCATAGGGGCAACTCCAGTCGGCATAGGTATAATTGTCAATATACTAGGCCTTCTGAGCTACACAAGCATTTCTTAGATCCGCAAAAGCTGCTTGATTGTAAGACCTCACCCTATAGAACTGAGGGATTACTATCGCTGCACATATCCCTACAATAGCTATAATGATTGGTATATACGCTGCCCACCTATTCACTCCCCCAATCTTATGTAAGGAGGCTGCCATTAGAGACAAATCAAAGGATGGTTGATCGGTCTTTAACTTGAGGATCTTTTTCTTTGCATGTTTGTAGTAGATGTAATTTGCAGTCATTCCCCAAACTATCATCATAAGGAGATCAAACCAAAAAGGGGGTAAGGGAATACTAAACAGAACAATCGCAAGCAAAAACCAAACGTAAAGTTTTCTATACAACATCCACAGGCCTCCAAAAAAGAATGCTGGCCAATGCCAGGTCATTGACAATTTATCAACCCCATCAACAGTGAACTTTTTGAATTTTGGAAGGTACTTGTCTGCATTCTTCCCGATGAAATGAGCAAAATCTTCTTCTGTTATCTGAGGGAGAGATTCGGTTGATTGGGTGGGAATTGATCTTTCTCCACAATACTCGCAAAAAGGACTATCTTCAGATATCTCTTTGCCACACTTGTTACAGAAAGGCATGGCTACCTCCTTCTATAAGGAGTCCAGTCTAAAAATGCAAAACCCCACCCCTCTTTGTGAGAAATGGGGGAAAGTATTCAGAGCACAGCCCCCTTGATTAAGGGTTATTTCTTAGGCTCTCCTCAACAAGCGTGAGAGGACAATGGGACTGAAAGAAGGAAAAGAAGCCCCTCAGCGCCTCACGGCAACTGACCTCTCACGCTTTAAGGTATCTTCAGTCATCTGTCTTGTCGCTTGCATATGACCTGTTTATGGGTTTGCTGAAGAAGACTTTCCCCTTACAAACTCCTACTACATCCAACAGTTGTCAGCAACTTGAATCTTTTTCGCTTATTTGCAGTATCACACAGTTCTCAGTATTGACCCCCAGCTACTTTTCCCCTATACTCTCGCCATCGACGTCTCTGTTACTCGCAGCTTTTAGCTACTGGGCCGCCATGAAATACAAAGGAGTAATTTTCGACCTCGACGGGACGCTGCTTGACACGCTGGAAGACCTAAGTGACTCCGTTAACCGCGTTCTTGCCGCAAGGGGTTTCCCCACGCACACGGTGGATGAATACCGCTATTTCATCGGTGACGGGACCGCTATGCTCATTACGCGTGCCCTGCCCGAAGAGGAACGAAGTGACGAGACCGTCCACTCCTGCCTCCACGCCTATTACGAAGACTATGGTCAGAACTGGAATGTGAAGACGAGGCCATACGACGGCATTCCGGAAATGCTGGATGCGCTGACCGAGCGCGGGCTGAAGGTAGCGGTCCTCTCCAACAAGCAGCACGAGTTCACGAAACGATGTGTGGCCCATTTTCTGCCGAACTGGACCTTCGAAGTGGTCCTTGGCCAGCGAGATGAGGTTACTAGGAAGCCTGACCCGGCGGGTGCGCTGGAGGTGGCTGAGCATCTGAACATTCCCCCTGGGGGGTTTCTCTATGTCGGCGACAGCGCCATCGATATGAAGACCGCTATCGCCGCGGGTATGTTTCCGGTGGGCGTGTGCTGGGGGTTTCGCCCTGTGGAGGAACTACAAGAGGGCGGCGCGCAGGCATTGATCGAGCGGCCGCTGGATATCTTGAATCTCCTATAGATTTCCAGTTTTCCGGAAACCGCTATAGCGAAAAGGTTGAGGGAGGGCTTCGACTTTTACCCAGTGTCCGGTTTGTGCACTACTCTTTTTCAAGGAGGATGATATGTTCATTGTCCACGTCTTTGCCCTGGTGAAGCCCGAGAAGGTCGAGGCATTTAAGGCCGCCACTGTCGAAAACGCTCGTACCAGTAGGCAGGAGCCAGGCATTGCCCGCTTTGACGTCATCCAACAACAGGATGACCCAACGCGCTTTGTACTTGTCGAGGTCTATCGTACGCCTGATGACCCTGCCAGACACAAGGAAACGCCACATTACCAAAAGTGGCGGGATACCGTGGCCCAGATGATGGCCGAGCCGCGCACCAGTATCAAATACACCAATGTGTTCCCTGACGAGCAGGGCTGGGATTAGAAGATCACAGGGGGATCATGCGATTCGAATTTGCCACCGCTACACGCATCGTCTTTGGTCCCGGCACAATACAGGATGTTGGACCACGAGCTGCCGAGATGGGACGTCGAGCATTTGTTGTTACCGGCCGGAGCCCTGAACGGGCCACTCCTTTCGTGGCGCAATTGCAGGGACAGGGGCTGGAATGCACTATGTTTGCCGTGTCCGAGGAGCCGACAACCGCTATGGCATCTGAAGGGGTCCAGCAGGCCCGCCAAGCTGGGTGCGATGTGGTTGTGGGCATTGGGGGCGGAAGTGTCATTGATACCGGCAAAGTGGTCGCAGCATTGCTCACCAACAGGGGCCGCCTCATGGACTATCTGGAGGTTATCGGTGGAGGGCAACGCCTGACAAACATACCCGTACCGTACATCGCAATTCCAACTACAGCTGGCACAGGTGCAGAGGTAACCCGCAACGCCGTACTGCGCTTGCCTGAACAGCATGTCAAGGTCAGCATGCGCAGTGCATGGATGCTCCCTCGCCTCGCTGTAGTTGATCCCGAATTAACCCATTCAATGCCGCCAGCGGTAACAGCCAGCACTGGCCTGGACGCGATCACCCAGCTTATGGAGGCCTACGTTTCCAACCAGCCGAACCCATTGACGGACGGAATATGCCGCGAGGGTCTACGAGGGGCGGCTCGCTGCTTACACCGCGCATATGAAGACGGGAACGACACGGATGCACGTGAGGGCATGTCGGTGGCAAGTCTCTTCGGTGGATTGGCCCTGGCAAATGCAAAACTGGGCGCAGTCCATGGTTTTGCCGGCCCGCTGGGGGGCATGCTCTCCGCTCCACATGGAGTCATATGCGCTCGGCTATTGCCGTATGTGATGGAGGCAAATCTACGGGCGCTGCACTCTCGCGCACCTGGCTCCCTGGCATTGGCTCGCTATGACGAGGTGGCCCAGGTCCTGACGGGGACAGCCGCGGCGGGAGCTGCTGATGGTATTGCGTGGGTGCAAGAGCTTTGCGGAGCATTGAGAGTAGCATCGCTGGGTGAGTTTGGATTGAAAGAAGCGGACCTCCCAGCCGTAGTGGAGATGTCAAAAACGGCAAGTAGCATGAAGGGCAACCCCATTACACTGACAGATAGAGAACTGACGGAGATCTTGAGAAAGGCCATCTAAACCCGACTGCACAGGTTGTGTTATGGTACGTCACGAGCGGCGGTCAATCCTCTGCCCAAACTGTAGGAAACTAATTAGCGTTGACGAGTCTCGCTGCCCCCACTGTGGCATCGCTCGTCCTGGGTCATGGTGGAAAAGCAATGTATGGACCCGGGCATCGCTTGATCCTGACAAACTCATCAGGACCATAATCTACGTGAACGTCGCCATGTACGTGCTCTCCTTACTGCTTGATCCCTTGGCATCGCGTCTTTCACTGAACCCATTCTCCTTCCTGTCTCCAGCAAATAAAAGCCTTCTCCTTCTGGGAGCGACCGGAACCGTTCCCATTGATATCTTGCATCGATGGTGGACTCTCATCGCTGCCAACTACCTTCATGGTGGAATTCTCCACATCTTGTTCAATATGGTAGCCTTGAGACAGATCGCCCCCCTCGTACTTCGCGAATACGGGCCCTATAGGATGGTTATCCTCTACACCCTTGGTGGCGTAATTGGCTTCTTGGTATCTTACCTGGCAGGCGTGCGCCTCACCATTGGTGCCTCCGCTGCGGTATGCGGCCTGATTGGTGCCACCCTCTACTATGGTAAGAGCCGAGGAGGATCCTATGGACAGGCCATTTATAAACAGATTGCCGCCTGGGCTTTAGGACTGCTGCTATTTGGTTTCTTGATGCCAGGGGTCAACAACTGGGCCCATGGAGGGGGAATCTGCGCTGGCGGGATCCTTGGCTTCTCGCTGGGGTATCAGGAAAGGAGGAGTGAAGGCCTCATTCATAAGATACTTGCGGGTATGTGTGTGGTTTTGACCTTATTGATACTGGTATGGGCAGGTGTCTCAGGAATTTACTATCGTATCCTGGCATAGGATCACGTGAGTTAATTCGGAACGGTTGCACGCTGGCTGTTATTTGATTCGAGGTTTTCCCGTTCCGAAGTGCCAATGCCCTCCAGGCAGGATCATAGGCGTTGCCCGCACTCCAGAGGAGCCACCCCCGGGACTTTGACTGATCTAAAGCGCGCAGTTGCTCAAGGATATACTCCTCGCTAAAATTCTCCGCACCCCATGGAAAGGCCTGGATCCAGGGCCGTAGAGTCACCTCCAAGCCCTCCATAAGCGTGGAGAATCTTCGGCAGGTCTCCGAAACCAAGCGGAAGGGCTGACCACCTGGATTAGCGATACCCTGAAAACGGCCAGAAAAATGGGAGGGATAAATCATGGGGGATACCACGTCGCAGTGCCTTACCAGCTCCTCTATCCTTTGGCCGGTAATCCTGATATCTTCCGGACGCCCCCAACCAGCAATCCCAAAGACATCAATGGACACGAGGACTTTGTATGGCAACAATTTCCTGTGCGCCTGTGCAAGAAAGTCCGCGATGACTTTATGTCTGGGGATTTCTTGCTCTTCAAGACCGAGCTCGGCTTCATGGATATCTCCCATCGTGGGAAAACGGATGTAGTCAAATTGAATTTCATCTGCCCCCATTTCCGCCAGCTCTCTGGCAATATCGAGATTATACCTCTGAACAGCCGGTTGGCGGGGATCTACCCATGCTATCGTGCCATTTTCTCGGTACGGCTCTCCAGTGCTCCTATAGCGAAGGGCCAACTCTGGTCTCTTCGCTGCCAAGAGGGGATCATAGAAGAGCACAAGTCGAACAATAGCGTGGAGCCCCTTCTTGTGGAGGTAATGAAACAGCCTGGATGGATCACTTATGATGGATCCGGTGCTAGCGCCGATTTCCTTGGCCAGACTTACCCTTGATGGATAGCAAAGCCTGCCGTTCATATCCTTTGCGTCTATGATGACAGCGTTGCCCCCGTGGCAGACCAGTTTGTCGATCAACCGGCCCATCTTCTTGCAGGCCATGGAAAACCTGTTTAGATAGATACCCCTGGCCTCAAAGTCTCTCTGCTTTGGAACGGTCTTGGCTACTAGAGGAGCAGATCGGGCCAAGGGGATCAGGAGGCGCTGATTTGGGCGGATTAACGATTCCTGGATGCTGTTTAAGGTCCTAATCTTCTCAATGAGCTCACCGACGGTAATGGCCTCTGTCCGGGGAAGGTACCGGCTTGCAATCCTGTTGAGCGACTCACCTGGCGAAACCAAGTGGAAGAATTCCCCATCGTCGCTGATATCTCTCCCGCATACCTCCAATGGGAGGAAAACAAGGCCCATCAAAAGGAACCACACGAGATACAGTCGGTGTCCAAAAATGTGCATTAGAGGTAGACTGCTCGGTGTGCCATCCGGCTTAATTCCCCTACTTTTTGTCTTTTTTGCAAACGCGCTCATTTAATGGTAAGTATTGAGTTAACGCTCCTATTTCTGTTTGGGGTGGATGCGGCTAAGCAGTGTAGCGGAACGTATAGGGGTTCGTTTGTTCCGCTATGTCTCAGGTTTAGCAATTATCATGCCAGGGGACGGCCGCCCTGGCCGCAGAAATCAGCAAGACGAGATGAAAGGACTCGCTTGGGACATTGATCCGACGATACTGGTCTTTGGGCCTTTCGAGGTACGCTATTATGGCGTCATTTTCGCGTGCGTGCTGCTGATAGGATATTACTTCTGGCGGTGGCAGATGCGTAAGGCCGGGTTTGACGAGGCCCTGATCATTATCTTCCCTTACTACATCGCCGTCTTGGGGATAATCGGCGCTAGGCTGGGGCACTGCTTCTTCTACGAGCCCGCGTACTTCATTGCCAATCCTGTTTCGATCATAAAGATCTGGAGAGGGGGACTATCGAGCCACGGGGCTGTCATCGGCGGCCTTACGGCGATTTTTCTTTACTCTCACATCAAGAAGATCCCCTGGCATTGCGTTTTAGACAGCAATGCCTTTGTTGCTGCCCTTATCGCGACTCTCGTGCGCATTGGTAACTTCCTAAATAGTGAGATCGTGGGTCGCGTCACAGACCTGCCTTGGTGCATACACTTCGTGCGCTTTGAGGACGAAGGCAAGTATTGCCGCCATCCGAGCCAGCTCTACGAGGCCGCCTTCGGCCTGGCCATACTCCTGGGTTTGATTCTCCTCGACCGCAAGCTCGGAAAGCGGCGGCCACCAGGGCTCCTAAGCGGCTCTTTCCTTGTGTCATACTTCTCCTGCCGGTTTCTTGTGGAATTTGTTAAGGAATATCAGGCACTGCCCGCCGGCTCACCCTTCACGATGGGGCAATATCTCAGCATTCCCTTTTTCTTGGGTGGAGTCTATCTGCTCGTCTATGCCTGGAGGCACCGCTTCAACGGACTGCAGCCCCCGGAAAAAAAGGCCTCACCGAGCATTGGCGTAAGGCGGGAAAAAGGCAAAAAAAGGGGGAGATCATGAGTATGGACTACATAGGTAACCGAAATAGACATCAGTGGTTATCCGTCTTCATCCTATTCGTATACTTCTGCACATTTTTGAACCTAGCCTATGCACATGGTAAGGCAAAGAACAATTTCCTTTGGTCCATCGAGACGGGGAAAAATACCGTCTATCTGCTGGGGTCCATCCACGTCCTAAGAAGTGATTCTTTCCCTTTAAGTAAGGAGATTCAAGACGCCTACAGCGATTGTACAAAAGTAGTATTTGAAACTGACGTGAATAGGGTAAATGACCCGGCTTTTCAAGCTCAGATGATGGCCCACGGCCTTTATCCGGAGGGTCAAACACTGAAGCGGAACGTCTCTGAACAAACCTATAGGTTACTTGAGAAAAAAGTCCATGCGGTTGGTCTGCCGATTGCCCAGTTTGATCGTTTCAAGCCATGGGTCTGTGCTTTAATACTGGCTTCTATGGAGCTCCAAAGGCTGGGTTTCGATTCAGGGTACGGAATAGATGCCCACTTCTTTCAGAGAGCAAACAAAGACGGAAAAGAGATAATCGCCTTGGAAAGCGCCGAATACCAACTAGGGCTCTTCACCAAAATGGGCAAGACGGAGCAAGAGTCCTTTTTGAGGCAGACCCTAAAAGACCTCGAGCTCATAGAGACCATGGCGTCCGAGATGGTGGGCGCCTGGAGAACCGGTGATGTTGATAAGCTCAGTTCAATCATAACGATAAGCTTCAAAGAACACACCGATATGTATAGACTTTTTATTACTCAGAGAAACGCAAAATGGGCCTCTCAAATCGAAGATCTGATGAGGCAAGATGACAATGTGCTCGTAATCGTTGGTGCCGGCCATCTGGTTGGAGCTGAAAGCATACTGGAGCTCTTAAGGAAAAGAGGCCATAGGGTAGTGCAGCGATAATGCTGACATTCTCTCAAATCCTCTAAGCCCCCTACAGTGCCTTTAATCACAGTCTTTACTGTCCTGCCGCCTAAGTTGGCATGTCGCTTGCTAGGAGAAATATTGAGAAGATGATTGATATATATGGACAAATCGTGAATGGAAAACACGCCAGTACCAGAAAGTCAGCACGCGCAGCCAACATCTGATGATCCTCACAACAAGCTTAAGGCCTCTCTTGCAAAGTTTCTCCTCTCCCTGATCCAGGCCTTTCTCCGCACCGGTTACTACACCCCCGATCACCCAGAGGCAAGAAAGGCGAAGTTAGGACTCTACGAGGGCTTTCAAGGCCTTTTCACCCAAAAGGGCGAGCTGACCTTCCTGGTTCGCGATGATCGTGGAGACAAGAGTATCTTGATCGAAGGGGTCCTGCCAGAGGTCGAGAACCTCGACTCCGTGATGTTACGGGGGATGGCAGAGATGTATACCCCCAAATTCGCCAAATTCCTGGAGCGGAAAGACCTCATTAGCTTGACCCTTAAGGATAGCATGACTCAAACGGAATTCACCAATTTCGTGGACCTCATGGGCGAACCGATTTTCGTGGACACCCGCGAGAAAAACGATAAGGAACGGTTCAGCAGGACTCTGAGGGAGAGGGGCATCTTCAACATTTCATACATCTTCAATGAGGAATTCCTCTCCATAGAGCGCAAGGTCCCCTGGCGCTCTCAGATCGCCCTTACCCGGCTCAAGAAGGACCTTAGCATGGTCCCGCTGTATCTCAACCTGGATGCAGAAGACATCAAAAAAGTCAGAAGAGAAGTCATTCACGACGTGGTCCGGCCTATCCAAAACATCGAAATAATTTACCCTCTTCTGATCAACACTGACCTCGCCGAAACCAAGGAATTAAGAGAATCTGACATTGCCGAAGAGATCATCTCCTGTTTCTCCGATGAACTTCTCCTCAATATGTCCAAGATACTGCTCCAGAATGCCCTTCGTCACGGAGACGCTGAACCCCGTGATAAATCGCTACGACTCGCCAGGCAGGTCGCAACTTCTCTCAACCTGAGGCGCATCAAGGGAAGGGAGTCTATCCTCACACAGTACTTCAAGCACAAACTCATTCCCCTTGAACAACTCCCTGAAGAGGTGCAGCGCAAGATCAGGTCTGAGCAGCTCATAGACAGATTTATTCGGCACAGCAGCTCCTTTCTTGACCAGTTCGACAGGATTCAGGACAGCACACAATATCTTCGAATTGGCCTATCCCTTGCGGAAATTATTCCCGAATTGATTCGCCGAGATCGGTATGAAGAGGTCCTGGAGATCATCTCCCATATTGATCGCCACGTCCATGAGAGAGAACACCTCTCCACCTCTGCAGGCCAAATCCTCGAGGAGCTCGAAAGGGGTGAGACCTTACAGGCGCTGAAGAGGCGGTTTCTGAGCGGTGAAAAGGAGATACGCGAGGCCATCGCCCCCATTTTTATCAAATTCCGTGCGGGGGCCCTCCCTCACCTGCTCTCCGTCTTGATTCAGAGCAACGACCACTTGGTTCGGAGACATGCCTGTGAGATAGTGGTCCAGATCAATTCCTCAGCCGTCAACCTTATTCTCGATGAGCTTCACAAAGGGGGAATCGAAACAAAGTCCACCATCGATATCATCCGTGTTTTAGGAGAAATAGACTGTGATGAGTGGATTCAACCCCTTGCTAAAACCGTGCAGGCCTATCTCAATCATGAAAACCCCCACCTCAGAGAGGAAGCGCTGAGCGTATATTACAAGATCATAGGCGGCAAGGGCGAAAGGGTGTACCTCCGACTGCTTAATGATAGGGATATCGGCGTTCAAAAAAGGGCGATTCAGTGTCTGGCCAGGATGAAGAGTGAGATCGCCCTGGAGAAATTCCTCGAGATATTGAAAAACGCGGAGGATTCACCCTCAGATAGAAATCCCCAAATAGATGCCTCCCTTTTTGCTGCCCTTGGTTTTTACGGGAATGTCGAGCGTCCAGAGATAGGGTCGGTTGAGGATTTCCTGCTCCAGATACTCAGCCATCATCTGAGCTTGGGACCCCTTAAGTATCTGAAGAGAAAAAAGGATCCCCTGAGCGAGGGAGCAATAGCGGCTATTTGCGAAACCTTGGGAGAGATTGGGACCGACAAATCCCTCTCCATTCTCCAGAAGATGGAGAAGGAGACCAATAGATCCTGGCACAAGGAGTCCAAAGAAGCCCTCACGAAAATTGCCGCAAGACAAGAGGGCAAAAGCTCAATCAGCGCCTCCTAGCCCTGACTCCATACAGGCTGATCAAGAGATCCCGGTCAAATTCCCCTGATTCTACCCGAATTCCTCAAAGACCATCCGAGGGCCGATCTTTAGTCAAACGGGATCCCACGGATTCACAGGAAAAAGCTTGACTGGGGATATCTTTTGAAATTATTTAATGAAAACGGAAAATCTGAGGGCAATTTGCCTTCCCTCCCGGCCCTCAAGTTGATTTGTACTTATCGTGAGTACGTTGAGCTGCCTGATGCCATACACAATTGCGGACAGGAAAGGACCTACCCTGATCCAGGCAGTTCTCCACAAGCGGGGGGGTCAACGCAGGGCACCCGAGACTCCCCTTTGTCCTGCCAGATGAGGGCCTGCTGAACAAGGCCATTGGTGACTTCAAGTGCATGGGGGTAACCATTTAAACGGAGGAAGCTCCTATGCGAAGAGCACTGGTGGTCTTCCGTTGTTTTGGTGAATTTGTCTCAGTAGGGGAAGGGAAGTCTTTAAGAAGGAAGTTGGCCTCGATAAGCCCGTTTATACGTTGGATGAGGAGAGCCTTAGAGGAAGCGGTGGTAGGAGGCTCGTTGAGCATCTTTCGCTGCGCAGAAAAAAGTGGTCTTCTCCGCTTGATATAAGCCTTATGTGCTCGATGCCTTCCTTTACCGACCCGGATAAAATCAAAGTTTAGCTAGTGTGAATACATATCACTCCGTAAGAGGAGAAACCAGTGAAGGTTAGTTTTATTCAACTTGCGCCTGTATTGGGCGACGTCAACGCAACAATTCGGAGAATTGATAGACTAATCCGTCAGTGTGAAACCACAGACATCCTGGTCTTACCGGAACTATGTAATTCAGGCTATAACTTTGCCTCGTACGAGCAAGCCTGGGAGACATCAGAAGAGGTAGAGGGTAGTATTTTTGTCCACTATTTGAGATCAAAGTGCGAAGAATTCAACTTCCACATTGTCTCTGGATTCAATGAGAGGGATAAGAAAGTCCTGTATGACTCAGCGATACTTGTCGGCCCTCGAGGTTATATGGGCAAGTATCGAAAGCTGCACCTATTTATGAAGGAAAGGGACTATTTCAAGCCAGGCAACGTGGGCTTACCAGTCTTCGATATAGGCTTGTGCAAAATAGGTATGCTTGTCTGCTTTGATTGGATATTTCCAGAAGTATGGAGAATATTAGCTCTAAAAGGTGCTGAAATCATCTGCCACCCCTCAAACCTCGTGCTACCCGGATTTGCTCAGAGGGCTGTTCCCATCCACGCGCTCACGAATCGTGTTTACGTTATCACCGCGAATAGAATTGGAATTGAGGGGGACCTCTCATTTACGGGCCTCTCAACAATTGCAGATCCACAGGGCGACATACTTGTCCAGGCCTCCCAGACACAAGAAGAAGTTGGAATCAAGGATATTGATATTGGTATGGCACGAGACAAGATGATTACACCTAGAAATCACGTGTTAAACGATCGAAGGCCAAAGGAGTATTCGTTATTAACAGAAAAGAACGTCAAAGTGGGCTTGTAGGTTGCGGGATGAGTGAACCAACAATAGGGGAAATCAGACAGGCCTCTGAGCGAATTAGGCCCTTCGTTCACCGTACACCTGTTCTCACGAGTACTAGCCTTAATCACATGTGTAAGGCCGAGATGTTTTTTAAGTGTGAGAACTTCCAGAAGGCAGGTGCATTCAAGATACGAGGGGCAACCAATGCAGTATTCGCCCTTGGGGACAAGGAGGCTTCGCGGGGAGTAGCCACACACTCATCTGGGAATCATGGCGCTGCCCTCGCCCTCGCTGCCCGTTGGCGAGGTATCAAGGCGTATGTGGTAATGCCGGAAAATGCCCCTCATATAAAAAGAGACGCGGTGGCCTCCTACGGGGCCGAGATTGTCTTCTGCAGGCCGACGCTCCAGGCTCGTGAGGAAGGTCTGGAGAAGGTTCTCGATCGCACCGGTGCTACATTTATCCACCCGTATAATGACTACCGGGTAATTTCGGGGCAGGGATCTGCTGCACTAGAGCTTTGTGAGGAGATTCCGGACCTTGATATAGTGATGGCACCGGTGGGTGGAGGGGGGTTGCTGAGTGGAACTGCGATCGCGGTCTCCGCAATCTCACCACAAACCCTTATTATTGCTGCAGAGCCTGAGAGGGCTGATGATGCATATCGTTCTTTTCACGCGGGCAGAATTATTCCTGCAAATAACCCAGATACAATAGCAGACGGGCTTCGTACCTCACTTGGCGATCTTACCTTCCCCATTATAAGGAGATACGTGAAGGATATCCTTACCGTCAGCGAGGAAGGAATAGTCCTGGCAATGCGCTACATTTGGGAGCGAATGAAAATAATCGTAGAACCCTCAGCCGCTGTGCCACTGGGGGCGTTGTTGGCCAAACACATGGAGTTCCCAGGAAAGCGAATAGGGGTCATTCTTTCGGGAGGAAACGTCGACCTGGAGCATCTCCCCTGGACTAATTAAGCAGCGTGAGCTCAAGAGGTGTTGTATGAGGTTGGCTACAGTCAGAGACAGGGATGTTGAGAAGGCCTGTCTGTCCACTTCGCTCGGTCTTGTACCGCTAGAGGGCATCAATCAGCGGTTTAACCGGAGCTGGCCACATGACATGCTCACGCTGATCCAGTCAGGGAAACTTGAAGAGCTTAAGGAATGGTACAGTTCCGGAGGTCAGGAAGCCTTGGGCACCTTAAAGGATCATGCAATTCCACGGGATCTGGTGAAATTTGCTCCTCTGTATCGTAGGCCGAGAAAGATCTGGGGGATTGGGCTCAACTATCAGGAACATGCGGCTGATCTCTCGGAGAAGGCACCCACTACTGAGCCAGCCAGTTTCATGAAACCGGATACCACCATAATTGGGTACGGGGACTACGTGGAGATCCCCCTGAAGTCCAGAAGCACCACCGCCGAGGGCGAACTAGGCATCATCATCGGGAGGAAGTGCAGAGAGGTGGAAAGGAAGGACTGGCTGAGCGTGGTTGCCGGGTTCACCACAGTTATCGACGTGACAGCAGAGGATATTCTCCGCAAAAATCCGCGTTACCTGACCATGTCCAAGAGCTTTGACACGTTCTTTAGCTTCGGTCCGGTGCT
>JABAOC010002849.1_pt1 | contig 12989 bp, 11 predicted proteins | sample 7062161 | NCBI WGS metagenome assembly JABAOC01 (sample SAMN14538625, study PRJNA623070) | marine sediment metagenome | biome: marine biome [ENVO:00000428]; feature: marine pelagic biome [ENVO:01000023]; material: deep marine sediment [ENVO:00002113] | place: India: Gulf of Khambhat ... | reverse complement strand
TGGGAGGCGTCCTTTATTTCAATGCCTGAGTTGGTAACCATCAGATATGATGGCTTTGGCGCTATCCCTGAGATAAAAAGCGCATCCCAGCCGGCGAATTTGAGCTCGGGCCCGAAAAAACCGCCCGAGTTGGCATCACCCCAGCCACCGGTAAGCGGCGATTTGCATACCACGGCGTAGCGACCGCCGGTCGGTACCGGTGTGCCGGTCAGAGGGCCGGTGACAAATCCCAGTATGTTTTCCGGTCCCAGAGGGTCGACCCGGCCCTTCTGTCTCTGGAACAATATACGAGCGCCCAGTCCGTGTCCACCGATAAAATCCCGCGCCAGCCTTTCGTCCAGTTCCTGTTCGCGGACTTCACCACTGGTCAGATTGATAAAACCGACCTTGCCAACATAACCTCCGGACATTTGAAACCTCCTTTTTCTATTCAGAAAAATTGAAAGCGGGAACTTTTTTCTCCATGGCCTTTTCATATACCAGTTTGGCACAGACTATGTCCTGAATCGCCAGCCCGGTGGAATCAAAGACCGTTATCTCATTATCGTTTTCTCTCCCTTTTTTCATACCCGCCGCCACTGCCCCCAGCGTGCCGTAGATATCGTCTGTTTTTAAAAGCCCCTGCGAGAACGGGACGTTAATTTCACCGGAATGACGTGCCTGCTCAAGTTCATCAATGATAATCTTGGCCTCCAGCAGCAAATTGGTTTCAATCTCCTGCTTCCCCTGTGCATCGGCGCCAATGGCATTTATATGAGTTCCCGGTTTGATATATGCTTTTTTAACCACCGGGCTGGTAGCATAGGTGGTGGTTACGACAATATCAGCTTGCGCGGCCGCCTCGGCGGTTCCAACCGGATGAATGTTTATATTTAGCCTTGATGCCATCTTCTGGGAAAAACTCTGGCTGGTTCCCTCCGGTTGGGAGTATACCTTGACCTCCTCGATTTTGGGCAGGATATCGCTTATAGCTAACAGTTGCGCTTCCGCCTGCTTGCCGGCTCCTATCATTCCAATAATCGAAGAGTCTTTTCTGGCTAAGTATTTGACCGCTATTCCTCCCGCAGCCCCGGTTCTCATATTAGTGATGTGAGTGCCATCCATAATGGCCAGCGGGTAGCTGGTCTTGGGGTCGCACAGAATAATTAAGGCCATCACCGTTGGCAGGTTGTACTTGCGGTTATCAGGGTAGACGCTCACCCACTTCATGCCGGCGCTGCCATCGATATAGGCGGGCATAGCCCTGAAATCACCGTGGTATTCCGGCAGGTCTAGATATATCTTGCTGGGCATGATTGCCTTGCCTTGAGCTTTGAGACTGAAAGCATTTTCAACCGCTTTCAATGCCTCATTCATGGTAAGCAGTTTTTCAATTTCATATCGGCTGAGTAACAGTGTTTTGAGTGCATCAGCTGGCTTATCCTCTTTTCCTCTCTGGTCAAACACAATTTCCAAATATATGCCCCTTTTATAATATTCAGCAGCGAAAACCACGTAGAAAATCTGCCGTTATCAATAATATAGTTTTATGCTCTTCAGTGCAAAATAATCAGTGACCATGAGGTGAAATTCCGCTAATTACCTGAATTTAGCCGGTCCTCTTTCAAAATCAGGTAGAAATGTCTTGACAGCCATCACGTTGTGCACAATAATGGTATCAATTTGTGCAGTTATTTTAGATACCTGCCTTAATTAGCGAAAAGAGACCCGTAAGTTTTAGACATTCAAGTTATAATTCCGCCGAACATCTGAAATTATAAAAAGAGGGGGTGATAGCCTTCAAAAAATAGATACTTACCGGGATGACTTTCGATATTTTAACGGGAGGTGAACAAGTGAATAAAAAAGTACTGTTGGTTGCTCTGGCACTGGTGTTAGTCATGGCCTTGATTGTTCCCGCCTGCGCCAAACCGGCACCAGCCCCGGCACCGGGTGCACCGGCGACAGCGGCACCACCGGGAACCGAGTACCAGTATAAATGGCGAAACAGCACCAATTATCCGAGCGATGCCGAAGGTGCTCAGGCCATGTTCCGTTTCGGCGATCTGGTGAGGGAGAGGACCGATGGCCGAGTTGACATCACCGGCTATGCCGATGGGGTGCTGGGGGGATGGGATGCCATCCAGGAGATGGTCATCCGCGGTGATGTCGAGATGATGTTTGAGGCCCTGGATGATGCCTTTGACCCCAGAATCGCCGTAGGCTATTATATCCCGTACGTATTCATAGACTACGATGCGGCCCAACGCCTGTGGGCGCCGGGTGGGTATGTCTATGAGACCCTGAATAACAAAATCATGATTCCGTTGGGCTACCGGGCTCTCGGTGCCTGGTGTGCTGGCATCGGTGGCATAACCACCGCTGAGGTTCCCCGCGACCCGTGGAATTCTGATGTGGCCAAGGACATGAAAATCAGGGTCATGGCCCTGACCGCTTGCCAGCTAACTGCCGAGACCTTGGGCTACCTGGCGGTGGGCATGCCCTTTGCCGAGGTCTATACCTCCATCCAGACCGGAATCGTCGACGGTCAGCAGGGTGGTGGCACCATGCAGGCCTGGATCTTCAAGGATATACAGAATACATACCTTCACTACAAGGACTACATTGAGCCCATCTGGTTTGTGGTCAACAATGATGCTTGGGCATCGCTCACTGCGGAGGATCAGCAGATTCTCACCGAGACCGCTCAGCAAATACAGAACGAGCAGGCGGCATACGCCGAGGAGATGGACCAGAAGTACATGCAAATGCTGAAGGACTATGGCTGGACGGTACTGGAACCCACCGATGCTGAGTGGGAGCGCATGCAGCAAGCGGTCTTTGAAGAGGTATGGCCAGAGCTCACTCCAATCATTGGTAAGGCCATCATCAATGATTTGTATGATGCGCTGGGAATACCGCAACCCGGATAATTGCCTGGAACAGCAAGTTTTGCTTAACCGGTGAGGGAACTCGCCCGAGTTCCCTCACCGGCTGGATGTGAGGAAATATGGCAGCAATTATAAGCTCTTTGGCCAGTAAGCTGGCATTCCGCTGGTTACCGGCGCTCATGTGGTGGGTAATACTGGTATCCTGTATCCCTCTGGTGGTGCTTGTTTTTGTTCAGGTGTGGCTGCGCTACGTCTTCCATGTTCCCATGCTCTGGGTGGAAGAAATCGCTATTACTCCTGCCTTCTGGTTTTACATGATGGGGGCGGCTTACGCCGTTTATGAGCGGACTCACATTAGAGTGGACGTGGTGGAAATTGCCATTCATAACCCGAAGCGGCGGCTTGCCATCAGATTTATCGCTTCGCTGATAACTCTCGGCCTGGCCATGCTTTTTGTCTGGTGGGGCTATCAATTCTTCCTTTCTGACCTGGCATTCAACATGGAGACGGCGACCTTGAGATACCCCATGATATACGGACGCAGCTCCATTTTCTTCGGCGCTGGTATACTGGGGGGCTTTTACTTCTGGGTAGAGACGATAGACCTGGCGCGCCAGCTATTCTGGAATAAGCCTCCGCTATTTGTGAGGAAGGAGGCATAGGCCGAGTTGGAGACCGCTTTATTTGGCATACCCAACCTGGGTATATTTGTTGACCTGGCTATTCTGATAGGTTTGCTCATGCTCGGCGTGCCCGCTCCCTTTGCCTTCATGGCGGCGCTGGTATTCCTGGTCTATGTCTACGGGTTTGAGGCCGAGGCGCAGCTGCCCATGGCTTTCCATAAGTTGAAAGCGTTTACCCTCCTTTCCGTTCCCTTCTTTATCATGCTGGGCGGGTTTATGAGCCTGGGAGGCATGGCCGACCGGCTGGTGGCTCTGGCCGATGCTCTGGTGGGGCGGATTAGAGGTGGCCTGGGGATGGTTTCGATAGTAGCCTGTGCCATGGTTGGCGCCATCGCCGGCACCTGCTCGGCGGCCGTGGCATCCCTGGGCCCGCTGGTGGTTCCAGAAATGGAAAAGCAGGGTTACTCCAGAGGATATTCCACCGGGATGCTGGCAGTGGCATCGGTGCTGGGGCAGTTGATTCCTCCCAGCGTACCGATGATACTCTATGGCTTTGTTACCTGGGTGCCCGTCACCGCCTGTTTTCTGGCCGGCGTGGGGCCCGGCATCCTCACCGTTATCATTTACTGTATCGTTAATTATTTTATGGTTCGAAATAATCCCAATATCAGGGTGTTGCCCCCGATACCGATTAAGTCACAGACCAAGCAGGTGGGAGTTGCTATCTGGAAAGGATTTTTCACCCTGTTGCTGCCCATTATCCTCCTGGGTGGTATCTATGGTGGCATATTCACCACCACCGAAGCCGCGGTTGTCGCCCTGATCTATGCCATAATCATCGGACTTTTCGTCTATCGCTACCTTACCATCAGAATAATCGGGAGAACCTTTGTTTCTCAGTGTGTTACCACCGGCGTGGTCGTTCTGATGATTGTCTTTGTCATCATTTTAAGCCGAGTGATGACCATGCAGCAGATTCCGCAGAGTCTGATTAAGATGATAGGCGGGGTCACCGAGAACTACTACATAACCCTGCTGCTGGTGAACGTCTTTTTGATTCTGCTGGGCATGATTGTTGACGATTTCACCGGCACCCTGCTGGCGGCACCTCTTCTGTTTCCACTGATGCAGCACATCGGGGTTCATCCCATTCATTTCGCGGCCATTCTGGGCACCAACCTGGGTCTGGGGAATGTTACCCCACCCACGGCTCCCATCCTCTACCTGGCAGCGCGCATCGGCAATGTCAGCGTTGATAAAATGATAAGGCCGGCACTGGTTTTCATGGTTTTCGGTGCTCTGCCGGTGGTGCTGGTCACCACTTACTGGCCTGACCTGTCGCTGTTTCTGCCTCGATTGATACTGCCCAAGGTGATGGCGGGGTTGGGAGGGTAAAACTAAGAGAGCAAGGCCATTGCTGAGGAGTGAAGGCTTTAAAATAAAACCCATATAGGGTAAAATATCGCTACAGGAATTAAAGGGGGGCTGAAAATGACGATTAATACTTTAAATATTGTTGATGAGTATGTTAGGACGCACCCCAACTCAAAGAAGCTGCATGAACGCGGCATGCGAATTTTCGCGGCCAATGGCGCCACCCACACTGCCCGTGTCCTTGACCCTTTCCGTCCTTACGTGGTGCGAGCGCAGGGGACTCGCAAATGGGATATCGATGGGAACGAATACATTGACTATGTCATGGGGCACGGTGCCCTGATTCTGGGCCATGCCCATCCCGCGGTTGTCCAGGCGGTGCAGGAGCAGGTGGTTAAAGGGACCCATTACGGGGAAAACCATGAACTTGAGATAGAATGGGCGGAACTGATCCAGCGCATGATGCCGGCAATGGAAAAGATAGAATTTTTCCCCTGCGGCCAGGAAGCGAACATGATGGCGGCTCGTCTCTCCCGCCTCTTTACCGGTCGTAAGAGAATACTCCGCTTCGTGGAGAACTTTCACGGCTGGGGCGACGAGCTTGTCGTCACCACTACGCCGGGAGTGAGCAATGACTATGTCACCATGCTGCCCGGGCACGATTTAAAACTGCTGGAAAAGGAACTGGCGACCAAAGAGTACGCCATGGTCATGGTCGAAGGCGGCGGCGCCCATATGGCCGGGCAGGTTCCCTGGGACCCGGATTTCATCCGCAGCATCCCATCGCTGGCGCGCAAATATGGCACGATATTCCTTATCGACGAGGTGGTTACCGGCTTCCGCGAATCCAACGGTGGCTGGCAGTCAACCATCGGCGTTACGCCCGATTTGACCAGCCTGGGCAAGATTATCGGAGGTGGGCTCGGCGTCGGTGCGGTTGGGGGTCGGGCCGATGTAATGGACATGCTCAAGCCCAAGGCTCCTCCCCAACCTTTCGCCCGGCACTCTGGAACCTGGAATGCCAACCCGCTCACCGCGGCCGCTGGGGTGGCTGCCTGCAAGCTGTACCTTGACGGCGAACCACAGCGACGGGCCAATGAGCTGGGCGCATACCTCAGGAAGAAGGGCAATCAAGCACTGAAGGATAAAGGGTATGCCGGCCGACTCTATGGGAGAACAATTATCCATGTCTATCTTGGTCCGCCCGATTATGAACCGGCTGATGATAGCCTGCCACCCACGTCCGATGTGGCGAAGTTGATGTCGAAAGCGGATGTGAAGTTAGGACTTTGTCTGCACCTGCTACAGAGAGGCATTGCCACCATGGGAGGAAGGTTCTTTGTCATGTCCGGTCTGCATACCGAAGAGGAACTTGACCGGACGGTGGATGCCCTGATTTCCAGCCTTGATGCCATGGCCGCGGATGGAAGCTTAACCTAGCGTTGAACTGCTCATATCCCGTTCAGGCAATTGAGTCCAGTGCCCCGATGAGGCAGCTCCGGAGCTCCTGATACGGTTCAAAGCCAACCGACAGGCGCAACATGCCGGGAAAGGGGTACTTCTCCTGCCCGAATACAGTGGGCACGTGCATCAGGATGCTTTCCGCATTGCCAAGCGTCGGGACGTAGGCGATATTATCGGCCAATTGCTTGACCAGCTTGTCGCACGCTTCCCTGCCACCGTTCAGCTCGAAATTTATCATGGCGCCGAAATCCTCGCCGCTGAATGTCCTTTCGGCTTCGTGGTGCGTTGCGTGGGATTCCAGGCTGGGATATCGCACCGCGCGCACGGCATCATGTGAATCCAGTTCCCGCGCCAGCTTATGCGCATTCTCACACTGCTTCTGAAACCTCAAACGGAGGGTTTTTATCTGCGTCCCGAGCCGGTAGGCATCGTCTGGACTCAATATGGAGCCCACAAACTTCCGGTACAGCAGCGCCTGTTTTCGTATCTCAGGGTCATTGCCACAGAGCACGCCCGCGGTGATGTTGCCATGGCCGCTCAGATATTTGGTGGCACTGTGAATAACGATATCGGCCCCGCTGTCAAGCGGATGCCAGAGACAGGAAGTGGCGAAGGTATTATCGACTATTACTCTGATGCCCCTGTCTCTGGCCAATCGGATGACATCCTTGCCATCGACTATAATCAGAAGCGGGTTGGTTATCGTTTCGAAGTAGAGCAGCCTGGGCTTGAGTTCATCCAGCAATTCTTCCAGCTTACCGGTGTCGAATCGTTCTGCTTCCCTGTCCGGGTGGAACCGCTTGATGTCGATACCTCGCCGCTGCACCAGCACTTTGTCGATAAAGTCATTGGTGCCGCCGTACAGCTCACTGAAGAAAAGCCATGTCCCCGTGTTTTCTCTCTCCTGAAAAATCGATAGCGCAATATCGATTGCGGATATACCGGACGGAGATAATACCGCCCACTGGCTGCTTTCCAGTCGGGCTATTTCTCTCTCTGTGGCAACGACATTGGGATTTCCGTAACGGGTATAGATAAAGTTGCTGGAACTTTTTGGATAAGTGCTTTCCTCCGCAAAGGTCTTGGCGGCCTGCTCGATGCTTTCGAAGCAAAAGCCGGCATCGCGATAAATTGGGGTACGCTGGGATAAAGCTTTTATCTGATTCATCTAAACCTCCTTAAGTTGATGGATTTTGGTTCTCCGCCAGGCCGAATTGCGTCAGGGCGCGGTGTCGTTTCAAAAGTATAATACCATTATAAAATATTAACTATGCTAAAGCAGCGATAATATGGTATAAATTCACCAAGATATGTTGCCAATTATTCAGTAAGGCACACTTATCGTCCGGGCCCCGCAAGCAAACAGATTGCTGCCAAACATTATCTTGGAGGAGGTTAACATAAAATGAAAATTACCAATATTAAAACCTATCTCGTCGATGCTAACTGGAGAAACTGGGTCCTGGCGAAGGTGGAGACCGACGAAGGGATTCACGGCTGGGGCGAGGCCAGCATGGAAATGAACGAGGATATAGCCCCTGAGGCCGCGATAAAGCGCATATCGGATTATTTCATCGGCAAGGACCCGCGCACCATCGAACATCACTGGCATACGGTGTACCGCGATACCTGGTACCATCCCTGTTACGTTATTGAGAGTGCGCTCGCCGCTATGGACATCGCGCTCTGGGACATACTGGGAAAAAGCCTCAATGCGCCTGTCTATCAACTTCTCGGCGGGGCCTGCCGTCCCCGGGTAAGGGCCTATGCCAATGGCTGGTACTCGAAAGCCAAAAACATTGATGATTACGGGAAACTGGCCCAGGATGCCGTTTCCTTTGGTTTCAAGCACATTAAAATCGACCCTTTCTGGCCCAGCGACCTCTATGGTGAGCCGGATGAAATAGCCAGACCTAAAGAAATAATTAGAACGGTGCGCGAGGCGGTGGGCTCTAAAGCTCATATACTTGTCGAGGGCCACGGGCGGTTCAATGCCGACAGGGCCATGCAGATCGCGCGCGCCCTCGAGGAGTACAACCCTTATTTCTTTGAAGACCCGGTGCCTCCGGAGAATGTCGATGTTCTGTTGAGGGTGACTTCGTCAATCAATATACCTGTCTGTTCCGGAGAAAGGACGTGCACGCACTGGCAGGCCCGCGAGATAATAGAAAGAAATGCGGTATCGATTTTCCAGCCCGATGTGGTTCATATCGGCGGCATCTCGGAGACCAGGAAAGCGGCGGCCATGGCCTCCGCGCACTACATTCCGATATCCATTCATAACCCCAACGGGCCAGTGCAGACGGCGGCCAGCATTCATATAGGTGCCTCGACACGTAATTTCCTGTTTACCGAATTTTTCTACCCGGACCTGCCCATTTATGAGCAGATATTGAAAGAGCCGCTGTCTTTCTCCGAAGGCTGCTTTGATTTGCCAGCCCGGCCCGGCCTGGGCATTGACTTCGATGAAAACGCTCTTCTTAAAAGGCCACCGAAACCATACCGCGGCGTGGCCGTGCTGTATGATGCCAGTGCCCAACCGGGGTCAGGTTCCGGGTATTAAAAGACGGAGCGTATTCAGGACAGAGTATATCTGACAGGAATTGCGGCAAAAGAACCTTCTTATTAAGTGATGAGAATCATCGCACTGCTGAGTGGGTCTCGTGTTTGAATAGGCTTAATATTACAGGTACGGTCAAGTAAGCGGCATTCTCAGGCCGAACTCGTTATCCATCTCTTTTCTGACTTCTCGGTAGAGCTCTAGGCATTCTTTAGTCGGCGTTCCCGCCGCCAGATTGAAGTACTCCGGGAATTTCTTGCCGTCCGGGGGGTTTTTGAGCCGGCTTTCATACTTATCGAGCAGTGCCTTCACTATTTTATTCGCCTCCTTGCGGCTCATCCCGGCGGCGGAATGCGCTATCCCGTTGCCGAAGATATTCTCTATGGGGCCGGAATTGTCCACAATTACCCCTCTCGATGGGGGAGCGATTTCGACGGAGCCACCGGACACAACGGAGGCGATAATCGCCGCGGTATACTCATAATAGCTCATCTTGGTCATCGGTCCGGCCACGGAATATACCGGGCCAACTATCGATAGCGGGCTGTGGCGGGACGTGGCCTGATTGGCGACGCTCCGTGCCCAGATGGTATTGCGATTGGAGGTAGTCCCCATCTCAATGGGGACGGCAAACGGATGTTGTGCCACCCCTCGTATGACGAGCAAATCAACCGGATTGTAAGCGGCGCTGACCACGGCCACGCCCACCGGCCCGCCGGCGAAACCGCCCAGGATAACCCCGTTTTCGGCGAAGGTTAAATTCCCCACGGCTTGGCAGTAGGCGACCTTGTTCAGTGCGTCAAGGTCTACCTTCAATTCGTGGACGGTGCCTATTTCCAGAAAATCCGTTTTCGGATTGCCGAAGCGGTGGCCGGCAATGTGCTCCGGAGCCCTTATCGCGGAAGCCACTTCATTCACCACCGGCATTCCCGGGCGGCCCGCCCGGCGCAGGGCCTCGCGGGTCATCCGTATCGTCCTGATGGCACCCTCCAGCCCCATGGGACTGCCCGCCATCAGCGGCTGTCCATCCAGGCTGGTCAGGCAGGGAGCGGTAATCCCATCCGAAAGGGGGTCCTCCGCGTATGTCCTGACGATATTGATTAGATTCATTTCGCTGGATACCGGACCGGCCCCCGAGCCGGAGCACCAGGGGGAAGTTTCATCTTCTGGGAAACGTCGCGGCATCACTCTGGCGTCTTTTCCCTCGCCATATATAGCATTCACTGGTGCTGACGCTAGGGCGCCTTCTATTTCCTCTCGGGTNNAGCCGAGGCAAGGGCGCCCTCTATTTCCTCCCGGGTGAAAAGAATCTGTCTTTCCGTATCGAGACAGTAAACGCCCGTCTCAACCAGAAATTCCATGGCCGCTTCCCAGACTCTATCGGCCAAATCGTCATCGGCGGGCACAGGGTTCTGGGGGTCATATTTGATATCGTATTTCTCCACCACTTTGCGCAAATTGGGCACAAAAATGCGGAGGTCAAAATCCCGCTCCGTGCAGATAGGGCCGGTAAATGCCCGCTCCATAACCGTCCCAAAACTAATCATCTTGTTTCTTCCTCTCAGTGGATAGTTTTGGCCTGTGATTGAGGCCGTCGATGGCTGTCTTACCTGAGCCTCGTCTTGCCATCCTGGCATTGTTCTGTATTGTAACAGAAAGGCATCTGGCGCTCAATGCGCTTGGAATCACCGGGTATCACGGCGGTTGAAGCTCAGTTCGAATGCTTTCATAATAATCCAGCGATTCGGGATTTATCAGTGCATCCTTGTTTAAGACCGGGCGACCATGTATCAAGTTCGTAACCGCCATTTCCACCTTTTTCATGTTGAGCGTGTAAGGTATATCCGGCACTTCAATTATTATCGCCGGAACATGCCGTGGCGAAGCGTGTTCCCGGAGCGTCTTTTTGATTTTATCCTTTAGCTCACCGGTCAGGTGATAACCTTCAGCGAGCTTGACAAAAAGTATGACGCGCTGGTCGCCTTTCCATTCCTGGCCAATGGCGAGGCTATCCGCGATTTCAGGCAATTTTTCCACCTCGTTGTATATCTCGGCCGTGCCGATACGGACTCCCGATGGTTTTAAAACCGCGTCAGAGCGGCCGAAGAAGGTTATTCCCCTGGTATCACTGTGTATCATGATGTAATCCCCGTGACGCCATACGCCAGGGTAAACGCTGAAGTAGGTTTCTATATACCTTTCATTCTGGGGGTCGTTCCAGAAGCAGAGGGGCATGGAAGGGGATGGAGCTTCACACACAAGCTCCCCAACCTGGTCCAGCGTTGCTTTGCCCTTTTCATCGTAGCACTTGACTTTCATTCCCAGGGCCGGTCTCTGCAATTGGCCAGCATACACCGGAAGGGTGGGGCTGCCCTGGGCGAAACAGCCATTGATATCGGTGCCGCCGGAAATGGAATTGAAGTGGAGGTCATTCTTAATCGCCTTATAGACGTATTCAAATCCATCGGGCGACAGCGCCGAGCCGGTCTGTGAAATCTCCCGCAAAGATGCCAGATTGAAATCTTTACCGGGCGTAAGCCCCTGGCTTTTAATGAAGTTTATATAGCTGGCGCTGGTGCCGAAGACCGTTATCTTTTCATCCTGTACCAGTTTCCACATGGCCGCGGCATCGGGATAATTGGGATTGCCATCATACAACACTATGGTTGCCCCGACGGCCAGCGAACTGAGAAGCCAGTTCCACATCATCCAGCTGCACGTTGTGATATAGAATATGACATCCTCTCGCTTTAAATCTGTATGCAGTACCAGCTCCTTCAGGTGATTTATCAGAACCCCGCCGCCTCCCTGGACAAGGCACTTCGGCCTGCCGGTGGTCCCTGAGGAGTACATGATAAACGCGGGATGGTCAAAGGGAAGCTGTTCAAAATGGATGTCCCGCTGTGGCTTACGGGCAGTAAAATCTTCGTAATAAATTGAGTTTGAGATATGGCTGATATCGGAATCTGTACCCCGGTAGCGGACCACGACCACTTTTTCCAGCGAGGGCAGCCCGCTTGCGATTTCGCTGACATTTCCCAAAGAGTCGTGTTCCTTTCCCTTATAGAAGTAGCCATCGACGGTAAACAGGACTTTGGGCTCAATCTGACCCAGTCGGTCCAGCGCCGCATGTGCCCCCAGGTCAGTGGCACAGGAAGACCATATGGCACCAGTGCTGGTAGCGGCGAGCATGGCGACGGCGGTCTCGATTAAGTTGGGCATATAGGCGGCTACCCTGTCCCCGGGCCTAACTCCCATTTCGCGAAGTGCCGCTGCGAGCCGGGCTACCGCATCATAGAGCTCGGCATAGCTCATTCGCGATGCTCTCCGGGTCTCTCCCCTGAAAATAAAAGCGGTCTGGCTATCACGGTACCGCAGTAAGTTTTCGGCGAAGTTTAACCTGGCGCCGGCAAACCATTTTGCCCCGGGGAACTTGCTCAGGTCATCCACTACCTCGCTATACGGGCGGGAAGCTCTAACGCGGGTAAATTCCCAGACCGCGGCCCAGAAAGCGGGTATATCTTCGATTGACCAATCATACAGTTCTTCATAGGAATCGAGGTTAAGGGCATATTTGGCATTAACGAAATGTATAAATTTGGTCATGTTAGCCTGGTTTATTCGTTCTTGAGAAGGCTTCCAGAGCAATTTACCCACTGTCTTTCCTCGTCTTATTCCCGCTTGCCTCGAAGTTTAATATTCAAGCGGGGATTACAAAATTGTATTAGAAAATAGCAGGTTTCTCAAGTTTTCTGGACTTCTAAAGGCAAGCGCATCATCTCGCAGATGATTAAAATCTGAGGGGTGGCATGATATTAATACTTGGCCTTCTCATTATCAATGACAAAGCTAGACTATATGCCGGTTTTCCTATAAACTTGGGTTAATTATATGGCTTATAAAATTTAGGAAGGCAAATATGTCATGATAATCGACTTTGAAAATCACATTTATCTGCCAGAACAGGCAGTACGAGGCAAGAGCAAATCAGGCAAGGTAACCGAGCGACACTGGGAAGAAAAAGGTAAATTGCGAATCCGCATTTTTGAAGACGCTTGTAATGTTGACCGGTACTTGCAGTTTATGGATGATGCTGGC
>JABAOC010007916.1_pt2 | contig 12991 bp, 10 predicted proteins | sample 7062161 | NCBI WGS metagenome assembly JABAOC01 (sample SAMN14538625, study PRJNA623070) | marine sediment metagenome | biome: marine biome [ENVO:00000428]; feature: marine pelagic biome [ENVO:01000023]; material: deep marine sediment [ENVO:00002113] | place: India: Gulf of Khambhat ... | reverse complement strand
ATTTCCTGGTTGTATTCTGACCAGGCTTCGTTTATTTTTCTCTCTTTTTCCTGAAGAGCCTCATTAACTTCGTTGAAGGAAGGCTTTACAGGATCAGGCGGGTTGACGTCCTGGAAGATGAGCTGGTTGACTTCAATCCCTATTTCGTAAAGGTCGCATAGCTCTTGGAGCTCCTCTTTTGCTTCGTTCGCGATTCTCGCCCTTCCGATGGTGATCACTTCGTCTACTGAATTATCGCCGACAACCTCTCTTACCACAGCTTCATTCATGTAGCGAAAAGTATTTTCTGCGTCCCTTATTTTGAACAGGAATTTATAGGGATCTTTAATTTTGTACTGTACGATCCATTCTACAACCGCCACGTTCAGGTCGCCTGTGAGCATCACCGCTTCTCTCATTGATTCAGTCGTCACTCTGTATTCTGATCTTATTCCCGGTCTTGTGGTTCGGAAGCCAAATTCCTGTTTTAGCTGTCTTTGAACAGGGACTTTAATTAATCTTTCAATCCTTAAGGGAAGTTTAACGTGAAGACCCGGATTTGTAGTCCTGACAAATTTGCCAAAGCGGAGGATAACGCCTATTTCTTCTGGACTTATCTGATAGATGGAACTAGCGAGAAGGATGAGAACAACAACTGCTATGATAACTAATTTGATAACGCCCGTTTTAATTTTGGGCAGCTTAATGTCTAGAGTAGGGAAATCATCTCTCATAAAAACCTCCTTTCCATGATTTAGGTTCTATTATGATAACACAGTTATATGCTGATATAAAGTCCAATTAGTGACATATAAACTTCGATCTCGTTACTTAAGGATTGAGCTTATTGTACTCTCCAGGCTTAAAATGGTGGCCCCGTGGACATTAATTTTGGATGGCTCCAGAGCATTCATAGCTTTCAATCCGCTGCCCGTGACAACCAGGACTATTCGATCATTTGGTCGCAGCTTCACTTTTTCAGAAAGCTTTAGCAGTCCGGCCAAAGTAGTGGCTGATGCTGGCTCGCAGAAGATTCCTTCGCATTCTGCCATCATTTTTTGGGCTTCTAAAATCTCTTTATCAGAGACATCGAGTATTATTCCGTTGTTTTCCTTGATTAATCTGAGCAAGGTGTTTCCTCCTGGAGGATCAGGATTGGATATGGAGTGGGCAATAGTCTCACCTTTTTTTATTCTCTTAACTTTGGATTTCCCTGAAGCATAAGCTTGGGCGATGGGAGAACATCCCCGAGCCTGAACTCCTACAAATGTAGGCAGGCGGTGAATAAAACTTTCTTCTTTCAGATCCAAAAAAGCTCTCATCAGTCCGATCAGATGTCCGCCTGAGCTCACAGGAGCAAAGATATACTGAGGAATTCGACTTTCCAGTTGAAGAAAAATCTCGAAACTCGTGACCTTATAACCTTCAATCCGGAAAGGGTCCACTGAATTCATAAAGTAGATGTTGTGTTTTCTGCCCAGGGAGAAACTCTCGTAGAAAAGCTCCCCATAATCTCCTTTGACTATGACCAGGACTGGGTTATACATGCTGGTCAGAAGCAACTTATCAGGAGAGATATCTTCTTTGAGGAGAACAAAGGTTTCGAGCCCGGCTTTCGCGCCGTAAGCAGCAGTCGAAGATGCCATGTTTCCGGTTGAAACCGTACCGATTCTTTCAATCCCCAAGGATACAGCTTTTTGAACAGCAACTACTGTTCCTCTATCTTTAAAACAGGCCATGGGATTTACCGTTTCATTTTTCAAGAAGACTGGAGGAAAGTTGAAATTTTCCATAAGCCTTTTGAGTCTTAGAAGAGGCGTATTTCCTTCTCCTAAGCTAAGGTTCGGATTAATCTTTGATAGAGGGAGAAAATCCAGAAATTTTTCAAGCGGAGATGTCTTTTCCAAATAGAATTTTCTCTTTTTTTGGGGGGAAGGACAAAGCAATGGTTCATGACACTCAGGGCAGAAAGGATTGAAGATATCAAGAGGATATTCTTTCTGACAAAAGATGCATTCGAGTTTATCCATTCCTTCTCCCTCCTTTATGTTTTTCTTGTAGGGGTTTGATTCATCAAACCCACAAATATATTTATATAAAAGAAACGGGCTTGATAAATCAAGCCCCTACAATAAAGGTTTTATTTTTTTATGTCGGGGTTTGATTCATCAAACCCATCTGTTTATTCCTATAAAAGATGTTGGCTCTATAAATCAAGCTCCTAGAGGTTAAGAATTCAGTTTGTAAATTTGAGCAAACCGAGTTAAAATCAAGCCTCAAAGGTTCGCTCTTAAATGAAAAATGATGAATTCTTTATGGGAAAAGCTCTTGGCGAAGCTGAAAAATCACTGAAAAAAAAGGAAGTACCTGTAGGAGCAGTTCTGGTTTCAGGGAATAAAATTTTGGGCCGCGGCCATAATGAGCCAATCTTAAAGAATGATCCGACTGCCCATGCTGAAATAATCGCTATTAGAAAGGCCTCTGCGAAAAGGAAAAATTATAGGCTTCCTGACTGCGAGCTATATGTTACTCTTGAGCCGTGTGCTATGTGTTTATCCGCTTTGGTTCACGCCAGAGTCAAAAGGCTTATTTTTGGTGCCCATGATCCAAAAGCGGGAGCGGTTGAGTCCATGATGAGGTTTCCTTTCGAGAAAACGAATCACCGAATTGAAATTAAAAGCGGTGTTTTAGCTAATGAATGCGGCAAGATTTTAAAGGATTTTTTTCTGGGAAAGAGAGCATCGAAGACGTAATCCGCGTTTTGTAACTATATATGAACTATTTATGCCAGACCCCTGAAAATAATAAATAGATTAAAAGGAGAGGTGGCCGAGTGGTTGAAGGCGGCGGTCTCGAAAACCGCTATCCTGAGTAATCGGGATCGTGGGTTCGAATCCCACCCTCTCCGCCATTGCAACCAATTCGAACCTTTGTATTTATCGTCCAAAAGTGCGAGGGTTTGAATTTTTGTATGGGCAACATAATACGGCTTGAATTCCTTGCCATCCTTAGAAACTCTAGTTAAAATTGCCAAAGCCCTTAAAAATCCAGCGGGATATTTTTTAGATGAATAATAAATGTCAATTTTGTAATTAAATTTGCCCAGCAAAATTTTAACACAACAACTGGACCGTTATCAGGAGGGCGGGTCAAGGAACTCATAGGTCATAAAAATGAAAATACGACAATGATTTATACTCATGTGGCCAGTAAAGGCTATTCAGATATATCCAGCCCATTGGACAAGCTGTAAGAGACACTTTGAGGCTAGGCGGCTGTGGCTGAGTGATTTCTCAAGCTCAGCAATACTTCAACGGTTGTCAGATAAAGAAATCGTTCCTCTTATGGATACTGATATCATCAAATATACGACTTGCAATCTAACCTGAATAATTTTAGGATAATACTGCAATTGTGCAGGGATATTTGGTGGAATTACATAATGTATGACGTCAATGAAGGGAGATTTGTATCAAATAAAGCATATTGTATATTAATATATTCACAAATAATCGTGCCAGAATTGGTATATGGAGGTCAAGAATGAAAAAAATTACTGTCATTTTAGCAATTTTACTTGTATTAACGGTGGTAGCAATTATGATGTTAGCAAGCGCAGAGGTACCTGACAACAGCCTGCAGCCAGTAACCAAGTGGCAGTCTCCACCTGAAGATTTGCTAAAGGTGCTCCACGCGCCACAGCTCCCTTGGGTGTGGACGGAACCATCTGGCAAGTACTTGCTCCTAGCCGATCCCGTTCTTTATCCCCCCCTTGCTGAGCTGGCCGCGCCGATGCACAAGTTAGCGGGTATCCGGGTTAATCCTGTTATTAACGGTTACCATGGCTGGCATGGGGGTACCTCCCCACGCCTGGTCAGGGTCGAGGACGGAGCCACGACACCGCTCGATTTGCCAGCGGACGCTGAGGTCCACGATGTGGAATGGACCGTGGACGGCCAGCGCTTCGCGCTCACTGTCGGGCACACCGATCACATCGGTCTGTGGATCGGCTCAGTGAAAGGCGAAGTGATCAATGTCGAAGACCTGGCTCTCAACCCGCTGATGGGCACCGCCGTGAGCTGGCTACCCGATCAGAAACGACTACTGGTCCGCCGCATCCCTAAGCGTGGACCTGCTCCCAAGCCGCCAACTATACCGACTGGACCGGAGATTATTGAAGGATCGGGGGCTTCGGCCCGCTCCACTTACGAGGCGCGCAACCTGCTAGAGACGGCTCAGGACGATGCCCTCTTTGAGTACTACACCGCTTCCGAGCTGGTGATCTTCGACTCAGCTACAGGCAAGGTGAAAGTCGTTGGTCCGCCCGCTCCCTACACCACGGCCGAGTTCTCGCCAGATGGCAAGTATCTCCTCGTCGAGCGTTTGGTCGCTCCCTGGTCCCACGAGGTGACATGGTGGCGCTTCGCCAGTGAGATCGAGGTGTGGAATGATAAGGGTAAGTTAGTAGCTAATATCGCCTCCTTGCCCGTGGCCGACCAGGTCCCGGTCCACGGTGTGCCACTGGGCCCGCGCTCGGTTTCATGGCGTCCAACCGCTCCCCACACGCTCTTCTGGGTTGAGGCGCTCGACGGTGGAGATCCCGTAGCCAAGGTGTCCCACCGTGACCGACTCATGCGTCTGGGCGCACCCTTCACGGCAGAGCCCAAGGAAGTCTTCCGAGCCGAACACCGTATCCAGCCCTGGAGGAACGCCTGGGGTGCACAGGACGGTACGCTTATGCTCACCCAGCGAGAGCGGATACGACGCTGGCGCTACGTCTGGCTCTTGGACGTGGACAAGGGCACATCTCGTCTGTGGTTCGATCTTGATGAGGATGATCAATACGGAGATCCAGGCTATCCACTATTCCACCCGCTGCCCAACGGTCGCTGGGTGCTGCGCCAGAAGGGAGACGCGGTTTACTTCCGCGGGATTGGTGCCACCGACAAGGGTGACCGACCCTTCCTGGACCTGCGCCACCTGGATACCGGAGAGACCAAGCGTCTGTTCCGCTGCGATCCGGATCGCTACGAGTACTTCGTGGCGTTCGCCGGTGACGAGGACCGCTTCGTGTTGCGCTCCGAGTCCGCCATGGACGTGCCCAACTACTATCTAGCTACTTTTGGCAAGGAGATCAAGGCGGCCGAGGGCGAGGCCACCCGGGCCCTGACGCGTGTACCGATCACGCGCTTCGAGGACCCCACACCCCAGTTGCGCAAGATCGAGAAGCGCATCGTGCGCTACGAGCGCAAGGACGGCGTACCCCTCAGCTTCCACTTGCATCTTCCTCCCGGCTACAAGAAGGGCAAACCAATGCCCACGGTGCTCTATGCCTATCCTCTCGAGTACTCCGGAGCCACTACTGCTGGACAGGTCAGAGGCTCGGCCCAGCGCTTCATGCGTTTGTACGGCGCCTCCCACCTCTATTTCTTGCTCAGGGGATACGCAGTGCTCGACCGAACCGCCATGCCGATGCTCGGCGATCCCGAGACCACATATGATACATTCGTACCCCAGCTGGTGGCCGATGCGGAGGCCGCAGTGGCCAAGGCCGTCGAGATGGGAGTGGCAGATCCCGAACGGATCGGCGTTATCGGCCACAGCCACGGCGGGCTCATGGTGGCTAACCTCCTGGCGCACACCGACCTGTTTCGGGCCGGCATAGCGCGCAGCGGCTCGTATAACAAGACCAACCAGCCTTTCGGCTTCCAGTCCGAGCGTCGTTCCCTCTTCGAGGCGAGGGATGTCTACATCCAGGTCTCGCCGACCTTCTTCGCCGACCAGATCAACGAGCCAGTCCTGATCATCCACGGTAACGACGACTCCAACCCGGGTACCCTCACGTTCCAGTCCGAGGTCTTCTTCGAGGCCGTGCGCGGTTCAGGTGGTACTGCCCGGTTGGTGCTACTTCCCTTCGAGGACCACGGCTACCGGGCCCGGGAGAGTGTGGAGCACGTGCTCTGGGAGCAACTCCGGTGGTTCGACATGTATGTAAAGGGCACTGGATCCGCAACGCCACAAAACTCTGATGTAGAGTGAAGCCAATAGGAGCGTTACAGCCTAGCAAGTCATTGCACCCGACCAAAAACGCGTTGTTTTTTCAGTCGGGATTTTGGTAAATTGAATGTGATTTAAACAATTAAGTATGTTCGGCCGTGTTTTTGTCGGGTGAATTTCAGCCCATTATGCAAATGACTATGACTTATATTAGAGTTTGCGCCCTCAAGAGGCTAAGAGGAGAAGATCCGCAAGCTCTATGAAGTCGATTCACTAGTTTACATAGAATGCCACAGACAAGTAAGGGGCATCTGATTTCTATTCCATTGCCTTATTGATTTTTTATACATTGTATCTATTTTATTTTCAGTTAATTAAAAATCATATTTCCAATTAATAAAGGATATTTGTGACCAAAATATGACCTCCCCCAATCTAAGGTTTTAATAACTTTAGTTTATACTTTTTCATATTTACAAGCATTTATAACGGTTTTTCTACTGACATTTAGGCTTTTGGCAATTTGTTCATAAGACATTCCCAGCAAACGCAGCTCTTTTGCTTTTAGGGAAAATTTCTGATACATATAAACGAGACGGACAGGATAGATTTTGATTTGAGTCTTTATTTCTGCAGTGGTTAGAATTGGTTGCAACCGCGTCCGCCAGCACAGCAAGTTCAGATCTTTTTATAGATAAGAATTCCCTTTTTATGCTCACTATAAATTCCTCACATTTTATCTCAATTATTGCTCCCTGACATCTCTGGGTGAGCTTGCCACACCATCTCTTGTTTGAATGTCTCCAGGGTTATTGTTATAATGAATAAGAAATTGTCAATCAGATAAGCTTTGATTTCTGAATCTTATCAAGGAGGGGACATGAACAAAATGATGGGAAAAACACATTTACTTATCATAATCGTAGTATTTTTGGTAATATCCTGCGGTCAGCCAAAATCGGCATGGAAGGGCTCCATAGAAGAAATTGACGGAGTCACTGTTGTAAAGAATCCCAAAGAGCCGATTTATGGAGAAGATATCCTGACATTGGAAGAGGATCTTGTTATTGGTGAAGAAGTTGATGACGTTGAGCCGGTTTTTCTTTCAGTCGCGACTTTTAAAGTCGATGATGATGAGAATATATACGTTCTTGATTCTAAGGGGCATAAGATTAAGATTTTTAATAAAACCGGCCAGCTGACAAGGGAATTCGGGAAAAAAGGACCAGGGCCGGGAGAGCTGGATTTTCCGTCAAACATTGAATTATATACTGATAATCAGCTTATAGTCTTTAATATGCGAGGCCGCAAGATGTCATTATTTTCAAGAAACGGAGAGTTTGTAAAAGACCTCCCTATGGAAAAATACGGAGGGATGTCAAGGATCAGGGTTGATTCCCAAGGATCTTTTTATGGGTATTCTGAGCTATATGAAGAGACTAGTCGGACAATTAAAGTTGACAAATTTGATTCGGATCTCAATTTAGCCTTCAATATTGTTACTATGGAATTCAAAACTGATTTTTCCAGCTTTGAAGGTGTGCCTACATTTCTATACGTTCATGTTATTAATGATAATTTTGTATGGGGCTATGCTTCGAAATATGTTTTGCATATTGTGGATCACGACGGGAATGAGGTGAGAAGAATCATCAGGGACTATAATCCTGTAGAGTTAACAAAAGAGGACAAAGAAAAGATTGCTAAGCAATTCGCAAGATTGCCTCCGCGTTTCAAACTGAAAATCCCGGATGTTTATCCTGCATTTGACTGGTTCTATCCAGGAATTAAAGGCGGGATTGTCGTCCGCACCCATGAAAAAACTGCAGACGAATCACATTACTTCGACTTTTTCGACTCTGAGGGCCGTTATATCGCTAAAGTCCCTTTCAAGTTTCTTCCCGGGCCTGGAAGAACGACAAAGTCTATTTCGCCGAGGAGGATGAAGAAGGATATCAGTTGATTAAGCGGTACAAAGCCACCTGGAAATATTAAAATATTTTAGGTGAGTAGAAACTAAGCCACCTCTAGCTTTCTGCCGTCGAAAAAAGATATAATTGTTTTCTTTTTGTGCTTGCCACAAATCAGTTGTAGCTTTGCTTCAAAAGCCTCAAGTTTATAGTGGAAGAAAATGAGTCCGTTTTCGTCAAAACAAATAAGCAGAAAAGGAGTGAATATTTGGAAATAAAAAGAAGGTATTCAAAGATATCCTTGCTTGGCCTGCTTGCTGCGGTAATGCTTCTAGTTTTAAGCAGAGCCCCAGCACAACAAAAAGAGCCTGAGGTGCCTTATGTTTCTACTCCAGATGAAGTCGTGGCGGAAATGCTCAGAATTGCTAACGTGGGCAAAGATGATGTCGTCTATGATCTCGGGTGCGGGGACGGGCGAATCGTCATCACGGCAGCAAAGATGTATGGCTGCAGAGGTGTAGGGATAGATATCAATCCTGAACGAATCAAGGAGAGTCGAGAAAACGCCATCAAGGCCCGCGTATCAGATAAAGTCCAGTTTATTCAAATGGATCTTTTCGAGGCGGATATCAGAGAGGCAAGCGTCGTGACTCTATACCTGCTCTCGGGAGTTAACATCAGGCTGCGGCCAAAACTTTTCCGAGAACTGAGTCCAGGCTCAAGAGTTGTTTCTCATGAATTTGGTATGGGAAAATGGGAACCTGATGCAACCTCTTCTGTTAAAGCAGAAAATTATAGGGATCCATATCTATTCAATTATTGGGAAGAGGAATTTGCTGGTTATTGGCGTACGCACAAGGTATATCTCTGGATTATTCCTGGAAATGTGAACGGGACATGGAAACTAAAGATACAGAATATAGCAGGGAACGAGGAGTTTACACTGCGGTTTGACCAGGAATTTCAACGATTGAGAGGGCAGGCAGTAGAAGGTGTCTCCTCGATCCCTGTATTCATAAAGGGCGTCAAGATGAGAGGAAATATGCTGCTTTTTACCTTGGAGGGAAAGCTGAAGGGCAGTACAGAAAGCATGCGCTTTGAAGGAATTATACAAGGTAATTCTATGCAAGGCACCATGGAAATAGAAGGCAGTTCAAGAAGAGAAAAAATAAAATGGACAGCCAAGCGTGACCTATCGACACTCCGCCCGATCGTCAAATGACAAAAATAGAGGGGAAGACCATTCCCTCATCCTTTCCAGCTATAACTCGGAGAATAACCTCATCAGGAGTTGGTGTTGGAAAGCTTAAGGCGAGGGTGCGTGTTCAGCAGTGTTCAGCATAGATTTTGATTTGAACCTCTACTTGAGCAGCGGCTAAACCTGGTTGCAGCCGTGTCAGCTATTGAACTTAGAGCGTGTATTCAATGTCACATTCTGTGACATGTCACATTGCTATAATTTATTGTTTTTCAATTGGCTAGATTAGGTCCTAGGAAAAGTGTGACATTTTATTCCAAATTCCTAATCTTAAATATGAGTTTTAATCATATATTCCTTTATATTTCAATGATTTAGTGTACATCTGCTAGCTTGGCACGAAATTTGGATATATTCTATTTAAAAATCGAAGAGTACAAGAAGGAGAGAAATTTTCTTTTTTCAATGAAAAAACAGCATTAAAAAAATGATTTTAAGAAAAAGAATTATACTAACAACAATAACGATATTGACCGTTTTGTTATTTATTACTAATTCAAATTCCGCAGAAGAAGACAGAAATTTTATCTCGGATAAAAGGTATCTCTTGATAATTGACTCAGGTTTTCTTAATTGTTCTCTTTGCCTGCAGTCATTCACAAAATTTATCGAGGCAATCAATGCAAATGGACTTGAAAAATCCGTGCTTGGAGTTCTGATTTTTGACAGCGAAGAGAATAAATTAAGTTCTGAAAGAGATATTCAGATAATTGAAAAGCAATTGAGGGGATTTATCTCTGGCAATAGTATCAGATTTCCGATTATTCTGGATAGAAATGGAGTACTCAGTAATCTGAATTTAGATTCAAGCGATACTGCATTGGTTCTATTTGATATCCAAAAGAAGACAATTAAAAAGTACAAATTCCCCCTGACTAAAGAACAATTAAATAAAATTTCTCGTGAAAAAGAAAAAATAGATAATAGCTAACGATTATTTTCCCTTCTTTTTTCCTAATGGTTTTATTCATCATTTCCCAGCTTACCCGACTCTTTAGAAAAAGCTTTTCACAATATCCTTATAGCGTTTAAGAGTTTCTTTTGAGTATAATAAGATAGCTATATGAAAACAGTAAATATCATCCTGATGGGGTTCGGGAATGTTGGTCAGGCGTTTCTTCGTGTTGCTCACAAAAAAAGGGAGTTTTGCAGGATAAGGTACGGTTTGGATATCCAATTCTATTCTATTTTTGAGCTGGGAGGCGCTGTTCATTCTTCACGGCCTCTGAATACATCCGAGATTCTTGAAAAATATTCTTCCTTAACTATGCTCCGGAAAAATCCTCTCTGGAAGCCAGATTTAAAACTTACATCCGTGCTTGATTCAATTAGGGCGGGAGTGCTTGTCGAATGCACTCCCTCTGACATCAAAAGCGGTGGACCTGGTCTCAGACATATCCGTCACGCTCTGGATAGAGGATGGAATGTGGTAACCGCCAGCAAAGGTCCACTCGTCATCGATTTTTGTGGCTTGCATAAAAAGGCCGAAAAAAAACATGTGGCTTTAAAATTCAGCGGTGCAACGGCTGCCGCCCTTCCTGCCCTTGACACTGCTCTCTATTCCCTGGCTGGGGCCGAGATTTCTCGGATTGAAGGGATTCTAAACGGCACGACTAACTACATCCTGACCAGGATGAAAGAGGGAGTGGATTACAAGGAGGCTTTAAAAGAGGCTCAGTCCAAGGGTATCGCAGAAACCGACCCTTCCCTCGATGTAAGCGGCTTGGATACAGCCTCCAAGATTCTTATTATTTCAAATGCTTTGCTGAAAACAGATTTTACTCTGGATGATATGACAATTGAAGGCATAGATGCGATTCCGCCCTATCTCTTAACGCAGGGGAGAAAGAAAGACAGAGTACTAAAGTTACTGGGAATACTCTTTAAGCGTGCAGAAGAGCTTCGGCTTGAAGTGAGATTGACCGTAATAGACAATTCCCACCCTCTTTTTGGCGTGGATGGAACCAACAAAGGCATTGTTTTTACGACCGATACCATGGATTCTGTAACTGTGACAGGGGGAAAATCTGATCCGAAAGGCGCAGGAGCTTCTCTTCTGAAAGATATTATTAATATCTACAGGAAAGAGTAGACAGCAGAAAAGAGTAGAAGTTAACGATCGGGGTAAATCTGCTAGCATTTCCGATTCTTTGATCAACGATTTTGCCTTCTATCACGGAAAAAGAAATGCCTGGCATTTTTTAAGTTCTATAATCAGGTTACTAAAAAACTCACTGAAATACCATTGAGATGCGCGTCATAATTCCTAAATTGACCTTGCAGATTTTTTTTGTGATAATTTAATTTTCCTCTTTTTTTGCTGCATAAATCTTGGATAAAGAAACGGAGAGGTGTCCGAGTGGCTTAAGGAGCACGCTTGGAAAGCGTGTGTGCGGCTAGATGCTGTACCGTGGGTTCGAATCCCACCCTCTCCGCCACTATTTTAATCAGGATTAAAAAAATATAAACTAAACCACTGGAGAAAAAAGGAAAAGCAATGGATACTCAAGATTTCATTGATTTAGAAGATTTATACGGAGCTCATAATTATCACCCTTTGGATGTAGTCATTACCAGGGGTAAAGGTGTATGGGTATGGGATACGGAAGGAAAGAAATACCTTGATTTCTTAAGTGCCTATTCTTCCGTTAATCATGGCCATTGTCATCCACGGATAGTTAAAGTTCTCAAAGATCAAGGCGAAAAGCTGACTATAACTTCGCGTGCCTTTAGGAATGATCAGTGGCCCCTTTTAGCCAAGGAACTATGTGAATTGGCCGATTATGAGATGGTGCTTGCTATGAATTCAGGAACGGAAGCGATAGAAACAGCGATCAAAGCAGCTCGAAAGTGGGCTTATCAGAAAAAAGGTGTTCCCCAGGATCAAGCAGAGATCATTGCCTGCTCCAACAATTTCCACGGGCGTACTGTGACCATCATCAGTTTTACTACCGAGCCCTTGTACAGGAAAGATTTCGGCCCTTTCACTCCAGGGTTTATCATAGTTCCTTACGGTGATGCAGGAGCTCTAGAAGCGGCAATAAAGCCGAATACAGCAGCTTTCCTGGTTGAGCCCGTCCAGGCTGAATCTGGAATTATCGTGCCTCCCGAGGGTTACCTGAGGAAGTCCAAAGAAATCTGCGAGAAGAATAACATTTTGTTTATTGCTGATGAAATTCAGACCGGACTGGGTCGCACTGGCAAACTCTTTGCTTGTGAACACGAGGAAGTGAAGCCCGATATCCTTGCTATCGGAAAATCTCTGGCTGGAGGATTTTATGCCATCTCCGCCGTTCTTTCTCCTCGTGAGATCTTAGGGCTTTTCAAGCCAAGAGAACATGGAACTACCTTTGGAGCTAATCCTCTGGCTTGCGCTTTAGCTCGCGAGGCTCTTCTGGTTCTTATAGAAGAGAAATTGGTGGAAAATTCTGCTGAGCAGGGAAATTATTTCTTGGAAGAGTTGAAAACTCTTCGAAGCAAGCACATTAAAGAGGTTAGAGGGAAAGGTTTGCTCATCGGGATAGAGCTAAAACAGGAAGCAGGGGGAGCGAGGCGTTTTTGCGAAGATTTAAAAGAAGAGGGGCTCCTCTGTAAAGAAACTCATGAACATGTCATCCGGTTTGCCCCTCCTTTGATTATCAAACGGGATGATCTCGATTGGGCCTTCGATAAAGTCAATCAGGTTTTCCAAAGAGCTGAAAAATATTAATGATGGGGTCAGACTTGCAAAACTTGAATAATTGCGGTCAGACCTTTTTTTGTAGGGGTTTGATTCATCAAACCCACCTTTAATTATCTACGTGGGGATATGATTTATAAAATTCACAAATTTTTTGTAAAAAATGTG
>JABAOC010031391.1_pt1 | contig 13005 bp, 12 predicted proteins | sample 7062161 | NCBI WGS metagenome assembly JABAOC01 (sample SAMN14538625, study PRJNA623070) | marine sediment metagenome | biome: marine biome [ENVO:00000428]; feature: marine pelagic biome [ENVO:01000023]; material: deep marine sediment [ENVO:00002113] | place: India: Gulf of Khambhat ... | reverse complement strand
TCCCGTCCCGATAATGCCGATCTTCTTGTCTTTCAACATGGCCTCTATTTCCCTTGATTTAAGGTTTCATGGTGGAGATGAGGGGATTCGAACCCCCGACCCCCGCGTTGCGAACGCGATGCTCTCCCGCTGAGCTACATCCCCACCCCTTTATGGCTTCATCTTTCCCAATAAGGTACAGATTCCACCTTCGCAGTGTGGAACCCCGAGATCACTCCTTTGACAGTAATGTTCTTATGGTACCCTTTAATTCCGTTAGATCCGATGTCTTGATCACATAGGCATCGGATGCCCAGGTTGTCAAATCGTGTTTATATTCGCCATATGCAGAGCACAATATGACCGGCAGATCCCGTTGGATCCCTCTGATCCTCCGCAATGTTTCGACTCCATCCATTTCAGGCATCTTAATATCGAGGGTGATGAGATCGGGATTAAAGGTGTTCAGTTTGTCCAAGGCCTCTTGGCCATTGGCGGCCACATCCACGGTATATCCCTCCTCCTCGAGCTCCTCCTGATAGAGGAGTCGGATGTTCTCCTCATCATCAACCACCATTATTCTCTTCATCGGTCGCCCCGTTCCCGGCCCGATCAGTAATGTGAAATGCAAGACGGTGCCCCGGGCCTATCCGTTTGCCGGGGTTTCAACGGGCAATTTGACGGTGAAGGTTACGCCTCGGCCCGGGTCGTTATTGACCTCAATCACACCCCCGTGTCCATCTACAATCCGGTGGCAAATTGCTAATCCCAAGCCTGTTCCCCACCCTTTGGTGGTGAAGAAGGGGTTGAAAATATTATGGAGTACCTCGGAGGGGATTCCCCCTCCCGTATCCCCTATCTCAATGCCGATGTAATCACGGCCCTCTTGAGAGAAGGGAGCGGTCTTTACCGTCAGCCTCCCCCCACCTTCCATGGCGTCCCTCGCGTTGGTAATAAGATTGATGAATACCTGCTTGATCTCCTGGTAGTCACAAGGAATCTCCGGGAGATTCCCGTCGAGGGACTTTTCAACCTCAATCCCCTGGGTCTTCAGTTCATCCTCCATTCCCGTCAAGGTTTCGTCTATGATTCGATTCACGTCCAATTTTTCCAAAACCACTTTAGTGGCCTTGGAAAAATAAAGGATATCGTTGAGAATTTCCTCCAATCGTCCTACCTCCTTGATGATGGCGTCCGTATACCTCTTTTCGTGAAGGCCGTTATTGAGCTTCTTATGTAACCTTCTGGTATAACCGCCGATGGAGACGAGCGGATTCTTAATCTCATGGGCCACACTGGCAGCCATTTCGCCCAAGGCTGCCAATTTCTCCCTCTGAAGAAGCTTTTCTTGGGCCCTTTTCAATTCCAAATGGGCGTCCTCAAGGTATTTGTACAGGATGCAATTCTCGATGGCGAGGCCCGCTTGCCTCGTAAACATGGTCAGCAGTTGTATGTCATCATCCGTAATGGGGCGTCCGTTATAGAGGTTATCCACAACGATAACCCCAATAGTCCTTTTCCTCCCCCAGAGAGGGACGGTGGCAAATCGATAGGACGTAATATCCCCTTCCGAATTTGACCTTAAAACACAATTGACGTCCCTGTGTAATTCGCAATTCTTTTGGCACGCAACCCCAACTCGCTCATGATCGATATTGAAGGGCTTCTGTTCCCTTACGGTTCGAGCAAGGATACAATCCCCCTTATCCAGGGGGATATTTACCCTTCTTACCCTCTCATCCAGGAGTGTCCCCGTAGGGGAGTAATGATCGCCTAAGGTGGAGAGCATTTCGGAAAGCCTATCCTTTTTACCTTCCAAGTTTTCCCAAATTTTCCCCGCCTGCTCGGCATTATCAGGCCCGACCCCCATCATTCCGGTGAGGCGATTTCTCCTTTCGTCCGTCAGGAAAAGCATGGCCCGGTTGAACCCCATCCCATCCCCCATGGTGATGGCGGTGAGGATGATGTGGAGGATCTGTTCGAACTTCATGGTAGACAAAAGGGCATTATTGATTTCATACAAGAGGGAGAGTTGGTTAGCTTGGCGATTCTTCTCTTCTGCGAGATTTGTGGCATCAAGGCGTGCGGAGGCATTCTCTATGGCATTGGCCATTTGGTTGGCCATGATGGGAAGCAGCCGCTCATCTTCCCGCCTTAAGGTATTGTTTTTCGGTAAGTCCCCTGCCTGCTTCCCGTAGACGGTAAGCGTCCCAAAGGCCTTTCCCCTAGATATGAGGGGAGCGCAAAGCAAGGAAAGGTGGGGCGCTCCCTTTCTATTTTGATTAACATCGTCAATGAAGGTGGGTTGCCCCGTGGAAAGGACCCCCTTGGCGATTTCATCGTCGAGAAAGACGAGGGAGTGAGGACATGTTCCTAATTGTGACTCAATTTGAAGCTTCTGGGTTCTCGCCTCTTTCAGCCTCAATGTCCCTCCGCTCGCCCCTAAAACCCTGGTGCTCGTCCTGACGACCAGCTCCAGTAGGTCCTTCCATTCGATGGTCGATGTGACGATCTTGCTCGATTCGTAGAGGCCGGTCAATTCGGAGATTCTCCTTTTGGCCTCGGAGGAGAGTTGGGCATTTCGAAATATCCCAGATATCTCCCTGCCAACACTCAGAAGAAATTCCCTCTCATCCTCCCCAAATCTCCTCGACCGAGCGTAGTAAAGGGAAAGGATCCCAAAGGAAAGGATATCATCGGCAATAGGGATGAGGGCAAGGCTAAATGGAGCGGTTTCCTCCGGGGTCATCCCTTTCAGATTCACACCCTTATGGTCATTTCCGGAGATAAATGAGGGTTGACGGGATTGGGAGACCTTTTCCATCAAGCCTTCCCATCGAGGACTTCCCGTGGGATCCGGGTCTCTGTGGTCGCGTTGGCTAGAGGCCGCCAGCGTGAAGGAGTTTGTGTCCTTATGAAAGGCGTAGAGGGCACAAAAGTCCGTTGAGAAAGCCTCGGCGAGAATTCCAACGATTCGGGTGAGTCGGCCATCGATGTCAAGGGTGGAGTTGGAAACCCGAATGATCTCTCCCAGGATTTCGCATTCCCTGTGGGTAGAGGAGCTCATCTGTCTCAATCCCGGTCCCCTTGGAGTGGTGCTTCCCGGAGGTACTTCGCCGCTTCCTCAGGGGGAGTGGGGTTTATGTAAAATCCCGTTCCCCACTCGAATCCAGCCACCTTCGTCAATTTGGGGATGATCTCGACATGCCAGTGATAAGATGCCTCATCCTGTTCATTGGTGTGGTTGGTGTGGAGCATAAAATTATACGGGGATCGGGGTAAGGTGCTGTCTAATTTTCTCAGGACGTCCGACAAGAGTGATGCTACGTCCTGGAATTGTGGCCTTTGCGTGCGGTGGAAATGCGCGCTATGATCCTTCGGAAGAATCCACGTCTCAAAGGGAAAACGAGAGGCAAAGGGCGCAAGGGCGATGGCCTCCCTATTTTCCCCGATTATCCGGGCTTTATACTCCATCTCCTGGCGGATGATGTCGCAGAAAACACACCTATCCTTATATTCATAATATGCCTTGGCACCATCTATCTCCTCGCTCACCCTTTTGGGCACTACGGGTAGGGCGATAATCTGGGAGTGGGAGTGTTCCAGGGAGGCTCCGGCAGCTGCACCGTGATTCTTGAATACGAGGATGTGCCTTAGCCGCTGATCGCGAGTGAGGTCCATAATTCTCTCCCGGTAGGTCGTAAGTACCATTACGAGCCTTTCGATTGGAAGCATGGAAAGCGTTTCACCATGGTTCGGCGTCTCGATGACGACCTCATGCGCACCGACCCCATTCATCTTGTCGTAGAGCCCTTCTCCCTCCCGGTTCAGCTCACCTTCCACTCTCAAGGCAGGAAATTTGTTGGGGACGACTCGTAATTTCCAACCAGTGGAGTTCGGTTGAGAGCCGTTTTCTCGAATGGCGAATACCTCGGGTGGGGTTTTGTCCTCATTGCCCTCGCACAGTGGGCAAAAGCCACCTTTTACCCTGATTTCCTCGGGAAGAAATTCCGAAGGCCTTCTCCCCCTTTCGGCGGAGATGATGACCCACCGGCCGACGATCGGATCTTTCCTCAATTCAGGCATCTCTTTTTGCGGTCGCTAGAGCGGGGAGATTCTATTCGCCCCTCATCTTTTCCCTAGTTTCCTCTTCCGTTTTGCACTCGATACACAGGGTAGTTACGGGCCTCGCCATAAGCCTCTTCTCCGAGATCTTCTTGCCACACATCTCACAAATGCCGAAGGTCCCGTCTTCGATCCTTTCCAGGGCTTCGTTCAACTTTTGAATGAGCCTCCTCTCTCGGTCGCGTATTCTGAGGGTGAAATTACGATCCGATTCAAGGGATGCCCTGTCAGTTGGATCGAGAAGCTCCTCCTTGTAATCGTCGGACATGCCGCTGACCGTCTTTTCCGCTCCCTCCAACAAGGCGTTCAGCCTCTCTACTAAAAGCTTTTTGAAATAGAGACGCTTTTCCTCATCCATTCAAGCCCCCTGATAATCAGGCCCTCGTAAACTTCATTGAATAGAAAGGAAAATTATGACGGCTTCGTAAAAAGTCCATTTGCCGTTCGACATGCTCACGGCCCTGAGCAAAGCCGAAGGGCTGCGTTGCGCTGCATCCTTCGTCATTGCAGCGTACTTCTCTTTGTACGCCTCATTCCTCAGGATTTGCGCGCCTTGCATCTGAATCTTTTTACTGTGCCGTCTGATTCCGACTTTTTACGAAATCATCAAATTATAAATCAGTAAATATATTACAGTTAATTTCTAAAAGTCAATACGGTGGGCCAAAATATGCCCATCTTTCTCTGGGGTTTCAAGGCAACATGGGACCCCCCTCCAGTCCCACTCTTTTGATCACTCATGTCACCTGTGTTACCTCTGTGAACGCGAGGACAAACGAGGGAGTACATTGACGGAGAGGATTCCCGAAGTCGAAGTACCACGTAACAGGGATTTAGTGGAACATTACACATAAATGACAAAAAAGATCTATGAAAATCTTCCGTAAGGGAGTTACTTAACAGGGTCAAGGGGAACGGGATCGACGAAGGTCAGGGCCTCGAAGTTCGCACGGGGCTGGGGATATTTTCCATTTTCACCATGGAGAACTCGCAAGATCCGAATTGACCCTATTGAACTGTTCCCGGTAATGGTCGCACTGGAACGGGAAGATGCCGGTGAGTTCGGATTGGAGGGTCTCATCGATTGCGAAGTCGTATCGCCGCATCAACTCCCTGTTCCGGGTAACCCAATAGAAGGAGTTGCCCCAAAAACCCCTTTATCGTTCTAGCCTTCGAGGTCAGGTGGGCTGAAAAGGCCTGAAGGAGATTATCTGCGCCTTGATTCTCCACATAGTAACCGCAATACCTGATGGGATGAAGATGCCGGAGTGAGAAACCCGCGATCCAAAGCTGAGGGGCGAGAAGCTGCGGTTCCAATCTTGTTTCTTTTTGTGGCACTATTTTTGCTTTTTTGAGATTAACCTCTTATAGACGATTGCCTTACTCACGTGAGGAGGGGCCTGGTGGTTTCCCTCCGCGGATAAACATATGAAAAACTATGAAAAATTTTCCCATGGGAAAGGACAAAAATTCGCCCAACTGGCGAAAAGGATTCCGCTTCTGCTTTCGATTTTTCTCCTGTTCATGGCCTCTTCAGTTTCACCCAAAGAGACCTTGGATATGATCCTCAATTCGAAAATATATCCCTATCCCCCTTATTCCTTTAAAGCTCACTTTCGTCATTCGCTCCAGGTGAAAGTCATCGAGGATAACCGCCCCCATTACGAAAGGGTCAGTAAATCCAATCCCTCTAACTTCATCGACAAATCCTCTTGGTCAGAACCCGTAGCAGTAATGGTGGAAAAGGTCTTAGAGAGGGAGTTTCTCCTCTCCAATCTGTTCGATTCGGTTAGTCGAGACGACGAAGGTTCCTCCTTGTTGTTAGAGATCGATCTCAATTCCTTTTCAGCCGCATGGGAACGTGGCAGATCGGGCTTGAAGCCCATCTTTACCATTTACGGAGCCGCCGACCTGAATGCCTCCTTGGTTTCGAGAAGGGAGGAGACAATCCTCTTGATCAAAAATTACCGAGAGGGAACTGAGGCGGAGGTCACTCAGTTCCGGAACAAAGAGGATCATGCGGCCATTCAGGTGGGGAAGGCCTTTAAGAAGGTAGTGGTGAACCTCATGGAGGATATTAAACACCGCCTGGAAAGCTTAGAGATCGAACCCATTAAGGTAAAAAAAGGCCGAACTCCGATCAGAAAACGGCTTCCAAAAAAGGAAGGAGCGAGCAAAAAGCGGTCTCCGGGGAAGCAACAACGGAGAACCGGGAAACCAAATAGGGAAACGATTCCCCCAAAAGAACCGGATCATATCTCATTGGAGCCCATAGGACCCAAATAGGGATGTTAAGCATAGAGGTTTCATGAATCCCATAGAGCCTTACGGATCCTACTATCTGACTAAGAAGATCGCCACAGGAGGAATGGCGGAGCTCTTCCGGGCCAGAAGAAAAGTCGGCCTTGATGGCTTTGAGAAGATTCTAGCCATAAAGAGAATCCTTCCACACCTCAGCAACAACCGGGAATTCGTGGCCATGTTCGCCGATGAGGCCAAAATCGCCGCGCAATTAACCCACCAAAACATCGTCCAAATTTTCGATTTCGGTAGGTTGAACGAAACCTCCTTCATCGCCATGGAATTCGTCTTGGGGAGTAACCTCCGCGGAATCATGGAGAAAACGAGGCAATTGAATACGCAGCTTTCCGCCAATGATTGCGTTTTCATTATCACAAAGGCGGCCATCGGGCTCGACTATGCCCACCGCAAACAAAATCTCCAAAATAGTCCCCTCCATATCATCCATAGAGATATCAGCCCACAAAACATCTTGGTCTCCTATGAGGGAGAGGTGAAATTGACCGATTTCGGCATTGCAAAGGCGGCTTTAACGACCTCCGTTACTAAAGCGGGGGTTTTGAAGGGCAAGGTTTCCTACATGTCTCCCGAGCAGGCTCGTGGGGAGGGATTGGATAGCAGATCGGACATATTCTCATTGGGGGTCGTTCTTCATGAACTGCTGACATATCGAAAGCTCTTCGAGGGACAGTCCGAACTCCAGATCCTGGAAAGGCTGAAAGATCCCCATATAGAGCCCCCATCCCATTTTGACCGGGATATTCCAACTGAATTGGATCGGATCGTTTTGAAGGCCTTGGCCCTGAGCCCGCAAGATCGGTATCAATCCGCGGAAGAAATGTTTACACAATGCGAAACCTTTCTCGCCTCCCAGGATGACTTTCCCAGCACCAACGGCTTCCGAAACTTTCTGCAGATTATCTTTAGGGAGGATATAGAGCGGGAAAAGAGGGAAATCCAGGAGGAATTCGATCAGGTAAGTTCCCTTGAAGACAATCAAGAGGAGACTCATTCCTTTACCCTCCTTACACCTTCCGCGGCTTCCAATGAACGTTCCTTTCTCTCTCGCGCCTTCGGCTTATTTTGGAGGCTTAAGCATACAGGTGCCATCACAGGGGCCCTGGTTCTAGCGTTCCTTCTAATCCTATCCTTTTTCCCTACCCCCTCCCGGACGATTAAGAAGGTCCCGACTGCGGATGACCATGTTCGTTATGCCCTTTTCTGTCTTGATAGGGCCAGATTTGACCGGGCTGTTGCGGAGTTCGAAAAGGCCTTCGCAATGGAGCCATCCTATGCCATGAGATACCGGAAGCAGTTGGCACGGGTCTTTCTGGAACGGGGGAAAGCGAACCTCCCTGGAAAATTGGAGAAGGCTATCAGGGATTTTACGGAAGCTCGGAGGCTCGACCCGGGAAATCATGAGGCCTATTTTCAGCTGGGGCGAGCATTCACGAAGTTCGGGAAATACGACGAAGCCCTCAACCAATATGAGCAAGCAATTGCCATAATGCCCGAGAACCCGGATGCCCATTTTAATCTCGGATACATTTTTTTGGATAGGAAGGAATATGCCAGTGCTGCCCGGGAATTCGAGGAGGTCATTCAACTCAAACCACCATATCTAAGCGATGCGTATGTCAACATGGGAATCGCCCGGTACAAAGCGGGCCAGCATGAGGAGGCCCTCATGGCCTGGAAAAAGGCGCTTCAATTGAATCCCAAAAATGGAAGCGTATCTGAATACATCGATGTCGTTGAGGCCACATTGAGGAAAAGAAGGCCTTGAGGAGGAAGGGACTTCTCTTATCAAAGCTCTCTTCCCGATGATGAATTGGGTATCAATGGATGGTGGAAAATGATGATGCCGGTTTTCCCGTGTTGCCGGCGAAGTCCCGGAGGCGTGAACGGAGTTGGCCGAATCAGGGAAAAGAAGAAAAGTTTGGTGGAAATGAATTGTCGTCCCGTGAACTGTAAGTAACTCTCTGCACCCTTCACATCTCGGAACACCGGATGAAGTCCCTTACGAACTGATTAGCAGGGTGTTTTCGAATCCTTGAAGGGGTATCGATCTGGATGATTTTTCCCTCTCGCATCATAGCCACCCTGTCTGCAAGGACAAAAGCCTCGGGGAGGTTGTGGGTGACGTAAATCGTTGTCCCCCCTATCTCAGTGTGATAATCCTTCAACTCCTTGCGGAGGGCCAATCGATGTTGGGGGTCTATGTTCGAGAGGGGTTCATCCATCAGCAGTATTTGGGGCTTGACAGTTATGGCCCTCCCAATTCCTACAATCTGTTTCTGGCCTTCCGATAACTGGCTCGGCTTTCTGCGATAGAGCCCCCTCCCAATACCAAGCCGGCTTGAAATGGTATCAACTCTCTCTCCGATTTCCCGGGGAGGCCGGCTTCGAATCTTCATGGAAAAGCTCAGGTTACTATAAAGGTGTTTATCAAACACGCGCATGTGAGGCCAGAGAGCGTTGTCTTGAAATACCATGCGAACCCCTCGCCGAGACGGCTTCTCGTGGTTCACACATCGACCGTGGATATAGATATAACCCTCATCAATCTTCTCCAGCCCTGCGATTAACCGGAGCAAGGTGGTCTTTCCACATCCGGTTGGGCCTACGACGGCGACAAACTCCCGATCATCGACCATAAGGTCCACATGCGCAACGGCGTGCACGGATCCGTATCGCTTACTGACACGGTCAAGGACGAGGCTCTTATTGGGTGGTATATATCCAGACGGTTTTTCCATAGCTGGGCCTTGCGGGTGTTGAATATAATATCATTGCCTTCTCTTATGGCGGAGAATCACGAATATGGAGGCGAAGAGAATGAGGAGAAGGCTTACTATCTGGGCAGTTCTAAACCCGGCCAACATGAGGCTATCCGTCCTGAGGCCCTCAATCCAAAAGCGACCGATGGAATAGAGCATGAGGTAGGCAAGAAATACATCGCCCTTGATTATGGCTCTTCTCCGTCTGAGCCATAGCAAGAAGAGGAAGACACAAAAATTCCAGAGGGACTCATACAGGAAGGTAGGGTGGAAGTGAGTTTGTTGAATATAATGGAGAGGTCGATGGGCCTCATCGATGAAAATTCCCCAAGGCAAATTCGTTGGTCCTCCGAAGGCCTCCTGATTAAAGAAGTTACCCCAACGTCCAATGGCCTGGCCGAGAATGAGGCTCGGGGCACAGATATCGGCAACCTGCCAAAAGGAAAACTCCTTCAGGCGAGTATAAATCAGCCCAGAAACAATTCCTCCGATAATTGCTCCATGAATTGCGAGTCCGCCGTGCCAGAAGGCCAGGATCTCTCCCAGGTTATTTCGGTACAAATCCCAGGAGAAGATGACATAATAGAGCCTGGCGCCTAAGATGGCACTTATGAGCATGTAAAAGAATAGATCGTAGATGAACTCGATGCTCAATGCCTGCCGTTTGGCTTCCCGCGCTGCCAGGACTAGTCCGAGGATCACCCCAGCCATGATAAGCACTCCGTACCACCGGATGCTCAAGGGACCGATTTGGAAGATTACCGGTCTCATACCGTTCGATTTACTCCCCTTTTCCCTCTTGAAGCCAGACTCCCACAAGAAAACTCATGGTAACCCGACCAGCTAGCGCGTTTTCCCTGTCCATTGCGGTGATTTGACCTCTACCATAGGACCGTTTCTTGCTTACTTCATGCACGGTCTCTTTGTCCTTCGTGTCGCTTCCGGATGTTCCACCATGACGATGTATGGCGATGTCGTGGGTTTTCCAATTGCCCACTATCTCCTCGGCGGTTCATTTTACGTATCCCTCTTTCGATCGGCTTTGTTTCCGATGGTTTCTCTTCAAGCAGGATTTCGAGAACGGGTCACCTTCCCCCTCCTCACCGATATGATTTCGGCGGCGATGCTCAAGGCGATCTCCCCGAGTGTCTCCGCACCGATATCCAGGCCTATTGGAGCGGAGAGTTTGGAGAAATGCTCCTTTTCTATCCCCTGCGAGATCAGATCCTCCTTGATGGTTCTGATCTTTCTCTTGCTTCCGACCACCCCCACATAGCGAAAGTCCTTTGCGATGAGGCGTTCGAGAACGGCTTTGTCTTTTGAAAAGCCTCGGGTGAGGATTACGATATATGTGGAGCTATCAGGTGAGAGCCTTTCCGCATAAGACTCCATATCTTCCGAGAGGAGCACCTCGATATCCACGAATCGATCTTCTTCGGGCGTCTTTGGGTTATCATCCACCACGGTAACACGAAAATCCAGCGACCGCATCAGCGGTGCCAACGCTCTCGTAATATGGCCACCACCGAATATGACCAGTCTCTCCGGCTGGTTAATGGGTTCGATGTAGACCTCAACCTCACCACCACACATCATGTCCAGGTCCCCTTTGAGGTCAAAGGATTTCAGCTTCGCTTCCCTCCTTTTTATGGATTCAAGGGATTCCTCGATGACTTTTTTTTCCAGACCACCACCCCCCACGGTTCCGAGGATACTCCCGTCCTCCATAATGATCATCTTAGCCCCAGCCTTCCTCGGGGTTGACCCTTTCGTGCGTACGACGATGGCTAGGGCACCTCGTCTTCCTTGGTCTTTCATATCAGCTAACGCTCGGTATATGTCCTCCATTTCAGTTCCCTTTCCCCATTACGTTCTTGATCCGTGAAATTTTGCGGGCGAATTCCCTTCCGGGCGCCATGTGGGAACCTGAATTTCCGTCCAACGGCATAACTCCATCGGATCAAGAGGTCAATACGTTAGGCCTTCCCCTCAAGAGACTCGGCAGGGCCAATGATCTTTGTAGCAAATTCGTATTTGGAGTCCATTGAAGAAGGTCCTTCCTCAGTTTGGCATGGAGGAAGGAGGAGACCTCGTGGATATCCTGACTAAGCCCTACGATGATACGGGTCATCTCGAGGCACTCAAGGGAAGGGGGTGACCACTACCTCATTATTCTTTCGGGGGTACTCTTGATGGTCAGTTTATCCTTAAGTACTATGATACGCGCCTATCTCCGGCCGACTCATGAGCCCTTCTTGAACCGATCCACCAATTCTTTCGTCTCGGGATCGTCCTTTACCTTTCCATCCAGGGAAATGGTGGTACCGATGAACGTACTCTTTCCGCGAGAATCGCTCTCCAACTCCTGCAAGCGGGCCTGGGATCTCTTCCTGAATTCCTCCAATTTCTTGATATACTCCTCCCTTCTATCCCGGGGAATGGATTTCGCCCTCCCCGTCCCCCTTCGGTAGGAATCCAGTTGCCGTTCGATAGTTCTGATCTGTCTTTCCATATTGGCCTTGCGACTGAGATCAACGAAATCACGGGCGCCCTTGAGTACATTCAAGTCGATCCTTCCTAGGTATTGTCCCTTTGGGTAAGCCTGAAAAAGGAATGCCTTCCAGCCTCCATCGGACTGTAATGTTTGGCGGTAGGCCCCCTTACCTCCACTTCCAATGATGAAGTGAACATCCTTCACCTGCTGAACCAGCTTGCTGTATTCCTTAAAAGAGCCCAGGTTGTTCAGGCCCACGATGACTTCGCAATCCTTCCCAAGCTCGGCTGCGACCCTCTTCGTCGCCGCTATTGGATTGGATATGAAATATCCCTCAGAAGTGTCCCCCTCATTGTGGCGGATATTGGAGGTCAGGCCAAAAACGCCTACCCTTATTCCGCCGAAATCCAACACCACATGGGATTTGAAGACCGGCTTGCCCCCCTTTTCCTCGAGGAGATTGGCAGAAAGGAGGGGCAAAGGAACCTCTCTCTCCAACTCCCTCAAGAATTCGATTCCTGCCGAAAGGTCATCCGAACCAACGTTGACGGCCTGATAGCCCATGCGTTTATAGGCCATTGCGATTAATCTGGCCTTCTCCTTCTCCTGGGAAGGGGGAGAATATTTGCCCTTAAAGAAACTGTTGCCCGCGTCGAGAATGAGGAGCTCTTTTCCTTCCTTTTTGAGATCCTTGATAAAGGTGGCCCGCCGGGCCAAACCTCCCAGAACCCTATTCCCTCAGGTGGGGCAGGGGTCAATTATCCCACGCATATCATTGGAGTAGAGGAGCGTTAATTCAACCGCCTCCACGGGTTGACAAAGGACCAGAAGGCCCAACGCAAGGGTCACCAGTATCATCCTTTTCATTGAAATTCCCCTTTTTGTTATTGACTTCTGGTTTTCATACTATTAATAGCACAAATTCCAGCTTAAGAAAGGGCTTTCTCCAAATCCTCTTCCTGAATCCCCACCTTTTTGTGGATTTTTTGTTTGTTGCAGCGGTATTCCTCTATGGCTAGTCTCAATGCATCGGCAGCCAAGGTGAAGCAGGGAAACTTTCCCTTGGACAGTTGGCTCAAGATCTCCTTGGCCGTTTCATCCGAAATCCTTAAAGCTTCCTCAATGCCCTTTCCCTTGATCTTTTCGGTGATGATGGAGCTGGTTGCAATGGCGGCGCCGCATCCGAAGGTCTTGAATTTCGCATCCACGATAACATCCTTTTCCACTTTTATGGACATTTGCATGATGTCGCCACAGGTTGCATTCTTCACGATACCGGTACCATCGGCATCCGGAATCTCTCCAACATTTCGAGGGCTTTGGAAG
>JABAOC010014714.1_pt4 | contig 13005 bp, 11 predicted proteins | sample 7062161 | NCBI WGS metagenome assembly JABAOC01 (sample SAMN14538625, study PRJNA623070) | marine sediment metagenome | biome: marine biome [ENVO:00000428]; feature: marine pelagic biome [ENVO:01000023]; material: deep marine sediment [ENVO:00002113] | place: India: Gulf of Khambhat ... | reverse complement strand
CTTTCATGATTTAGCCGCAGCACTTTGGTTTAGTAGCTGGTTTTTAATTTATAATCTCTTTAAGATAGTTAATAATAAAAAAGTCTTTATTAATAAAACTTTTTTTCTAATTTTCCGTAGAACCATAAATATTGCTTATTTAAGTTTGTTCTTTATTGTAGTTGGAGGTATTTTCAGAACTATTAACTATAGTAATTATGAATATATCCCAGCTGCTGGCCGGGGGCAAATCTCTNNTCTCTCTTCTTCTGCTAAAACATTTTCTCTTTTTTCTCCTAGTAATAATAGGATTTATTCTCCAAAGTAAATTCTACGAGCGTTTGGTTTCATATAAAAATCAGCTTGAATATGAAAAGCCAGATGAACTAGAAGAAATCTTGAAACCTTATTATTTCTTTCTAAAAGTAAAATCAAAAATTAGCAGATTTAACTATAATAATAAAAATTTTGTTCTTCTATTTTTTTATATTTTTCTGACCAGTTCTGTATTGTTTTTTGTTTTGAGCCGTTCGGCAATATCAGTACCGTACGAGAGAACTAAAGAGGATATATATCAATATGACCTAACAGTTGAAAAAGCAGATTTTAATCTTCCTGTTTTGAAAGTATTTCCGGTTACTAATATTCACCTTCTAAGATATGTGAAAAATCCCGTGCTTGAAGTAGTTGTTATTAATTCAGGTCAAAAGGATATGAACGATGTTATTTTTGAAGTATCAATTGAAGATAAAGCCTGGAAAACTTTCTATAAAGAAACTAAAGGTCTGGGCGGGTTAAAAGCGGGCTGGAAGAGGAAATTAATTATAGAAGATTTGAAGTTAAAACAAGGTACAATCAAAACTCTCAAAGTAACGGTTTTTGCCGATGAAAAAGATGGATTTCCTGATGATAACCAGCAAGAATACAGATTTGTCTTAAGTTTAGCCCAATCAAAATAATCTTTGATGTACTTTGAATAGCTAAAGTGTGTATTTGAAAAAGCCGAAATAAATAATAAAAGCCCGAGTTAAAAATGAGTACAGATAGAGAATTAATAAAGCATGTCAAAAATGGAAATAATGGAGCGTTTGCTGAGATATATGATAAATATGTCGATCAAATTTATAAATACATATATTTTAAAGTTGGTTCGCGTGAAGATTGTGAAGATATCACTGAACAGGTTTTTTTAAACGCTTTTGAAAAGATTAACCAGTTTAAATTTAACGGCCCACCTTTTATTGCCTGGCTCTACAGAATTGCTCAAAATCTAATTGTTGATCACTATAGAAAAAAGAATAAAGTTATTGAATTTCCGTTGGAAAAAATAGTTTTACCAACATCTTCTAAGGATAATCCGGAGAATATTTTTTGGGGGAATCTAACGATGGAGGGTTTATATCAGGCTTTGCGTAATATAAGAGATGAACAAAGAGAGGTAATTATTCTGAGATTCATTGAGGGTTTATCAACGGCTGAAGTAGCTGAAGTAATGTCAAAATCATCTGGTGCAATCAGGGCCTTACAATATAGAGCGCTAAAATCATTAAATAAAATTTTATCTTTTGATAAAATAACTGAAAAGATCAAAGCATAAAGTTGAGGATGAATATGAAAGTTTTATTAGTAACACCGCCATATCATTGTGGAGTATTAGAGTCAGCTGGGGTATGGTTACCGCTAAGTTTTGTATATATTGCTGGTTCTTTACGGGAAGCAGGGCATGAAGTCAAGATATATGATGCTATGTCTAAATTCCATGATATAGAAGACATTAAAGAGACTATAAAAGCTTTTCAGCCAGATGTAGTTGGAACTGGTGCATTTACAGCGACAGTTTTGGCAGCAATTGAGACGCTTGAAGCTGCTAAAAAAGTAGATAAGTCAATTATTACTATACTAGGTGGTGTTCATCCAACCTTTTGTTGGCAGGAGATATTAGAAAATGATAACGATAAAGTCGATTATATTATACGCGGCGAGGGTGAACTTACTTTTAAAGAGCTATTAGATTATTTAATTAAAGGGAAAGATTTGAAAGAGGTTTCCGGTCTAGCCTTTGAACAAAATGGAGAGATTATTTGCACACCTGATAGACCATTCATAGAAGATTTGGATTCTATTCCTGCAGCTTGGGATTTAATTGAATGGCCCCTATATTATTTTCGCACAAAGCCTAATTCAACCCTAGCTATTATCAATACATCACGTGGATGTACCCAGAAATGTACTTTTTGTTCACAAAGGCTATTTTGGAAAGAAGGTTGGCGAGCTCGCGCACCAGAAAATATAGTGAATGAAATAGAATACCTAAATAGTGAATTTGGAGTAAATGTTGTTATGTTTTCAGATGAGACTCCCTCTTTAGAAAGGGAAAGATGGGAAAGATTATTAGATTTATTAATCGAAAGAGACTTAGATGTGGAAATACTTATGGAAACAAGAGTAGACGATATTGTTAGAGACGAAGATATTATAGATAAGTATGCTTTGGCCAAAATTCTACATATATATGTTGGAGTAGAATCAGGAAGTCAAGAAACTTTGAACCGTTTTCACAAAAACATAAAGGTCGAACAATCAAAGAAAGCAATTGAATTGATAAACCAAGCAGGCATTATCTCTGAAACCTCATTTGTCTTAGGGATGCCGGATGATACTAATGAATCAATTAGAAAAACTATTGAACTGGCCAAATATTATGATCCCGACATGTGTTTCTTTTTAGCCATAGCACCCTGGCCATATTCTGAGATTTACGATGAATTAAAACCATATATAAAAATTACAGATTATAGCAAATATAATTTAGTCGTCCCGGTTGTTAAACCAATAAATATGACTATGGCGGAACTTAATAAACAACTTATGAATGCTTTTAAAGAATTTTATATGAATAAATTTACAAATCTTCATAAAATGAGTAATTTTAAAAAGGATTATATGATTCGGGTAATGAAGTTATTTTATAAACATTCATATTTGGCTCAGGAAATGAAGGGCATGGGAAAGATGCCCGAAAAGATATTTAAAGTGCTTAAATCAATAAAGGTATCTTAATAATATTTATAATTTAAACCATTATTTTTTTATTCAATAAGCTATCTGAGTTTTTATTCTATTGTTTTATTGCGAACATTGAAAAAATATAACATTTTCGAGATTTTTACGTTATATAATATGGATAGAATAATTTCAAGGGAGAATTAATTGGAAGCTCAAAAGTATGAAAGATTTGAGAAAATACTTGAATTATTTAGAAAAAACGGGCAAAATACTGAGGATTTCTTTGAGAGCTACCCAGATATAGAAAACGAATTTAAAGAGCTTCTTATCACGGTAAAACACATTGAATTGAATAAATATAGATTCATTTCTGATATTGAACGAAAGTCAATTAGACAAAGAATTCTAACGAATATTTCTAATCAAAATAGGTTTTTAAATCAAACAATTTTCAACAAAACATTTCTTACTAAAATGAGCAGCTTTTTTGCTGCNNTGTTGCTGCAATTATTTTGATTGTCGGAACAGCATCAGCTTTAATAATTAATCAGGATTCTGGAGATAAATTTAATAATTTACCTTTTAAAGTTTACAAAGCTCCACCATTATCTGAACTGATACCCCAAGAATTAAAACAAAAAGATGAAATAGCCAAAAACATACAGAAAGCGGTTTCGAATAAAAATCAAAACTCAAATGTGTTATCAGTAAGTGAAAATAATGGTGTGGGCATAAGCCCAACTGATTCTATCAATAGCTCTCAAAATAATGAAGATGATAAAAATAAAGATGATGATAAGAACACAATACCAGAACCTCCATATGGCTTAACAGCATATGCTGGTAATTTAGAAAATGTTCTTGATTGGAACGATTCTAATAGTAAGGATGTAAAAATATATAGGATTTACAGAGCCTATGATGAAAATGGCCCTTACCAATTGATTCATGAGATGGATAAAAAAGATGAAAAGAATAAGTTTTCAGATGTTATAGACCAAACTGAACTTGGAATATACTATTATAAAGTCTCCTCTGTAGACTCAGCTGGAAATGAAAGTGAATTGTCAGATTCATCTATAGCTAATTTTTTAAAAATAGAAGAGACCTTTTATCCAACTGAGGACAAGCATATTATTGCTTCTACAGGAGAACTGATGTTTTTTGTCCCAGCTGGCTCCTTATCAGAGATAGCTGTTATTAGGATTAATGAGATTATGAACCCACCTGATATGAAAAGTGATTATTTAACAGTCACTGAACCTTATGAGTTTGAGCCATCAGGAATTACTTTTAATTCTTCTAAACCAGCTCAATTAACTATGCCTTATTATTTCAATTATCAAGCTGGAAGTGAAAATACTAAAGCTATAATTGAAAAAGGGATAAAGCTGATGTATTACGATGAAAATAATTCAAAATGGGTTAATATCCAGACAAGTGTAGATAATATTGCTAATACATTCAGTGCAAATATCACACATTTCACAACATACTGGACGGGTGCGCCGACAGATCCTCATGGAACTTCCGTTGAAGGAACCAACTTTTGCATGATTTGCCACGGTTACGATAATTCACTTCATTTTCAAGCAAATCCAAATGGTAAGGATGTTTGTTATCAATGTCATGGAAATGTTAGCAAGGACGACCCGCCGACAGGAGCAACAGGACCAAATATTCAGGCTGAATTTTTTGATAATCTTGATTCGCCAGGAACTTATTCCCGTCATCCGGTTCCGGAAATATCGTTATATTGTGATAGTTGTCATACACCTCATAAAATGAAAGAAGCTTACCCCACACTATTGAGAGTAAAGATTGGGGGCGTCTGGTACTATGACCCGAATGATAATACATATTGTTTTAGATGCCATTCTGCTGCTTCAACTGGATATCCTAATACAACTGCTTCGGTCAGTGGGGTTTACCCAATCACCGGCACTTACCCGGGGCAAGCTACTTATAATACATCTCTTCATAATACTGATTCTGATGTAATATGGCCAAGTCCTAGTTATTCTTCAGGTTACTGTCTGAATTGCCACGATTCTCATGGACAAGCAAATGATTATGATATATTAAGAGACGGATTTTCACGGAGTAATTTTAACTTTTGTTTTATTTGTCATGATGGAGCACCAGCTTCAACTGATATACAGGCTTTATATAATGCTGCTATAGATAGAGCTGGACATAAGACTAAGTCTACCGGCAGTAATCCCACTGGCTTTGATGCTGGCGACTTCAAGATCCCATGCTATGATTGTCATAATCCTCATGGTTCACAGACTGGTAATACAAAGATGGTATCTGACGAGCGCTGGAGCGGAGTCGACCCAACAACTGCTGTTGGTAATCGAACTTTCTGTATAGGTTGTCATATTTATTCTAACGATGGAACGACCACCAGGACTGTAGAAGGAATAGATAGCACAAATTCGAATGCCCGATTGAAGTTACCTAGTGGGATGTCTGCTCATGAATCCACAAGTTCTCAAGGTTGCAGTGGAGGCACTGGAGGTTGCCATGGAGATGTTCATCAGCCGACCGGTGGCGGATCACAAGGTGGCTTAAATTGCGCATCTTCTGGATGTCACCCAACGATATCAACAAAAATGACTGATTGGTTATCTGCAACTTATCATCATTATATAGATACTACTACAGCAACTTATCCAGCTTTTCCAGGAACAAGAACTTGTTTAAATACCTGTCATGTTGATCATAACATCTTTAATTCAAATAAAGCGGCTAATTTAAAAGCATCTTTTGATGTAACAGATACAGCTACAAATAATGATAAAGGATTGTGCTTGAGTTGCCACACAAGTGCTCAAAACTTTCCAAGTGGAGAGCAGAACCCTGAAGGAACCAGTTCAACTGAGGCTATAAATCAGACCAATTATGAAGCTTCTGCTCATTATAGTGAATATCAACCTTCAAATGAACCAACCTCTACTTATACTGATGCAACGACTTTTATTGCAGAATGTACTAAATGCCATAACGATAGCATGATCAAGACCAAGCAGGTCTCTTCCAATAAGTTCTCAACTCATGATGCTTCTTATAATGCAATTTCATGGGTATCTGAAGAGAATCTATGCTATCAATGCCATACAACAACTGGTGACTATTACGGAATAGCTTCAATGGATGCTTCAGCTACTGCTATTCAGTCTGTCTTTACCGGCAAGACATATAAACATCCGGTTGCTACCTATTCAGGACGCCATCGCCCGGGAACAGATGACAATATGAACTCAGCCAACCGCCATGTGGAATGTGCCGACTGTCATAATCCCCATGAAGCAACAGCAGCCAATCCAATAAAAGGTGTCTGGGGAGTTACAGCTACCTATGGAGGAGCACCTTGGGCAGCCCCGACCTTTGGCACCATATCTAGTGTTAACTATGAATACCAGATCTGTTTTAAATGCCACAGCTCTTATGTAACCGGCTATGGTTCATATGACAAGTCAGTCCAGTTTAATCCCAATAATGCTGCCCAGCATGCAGTAACTGAGAACAATCCCTATCTTGATGCCCNNAACCCTGGGCTACCACCCATCTTAATAAATGCTCTGACTGTCATGGCTCTAATGATGCTGGTGATCCAACCGGACCGCATGGTTCAGGTATTCAATATATTTTAAAAGCAGCAGCTACTGGCGATGGCGGGGGGTCAGGTACTCCACTTTGTGTCAAATGCCATAAAGCTAGCACATATATAACTGATGATACTAATAGTTCTTTTAGTTTGCATGACAGAGGGGCTCATTTAAATACATATGGCTGCCGTACTTGCCATATGAATGGAGATAGTGTTGGCTGGCCTCATGGAGAAGACTTTACTTATCCGGCTCAAGATTCAGATTTTCCACCTAATGATATTACTCCAGCTGGTCAGAAAGCCAAAGCTTTCTTGCGCTCAACCAATGTTGGCGGAGAGGAACTTNNAGATGGAATGATGGTGGAACCTGGAAATATAGGTGTTATGCTACACCTTGTCGTGGTTCTCATGATCCTGTAGAAACAAATATACAATAATAAGCTTCCCTGTTGAATATATTTTGCCATCAATTCTAAATAAAATAATTTCTAAAATAAAAAATCATGGGAGATTTCTTAATCTTTATCAAAATTGCTATTTGCTCTCCTCATTAAAAACAAGTAACATCAAAATAATAGTTCATATAAAGATTCAAGGAAAAAACAATATTGTCTGAACTAGTGTATAAAGTATTAAAATTTCTTCGATCTCGGGCTTTTTCTGTAGTTTTGTTATTAATATTGGTTTGTGGTTCTTTTTTAACTCAAATAATCCCTCAGAAACCATTTTTAACATATGAAAAATATATAGACTGGAAATATAGTTACCCTCTTTTATCAACTTTAGCTGCATTTCTTGCCCTAGATAATATTTTGCAATCATGGTGGTTTAAAACTTGTGCAATTTTACTTTTCTTAAGTCTTCTCTACTGTACATATTTTCGATTAAAGATAAGAATAGGTGCGCCCAGATTTAAATGGGTCAATCCAAGAACAATTAAGACCTATCCCTTTCAAGAAAAAATAGTGACTAAAAAAAATCCAGAAACGATCTTGCAGATTTGCCGAGAAATAATATCTGCCAATTTTTATCAAATTAAATATACTTCTAAATTGTTTTATGCAGATAAAGGAGGAATAAACAAGTATGCTTCTATGATATACCATGCGGTAATGGTTTTAATATTCCTATTTATTGCACTTAGCAGAATGTCTTCTTTAAGTGGCTTAATTTATATTACTGAGGGAGAAACTCTAACTGAAGATCATAATTCATATTCAGAGTTATACGAAGGACCCTGGTTTAATGAGAATCATAGTAGATTCCGAATCGAATTAAAAGATTTCAGTCCTATGTTTAGAGAAGACACTCCCGTTAGCTATAAAAGTGAAGTGAGGGTCATTGATTCTGAAGAAAAAGAATTCGTATTAAACATGAATAAACCAGTTAGATATAAAGGATATTCAATAAAGCATATTGATTATGGCTTTTCTCCTGGATTTGTTTTATATCGAAACGGTTCTCAAATTTTAAATTCTTATATTGCTATTCAGAATGATCCAGAGGGAAAGCCAACTGATCAGTTTGTGTTAAATGAAGATTTAAAATTGAACATCAAAGCATTTCCTGATTTTGTTGAAATAGATGGTAAGTTAAGCAGTAAAAGTGATTTAATAAAAAATCCTGCTGCCTATGTGGAGATTCTTGAGAAAGAAAAAACAGTATTTACCGGAATACTAAAACTTAACGAGAAAAAAATAGCTGATAAATATGAGATAAAGCTTGACGGAATGCGTTATTGGGTATCCTATAATATTGGCTATGATCCCTATTTAATTCCTTTATTTTTTACTGGACTTTTGACAGTAATCACTATTTCTTTAGCTCTGGTTTTATCGAATCCCAGATTTCTTGGTTATATTTACAAGAAAGAGAATCAATATGTTTTACTTATTGGGGCAAAATCTGGAGGGAAAATGGGATTTGAACAAGATTTTGATAAAATTATTGAAAATATTATAGAAAAATTAAGGTAAGGAAATGCTCTTAATTATAACCTTTTGGATATCTTTGATTGGCTATGCTCTTGGTATGATTTTTTATCTTTTCTATAATTTCTTTGGGAAAGAAAGACAGACTCAAATAGCCAACATAGTTACTGTTTTTGCTTTCTGTTCACATACTATTAATCTGATTGCTAGATGGATAATAGCTGGGCATGCTCCTTTTATCTCTACATTCGAAACAATTTATTCCGCAGCTTGGTTGGCAGCTGTTTCTTTCTTGGTCGTTCAGTTGTTTTTTAAAAAAATTGAAAGTATTGGAAGTATTGTTCTTGCCCTAATTTTTCTAACTGCTGGAGTAGCATATATTAATGATATGGAAATTGAACCAGAACTTCCGGCAACAAAAAGTCCCTGGCTTATAATTCATGCTCTCTTTGCCGAACTTGCTTTTGGTTGTGTTCTAGTTGCTGTAGCAGCTTCAATTATCTATTTAATCAAGGCAAGAAAAGGAGAGTCAGCGGGAAGTTTTTTAAATAGATTTCCTGAGCTTCGAGTCTTAGATCAAGCAAATTATAAATTAATGTCAATTGGTTTTATATGTTTAGCTATTATGATTGTTTCCGGAGCTATCTGGGCTGATTTGCTCTGGGGTAGTTATTGGAGCTGGGATCCAGTGGAAACTTGGTCACTTANNTCTTCGAACTACTTATAATTGGAAGGGGCGCAAAGCAGCTTATTTTACTATAATTGCCTTTATTTTAGTAATTATTGCCATTTGGGGTGTACCAACATTCACATCAAGCATCCACTCAGTGACCAGAATAAATTAGGAATTCCATTGATTATAGTAAACATATGGAAAATAATAACTGTAGCCTTATTAAAATAGCAGTATGATTAAAAGAAATGAAGTATTAAGGAAATATCTAATTATTTCTATTTTATTATTAATTTCAATAATTATTATCAGCGGGTGTCAAAAAAAAGAGGAAGAAGAAGAAAAAAAGGGAAAACTTTTAAATAAATTCGGCACCGGAGCCGAGGTAGTATCCTCTCCTGTTGTTGATAAAAATGATGTCTATTTTGGTTCGGTAGATGGACGCTTTTATGCTGTTAATTTAAAAGATTTTAAGATCAAATGGTTCTTCAATACAGCTGATGCCATTACTGCTTCACCAGCAATAGACGAAGAGAATGTCTATATAGCCTCACTTGATAATAATTTTTATGTTCTTGACAGAAAGTCAGGAAAGAAACTGTGGAGTTTTGATTCAAAATCGTATTTAAGGTCTTCGCCTTTAATCCTTGACAACATGGTTGTCTTTGGCTCAGATAACAGTTATGTCTATGCTTTAAATAAAAAAAATGGAAAAAAAATATGGTCTTTTAAAACAGGCAGCACAGTATACTCTTCTCCAATTACGGATAACCAAAGAATTTATTTTGGTTCCGGAGATGCCAATTTATACTCTCTTGATAAAAAAGGACGGAAAGTCTGGCAATTTAAGGCAGATGGTTTAATAGAGTCAACACCTGCTATAGCAGATAAAATGGTGATTTTTGGATCTCAAGATGGAAATATCTATTCCATCAAAACAAAAGATGGTAGCCTTGCCTGGAAGATTAAAGCAGGCGGGCCTGTTCGCTCAAGTCCAAAAATTTCAGGGAATATCGCGGTAGTTGGTTCTGATGATCATAAGATTTACGGAATAGATATCAATAAAGGCCAGGAACTTTGGACATATGAAACAAATGATAGAGTTCCCGGAGCAGCTGTTATAAAAGATAAAATAGCTTATATCGGTTCGATTGATAGTTTCATTTATGGTCTACGTTTAATAGATGGGAAGAAAGTCTGGTCTTTTAAACTAAATGGCCCTACATCCTCTACTCCTTCAATAAAAGGAAATGATTTATTTATTGGCTCACACGACTTCAACCTTTATAGGATTAAGATCGAATAGCAATCCATAGATATATCTTTAAATTTTCTATTAAATAGCAATAAATTACTTATATTTACTCTGTTTATAAAGAGTAACAAAAAATTAAATTTTGCGTTATATAAACTAGAAAAGGAAAAAACTTATCAGGAGAGTTTATGGAGCTAAACAGCGAAGAGCTTTTTGAAGATGTTTTTCAAAAAATAGAACAGGGTGAAATTGGGGTAGATGAGGCAATTAAAGAATTTCAACAATTAAATCCTGAAGACTTTAAGCTTCTTGAATTAGCTTTTAAACTTAGAGAAGCAGGCAAAATAGACCTTAACTCGATTTCCAAAGAGAAGTTAAGAAGAAAAATCAAAAATCAAATAAGATATCTCACTGAAGATGCCAAAATTACAAGCTTGAAAGGCAAGATAACCAATTTTAAAAAATTGCCCTGGTCTTCATGGGCAGCAATTTTTGCAATTATAGCAATCATGCTTACCTCTGCTTTTGGCTCAGTTTTATATTTTAATCAAAGTAAAGCAATAAACTCGGTGGCTTTTAAACCGTATATGGCTCCAAATCTAAATAGTCTGTTTTCTCAAAGGGAGAACAAAGTCTTAGAGAATACTTCAAAAGAGGAAGAAGCTAAAAAGGTTGCAACTCCTACAAAACTTGCTACTGGCAGTTCTTCTTCAGGAATAATCGATGACGGTAATTTAAATATATCTGGAGACGATAATCAAACTTCAACCGATGATTCATCTAACGGTAATAATGGAGGGGATATTCCTTCTTTGCCAGATACTCAACCACCGGAAACNNAAATCTTCAGAATAACATTTTATGGGATGGCTCAACAAGCTCTGACATTGATAAGTATAAAGTATATCGATCCCAGAATCCTGAGGGTCCTTATCAGAAAGTTGGAGATACCCAAAATGAATATTATAACGATTTGATTGATCAAAGTGAGCTAGGAATTTATTCATATAAGGTTTCAGCTGTTGATATTTCAGGAAATGAATCAGGTCTAGGCGCACCAGCGACTGCTAATTTTGTTAAAATAGAAGAGCCTTTTTATAGCGGCCAGGATAAACATATAATCGCTTCAACTGGTGAACTTTTTTTCTTTGTTCCGGGCCAGGGTTTATCCGAAAACACAGTAATCAGTGTTAATGAAAAAATGACCCAGGGCAATCCAACTGACGTGGATACTTTTATAACACCTTCTTATGACTTTGGGCCAGATGGGTTGACATTTGACAATAATTATCCTGCTCGTCTAACTCTTAAATATAATATTAATGTTCAGAGTGAGGTCTTTGAGACTGATTGGCTGGCAAAAACTGCTAACCTTTATTTTTATAACACAAATAATTTTAACTGGGAAAATGTCTCACAGAACCTGGCTATAGATACTTCTGCTAATAGTATAGCTTCAGATATTAATCATTTTACTGAATATGCATCTGCCTATACTGAGATGCCTCATGGAAGATATAATTCTGGAACTAATCTTTGTAGTGTTTGTCATGGAATGCATGATTCCTTTGGAAGTAATCTTCCCAAAAAGGAAAATATTGATTTGTGTTACTACTGCCATGGGGCTGCTGATTCAGGTGACCCGGCCTCCGGAGCTCACGGGCCTAATGTCCAGGCTGAATTCATTAACTCAGATGACCAGACATTCCGAGATGAATCTACCTCAACTGCTGTTTCCAAATCCTGGTCTCAAACCACACANNACCAATACTGCTGGGGGAGAAGTCACTTTGGAATACAGTTCCGGTGGAGAAGTTTCTGTCTGGAGTGATGGTTTTGAATCAGGAGACTTTTCTGCCTGGACCAGTGCTAATGCCGGCTGGGTTGTAGATACCGACAGTGTCAGAACGGGAACTTACAGTGCTCACTTTAGTGGCAATTATTCAAATTCTTCAATAACCAAGAACATTGACCTAAGTGGAAAATCAGGCGTTCACCTCAAGTATTCACGAAGTACAAATAGTATGGATTTTGGAGAATATCTAAGAGTTGAATATTATGACGGCACTAGTTGGAATCTTATAGAAGAAATAACCGGTAATAATGCATGGGCCGAAATGGATTATGACTTAAGCGGTTATACCATGAGCGCCGACTCTCGTATCAGGTTTAGATGTAATGCTAGTAGTTCATTTAATGATGATTCCTATGTCGACAATGTGGAGATTACCGAGACGCCACCTCCTGGTTATGCTTCTTCGGGAACAATAACCTCAACCGAGATTGTACCGAGTGGGACTCTCCAAAGCTGGGATACTCTCTCCTGGAGTGAGACTCTGGAAGCAAGTACTGATTTAACAATTACGGTCCAGGGTTGGAATGGTTCATGGGTAGATGTCTTGACCGGGCTGACTAATCCCGGCGGTGAGGATTTAAGCCCAATTGATCCGGCAACTTATACAAAACTAAGGCTAATAGGTAATTTCAGCAGTGCTGATTCAAACAATACCTCCTGGCTGAACAGCTGGCAGGTAGATTATACAGC
>JABAOC010031477.1_pt2 | contig 13009 bp, 14 predicted proteins | sample 7062161 | NCBI WGS metagenome assembly JABAOC01 (sample SAMN14538625, study PRJNA623070) | marine sediment metagenome | biome: marine biome [ENVO:00000428]; feature: marine pelagic biome [ENVO:01000023]; material: deep marine sediment [ENVO:00002113] | place: India: Gulf of Khambhat ... | reverse complement strand
TGAAGGACACAAAGACGAAACCGATTCAAATCAGAGACATTCCAGTTGAGCTATGGCAGAAGGTTAAGGCCAAGGCGATACTGGAAGGAAAAACCACCAGGGAAGTAGTTATCAGGCTTTTTGAGGACTACGTAAAGAGAGGAGGTTGACTATGGGAACGATTTACAAGAGAGGTAATACTTATTGGCTGAAGTATTACCGTAATGGGAAACCTTATTATGAGTCTTCAGGGAGTACCAAGGAAGCCGATGCAAAGAGGTTGCTAAAGAATCGTGAGGGTGAAATCTCGAAAGGTAAATTACCAGGGGTTTACTTTGACAGGGTGAGATTTGATGAACTGGCAGAGGATTTCTTGACCGATTATAGGGTGAATCAAAAGAAGTCCCTGGTAAAGGCTCAAAGGAGCGTAAGGCACCTTAAAAGGTATTTTGAGGGCTACAGGGTTACTGAAATTACCACACCTAAGATTCAGGCTTATATCGAGAATCGTCTTGATGAAGGCGCAGCAAACGCCACTATTAACAGGGAATTGGCAGCATTGAAACGGATGCTCAATATGGGAGCAACACAGACGCCACCTAAAGTTGACAGAGTTCCCCATATTCCCATGTTGAAAGAGAACAACACGCGCAAGGGATTTTTTGAGCACGGACAGTATTTAGCCCTCAGAGATGCCCTACCCTCTTACCTTAAGGGCTTTGTCACCTTCGCATATAAGACCGGATGGAGAGTATCGGAAATAGAAAACCTCTCATGGAATCAGGTTGACCTTGACCAAGGCACTGTCAGACTTGAAGCGGGAGAAACAAAGAACGATGAAAGCAGAACGGTATATCTTGATGAGGAACTGACAGGGGTTTTTAATGCTCAACAGGAGGCTAGGAAAAAGGGCAAAAGGTTAATTCCCTACGTCTTTCTAAATCACAAGGGCGATGATAGAATCAAGCAATTCAACAAGGCATGGAAAACGGCTTGTGATAATGCTGGCATTGGCAAAAGGCTGTTCCATGACTTTCAGAGGACGGCTGTAAGGAACATGGTAAGGGCAGGGATACCCGAAAGAGTTGCTATGATGGTATCGGGACACAAGACAAGGAGCGTTTTTGAACGATACAATATTGTGAGCGAGGCAGACTTAAAACTAGCTGCACAGAGGCAGGAAGCCTATTTGAAATCCCAGATGGTTACAAAAACAGTTACAATCGGAAAATTCCAAAAAGAAAGAGAGCTAACCACCAATGGCTAACTCCCCTCCCTTCTATGTTTCCCGATGCCGAGACCCAGAATCGAACTGGGGACACGCGGATTTTCAGTCCGCTGCTCTACCGACTGAGCTATCTCGGCCTAAACATATTCCCACATATCAAATAACTACTCGCCGGAGTCTTCATCCTCATCAAAATCGAGTTTCAGATCCAAATCCTCCAAATCAAGACCTATCGATTCCGAATCCTTCCCAGTTTCTTTCTTCTTAGGATTCTTTCGATCTCGACCGTGCTTGAGACCTGATTCCTCTTCTCCGACCACTTTTTCTTCACGAGCCCCTTCTGCAGCATCTACACTGAATTTATCAGCGGCAGGATCCACATCTAATTCACTGTCCTCATCTGAGGGACCCAGATCACCTAATTCAACCTCACCCCCTTCACCTGATGCTAGCTCCTCATCTATACTAATATCCAATTCCGAGCCATCATCATATATCTCCTCACCTTTCAGAGTCATATCTTGAGCACCTTCTTTAATTGACTCTGGTACCCTGACTTCAACGCTGCTATCATCGAGATCACCGGTCAAGGAACCTAGAAGGGAAGGCGGATTAGGCTTAATGGAGGAAATATTCAACCTGGCCTTTTCCGGTGTCAAATCCTTGCCACACCTGGGACACGCGTCCAGATAATCAAACGCGGTATATTTACATTTCGGACACTTCATGGCATCTCCACTATGATAGATAACGAAGAAGTGCTCCTCAACTTACGATTTATATAAGCATTCATACTATTTGTCAAGTGAATAAATCTCAAAGCGCCATCCAGCAGTTCAATCCCTCATGCTCTCCCTAATTGCCTTCCGGGCCAGTTTATCACATCGCTCATTTTCAGGATGTCTAGCATGGCCCTTTAGCCACCGCCACTCTATTTGGTGTGGTCTGCTTACTACAAGTAATCTCTCCCAAAGATCCCTATTTAAGACCGGCCTCTTCTGTGAGTTTAACCAATTTCTTTTTAGCCATGAGTCGATCCAAGTGGTGATTCCCTTGTAAACGTAATTTGAATCTGTAAATATCCTAACGTGTGAAGGCCTCTCAAGAGCCTTTAGGCCCTCTATCACAGCCATGAGTTCCATGCGATTGTTCGTGGTATTTGGACAATAGCCTGATATCTCCTTTTCCCGTGTTCGATATCTTACTATGGTGCCGTAGCCGCCTGGTCCCGGATTACCAAAACAGGAACCATCAGCAAATATTTCCACTATACTGCTGTTATTTCTCTTCATCTGAGGATCTCGATTATCACTTCTGCTTTTTCTGCAATATTTGTTGCGCGGTAAAGGGGCGAAAAAGAGTTCTCCATGTCGTGACCAGGCAGGTTGTACACAATCCCACCTTGAAGCAGCAAGAGAAAAAATAGGAGCATGAATGTTTACAACGACCAGGCATGGGCAACTCGGAAGGGCGTCCCCAGGTGTTTGAGGACCTAAGAACACACAGAGGCGTACCAATCAATGCCGATGAAGAGAAGCAGCGTGCGACTAAATGTTTTCCATGGCGCCGTATGCTCCCTGAATTCTGTCTCGAAGTATAAAACAGAGCCGTTCCAGGACCTTAAATCCAAACTCAAAATCACCCAACATCATCTCTCTTAGCGCTAGGCCCTCAATAACAACCACCTTTGTAGGTCTTCTGCATTTAGCAGACGACAACAGCGTGTGAGCTTCTCCAAGGAGAGCTGCCCAGCAGCCCAAGGCCCTTCCCCTACCCAACAGGCTAATAACTACATTACCCTTGCGTGTACCTAAGTCAGTAGATCTTTCCAAAAACACATGACCCTCAGCGATTATATAGAGCTTCTCCCCGAAGTCTCCCTGGTTAAGTATATTTTCTCCACCCTCATACATCTCCACATGACAAAGGCTCGCTATCTTCTTAATTTCATTTCTGTGTAATTCCCTAAAGAGCTCGCAATTCTCCAAGACATCCACGATCTCCGAAGGACCCATAGTCTTACCTCTTCATCTTGAATTGGTGCGTATCTCCGCTTTTACTCTATGGGGACCCTACAAATATGTCAACGTAAAATAAACGACCCGCTGGCTGATACATCCTCACTCTCTAGCCAAGATCAGCAGATCTGGGATACTCCGATCATTCTCCCTTTCATTGCAAACTATCAACTTTCAACAGGTCATTCCTCCTTAAAAAAACAATAAGAGAAGATCCCAGTTTCCTTGATATTTATCGCTGTTTACACTAACGTATTAAAGGCATTGGTAGAAGGAGATTTGAAATCCGTAAGCTATAGGATACATCTTGAAAACAGTTGCCTTTATCCCCGCAAGGTTTGCATCAAAACGCTTTGAGGGAAAGTCATTGGCCCTGATCGCGGGAAAACCCATGATTCAGCATGTCTACGAGCGGTCCAAGGAATGTCCTGAGCTGGATGAGATCTACGTGGCGACCGATGATCTTAGCATCTGTACATGTGTTACTGAATTCGGTGGCCGGGCAATTATGACAGACGAAGATCACCTGTCGGGGACAGACCGCATTGCTGAGGCGGTGGAAAAGATTGGCCTTCAAGATCGAGATATAGTAGTCAATATACAAGGAGATCAGCCCATTTTTCAGCCATCAATAATATCCGACCTCATAAGACCGCTTCTGGAAGACCCAAAGACTCCTATGTCCACCCTAATGTATAGGATCAAGGGGGAGCGAGAGCTAAACGATACAAATAATGTAAAGGTAGTCGTTGATAAGAAGGGGTATGCATTGTACTTTTCCCGTCTGCCTATCCCCTTCCGTCGGGATCAGGAGCCAGAGTTTATCTACTATAAGCACCTGGGATTCTATGCGTATAGAAAGGAATTCTTGCTAAAATTCACAAGGCTTTCCTATGGACTGTTGGAAAGAGTTGAGAAACTTGAACAGCTACGGGCACTGGAGCATGGTTACGAGATAAAGGTAGTAGAAACCACATTTGACTCTACTGAGGTGGACAGGCCAGAGGATATTAAGGAAGTCGAGGAAAAACTCTCCCAATTAAACGGCCCCGGGTTATGAACCCGGGGCTCCATGTTGTCCGGAGATGCCGTTACATTACCGATAGTTTCCTCTTTTCTCCTAACTCTTGTCCGTAGGAAAAATGTTCTAAGTTGTTAACGAGCACCCCAGACAGCCTATTAGTCAGCAACTTCTATGCCAACTGCTATTGACTATATTTATTATGAAATTACAATAACTTACAAGATCTCTATTCGTGTCGGAAATAATTTGTGTTAATTTAAACACAATTCTGGCTGAAAGCAAGACACAGTTCTTAAGAGGCCAGCTCTTGACAGGGCTCGAGCAATTACTATCACGTTGACTCACCGATAAGGAAGTGATAAAGGATACTCGGAGTCCATAGTATTTCGAGACTGATTTGATAAGTAGCTGAGAAGTTAGGCAATTTTTTGGGTCGCTCCCGAAATAAAGAAAAAAGACAAGATAAACTGTGGATCTCTGCTACTTTATGCGAGAGGCCTTGAAAGAGGCCGAAAAGGGACGGCAGGGTGGGGAGGTTCCAGTGGGTGCGCTTTTGATAGGTCGGTCTAACGAAGTCTTGGCAAGGGACCACAACAGAAACATTTCGCGCAACGATCCTACCGCTCATGCGGAAATATTGGTTATCAGGCGGGCAGCAAAGTTGCTTGAGAACTACCGACTGAATGGGATGACTATAGTTGTCACCATTGAGCCGTGTGCGATGTGCATGGGAGCTATTATAAATGCCCGTTTAGACACGCTCGTCTTTGGTGCATTTGATGTGAAGAGCGGAGCTGCAGGCTCAATCTACAATCTATCGAATGATGGAAGGCTGAATCACCGTCTAAGAGTAATTCCCGGCATAATGGAAAGGCAATGCCGAGAGCTCATGCAGGATTTCTTCAGAAAAAGAAGGTAGGGCTTGGAGAGGTACCGAAGTGGTCGTAACGGGGTCGACTCGAAATCGACTTGTCTCGTTAGTAGCGAGGCACGTGGGTTCGAATCCCACCCTCTCCGCCAAGAATTATACCTTTGAAGGGTCACGCAGCGTGACCGACTTTTTCGTTTCACTCTAAGCGGAAAAAACACTGTTTTATGCCAAGAGCTAGAAAGCACATATATTCCGCCTCAGCGGAATGAGGGAGAGATGTCCGAGTTGGCCTAAGGAGCGCGACTGGAAATCGCGTGTACCACCAAAAGTGGTACCGGGGGTTCGAATCCCCCTCTCTCCGCCACCCATGCCTCGATTAATCCACCATGCCGCACGAAGTTCTTGCCAGAAAATGGAGACCTCAGGTATTTGAAGAGGTTAAGGGTCAGGAGCACATAACGCAGACGCTTAGGAATGCCTTGCTATCCGACCGATTAGCTCATGCCTATCTATTTAGCGGCGCACGGGGTGTAGGTAAAACATCAGTTGCTCGAATTTTTGCCAAGGCCCTCAATTGCCGAAGAGCCCAGAGAGGAAATCCTTGCAACACATGCACTTCGTGTATCGAGATAACTAATGGCTCATTCGTCGATGTCCAGGAGATTGATGGCGCATCAAATAGGGGAATTGATGAGATACGGAATCTTCGAGAAAATATCAGATACCTGCCCTCCGAGGGCAAATATAGAATATATATCATAGATGAGGTCCATATGCTGACCCTCCCTGCATTCAATGCTCTACTAAAAACGCTGGAAGAGCCACCAGGGCATGTCAAATTTATCTTCGCTACAACAGAACCGCACAAGGTGCCTGTAACGATACTATCCCGATGTCAAAGATTCGACTTCAGGAGGATACCCATACTGAAGATAGAGGAACAGGTTAAGAGGATTGTAAGAGAAGAAGGGATAAGGGTAAGCGATTCGGGTATTTCCATTATTGCAAGGGAGGCAGGTGGAAGTCTGCGGGATGCCGAAAGTCTTCTTGATCAAGTTGTCTCCTTTACCGGCCCGAATGTCGAGGACAGCCAGATAATCGCTGTTCTGGGAATAATAGATAGGGATCTCATCTATAAGACATGTCAGGCTATACTTGATGGTGACAGCAAATTATGCCTGGCGATAATAGACGAGGTGTACAATTATGGCTATGATATCAAGGTGTTTTACCGAGAAATAATGGGTCAGTTTCGAAATTTAATCGTTTCTCTCATCCCCCAAGAACCTTCGCACGTATTGGATTTACCTGACAGCGAGCTGAGGGAGACAAAAAAGCAGGCAGAGCGTGCCGGAATGGAACGGCTGCTTCACTCCCTGAACTTCCTTATTAATAGGGAAGTAGATCTTCGCTATACAAATAACCCTAGGATTGCGCTGGAAGCGATTTTACTCAAGCTCTCGAGACTCACGGATTACCTTTCACTTGATGAGTTACTTGAGAAGATTGAAGATATAGAGAGTCGGCTCGATAAGTCTCTACTGCCGGGACACAGTAGGCATGTGGAAGCAGCTTTCAGCAAGGAGCAATATCCGGCCAAGGAGATACCCCCAGATGATGGCAAGAAATGGAGTGAGTTTTTGGTCTACTTAGCTGACAAGGATAAGCCGATTTTCAACGTACTGAGGAAATGGAAATCCTGTACTATTACTGAAGACACGGTGGAATTGCCCTGTGGAGAAGGATCATTTACGGCAAGTTATTTTGATGACCCTGAGCACTATGGGCAGTTAGTGGACTATGTCCGGGATTTCTTTCAATCGAACTTCAAAGTTGTATTTAAAAAGCAAAATGACCACAAAGATTTAAAGAAAGGCTCAGGGGAAGACAGGCTGTCTGAGCCAGTGAAGGATATAGTTGATATATTTGAAGGCGAGATACTGAGCCAAGATTGAGATACGTATGAGAGCTTTATTTGAAGGTCTCACTCGATGAATCACTTTTTCTATAAAAGAGATGAGCTCTACTGTGAGGGTCTACCAGTAGCGTACATGGCCGAGCAGATTGGAACACCTTTCTACCTTTATTCCTATTCTACAATAAGAAGGCACTTCCGAGTCTTTAACAATGCCTTCAAGGGGTTAGACCACCTCACCTGCTTTTCTTTGAAATCCAATTCCAATCTCGCCATCCTAAGGCTCTTGGCCTTGGAAGGCGGTGGAGCGGACATAGTCTCAGGAGGAGAGCTCTTTCGGGCCCTCAGAGCCGGGATCACACCTCATAGGATTGTCTATTCTGGTGTTGGAAAGACACCTAAAGATATGGAATTAGCGCTCCAATCGGGTATCCTAATGTTCAATATTGAATCAGGCCAGGAGTTACAGACGTTGAATAGTGTTGCTGAGGATATTGGCTGTAAGGCAACGATAGCCGTACGGATAAATCCTGATGTGGAACCAAAGACACACCCATACATAGTTACCGGGTTGAGTGAAAATAAATTTGGCATCCGACTAGAAGACTCCCTCAATACTTACGCCTTAGCGAAGCAGCTGAGGAATATCGATGTAAAGGGTATCTCCTGCCACATAGGGAGTCAACTGACGGAGATTGATCCCTTTGTGGAGACCTTACGAAAACTAAAGGAACTTCTTAAGCAATTGAAAAAGATGGGGCTTGATATCAAGTACCTTAACCTCGGAGGTGGTCTCGGGATAACCTACAATGACGAAAAACCACCTCATCCTCTCGAGTACGCCAGGGCATTAAGGGAGACAATAGGAGAAGATAAGTTTACCCTGATTCTCGAACCCGGCAGGGTTATCATTGGTAATGCCGGTATTCTGGTCACAAGGGTCCTCTACACCAAATCGGCAGCAAATAAGAGGTTTATCATTGTGGACGCAGGGATGAATGATTTGATCAGGCCTACCCTCTATAATTCCTTTCACGCTGTGCAGCCGGTAAGGATGACCCACTCAACAATGGTCACAGCGACGTTAGCAGGGCCTATCTGTGAAACTGGAGACTTCCTGGCTAAAGACAGAAAAATGCCACCGTTTAGCCCGGGGGATTTGGTAGCTATAATGAGCGCAGGGGCATACGGTTTTTCTATGGCCTCAAACTACAATTCAAGGCCGAGGCCAGCAGAGGTAATGGTTAAGGGAAAACTCTTTTCTACGATTAGGGCAAGGGAAACCTATGATGACCTTATCAGTGGCGAGACGATCCCTGAATTTCTTGGATGAAATGATGGCTGAAAGAGGGTGGTTATTGGCTTCTCAGCACCTTTCGAAAAGGATGGAGTGGATGAGTACAGTCACGGTCTGATCACCTAGGAGAAGGGATTAAGCTTCGGCTGGATCCAATGAGAGAAAATAGTCTGAAGAAACTCAAGGCCCTGTGTGAATATGATAACTCAATCCGAGTGGAGGAATAATGGTAACTGCTGTTGTCGCCGGCGCAGCCGGCAGGATGGGTGGAAGAATCATCCATATGATTCGAGAAAGTGAAGAGGTCAAATTATTGGGTGCCTTTGAAAAACCAGGCCATTCTGCAATTGGCAAGGATGTGGGTGAGGTTGTCGGTCTTGGCAAGATAGGTATGGACGTTAAAGGGGATATCAGCGAGGTCATGGAAGGTGCGGATGTATTAATTGACTTCACCACACCAGAAAGCACCCTGAATCATATCAGGTTTATCGCCAAGACCGGTCAGGCTATGGTCATAGGGACTACAGGTATTACTGGCGAAGAGGAGAAAGAACTACGTCGACTCGCCCAAAGAATCAGGTGTGTCATGTCCCCCAATATGAGTGTGGGGGTTAATGTGCTATTTAAGGTCATCGAGGATATGTGCAGCATTATCGGTAAAGACTATGATATGGAGATAGTTGAGGCCCATCATAGGCTCAAAAAGGACGCACCAAGTGGCACAGCAATGCGCCTCGCCCAGATTTTAGCTGATTCAACCGGGAGGAACCTGGAGGGCGATGCTGTCTACCAGAGGAAGGGCTACATTGGAGTCAGGAAAGACGAAGAGATCGGCATTCAATCTATAAGGGCTGGTGATATAGTTGGCGAACATACGGTTGTTTTTGCCGGTACTGGTGAAAGGGTCGAGATCATTCACAGGGCACATAGCAGGGACAACTTCGCAAGGGGTGCACTGTTAGCAAGTACGTGGGTTGTTAGACAACCGAATGGCCTGTACGATATGCAAGATGTGTTAGGACTGAAGGAGAAAGAAAATTTTTGAACTCGCTGAAAGACTCAAAGAACTGCCTCCTTACCTATTCAAGGAGCTTGATCAAAAGAAAAAAGAGATAGAGGGTAAGGGGGTGGACATAATCGACTTAGGCGTAGGTGACCCTGATATGCCCACTCCCCCGGAGATTATCGGGGCAATGGTAAGGGCCGTGAGAGATCCGGCAAACCATCGTTACCCCTCTTATTCGGGGATGGAAGATTTCAGGGGGGCCATAGCCGAATGGTACGATGAAAGATTCTCGGTCAGACTCGACGCACAAACTGAGGTAATGGCCCTGATAGGTGCAAAGGAGGGAATAGCCCATATCTCGTTGGCATTCATAGATCCAGGCGACCTCGCCCTTATCCCCACCCCCGCATATCCAGTGTACAATATTGGTGTCCTTTTTGCTGGTGGGAGGCCCTATTTTGTACCCCTTTTTGAAGAGAACGGCTTCCTGATAGATCTTGCTTCCATACCGGATGAGGTCGCTACCAAGGCCAAAATGATATGGCTCAATTATCCTAACAATCCCACAGCGGCCGTGGCTGATCGAGGTTTCTTTGAGTCAGTAGTGAACTTTGCGCACAGGTATAATGTAATGGTATGCCACGATCTTACCTATAGCGAAATTTCCTTTGACGGATACAAACCCATGAGCCTCCTTGAAATCGAGGGAGCCAAAGACGTATCCATAGAATTTCATTCCCTATCAAAGTCCTTTAACATGACCGGCTGGCGGATCGGCTTTGCAATTGGAAATAGAGAGGCAATTACGGGGCTCAGTCTGATCAAGAGTAATGTCGACTCCGGTCTTTTCCAGGCTATTCAAGTAGCCGGTATGAGGGCGCTCAGGTCAGCCAGGGAAAGCATCGCTGAGATAAGGAGGATCTATGCCCGGAGGAGAGATATTATGGTCAAGGGACTGAGGGATGCCGGGTTACGGGTAGTCCCACCGAAGGCCACATTTTATCTCTGGGTCCCAGTCCCCCACCCTTACAATTCCGTTGAGCTGGCAACAAGGCTTCTAACCGAGGCAGGTCTGGTAGTAGCTCCGGGCAATGGATTCGGCTCTCCTGGTGAAGGTTATATAAGGCTGGCACTGACCCAGGACGAGAACCGTTTGCTCGAGGCAACCGAGAGAATAAAGACTATTAGGTTATAGCCTTGGGGAGCACGATAGCATATATAGGGATAGGATCAAACCTCGGGGATAAGGTCTTTAACTGTAGGTATGCTATTAAGAAGATAAGCCAATTGCCGAGATGTGAGGTGGCTCGTTGTTCAGCAGTGTTTAAGACGGAACCAGAGGGTGTTACCGGGCAAGACTGGTATGCGAACTGCGTTGCTCAGTTAAGAGTCACCCAGAGCCCAACCCAACTATTAAAGGGGCTTAGGGGGATAGAATCCGATATGGGGAGGGCAAGAAGAAAAAGATGGGAGGCCAGAATAATCGACCTGGACATACTTCTGTTTGGCCAAGAGGTAATAGAATCCGATAATCTGATAATCCCCCATCCTTTGCTCCACAAAAGGCGGTTCGTGTTAGAGCCCCTCTCTCAATTGGCACCACATCTCGTGCACCCTGTTCTTAAATTAACCATAAGTCAACTCTTGAGTAGATTGTCAAGAGGGCCTTTCGTTGAGCTTTTGAATAACGCAGCAATAGAAGATGCGGTAAGGGATTAGTGGAAGCAGGCACCGGCAGGCTATGTCTAAAACAGGGAATTGGGATTTTGCGGTTATTTCCGAAAAGCTCGCGCAAAGATCTTTGAACGTGAAAGGAGGAAGGATGAAGTTCTTTATCGACACAGCAAACCTTCAAGAGATAAGAAAGGCCAATGAGTTGGGTCTATTGGACGGTGTAACGACTAACCCTACACTTGTGGCTCGGGAGGGAAGAGATTTCGAAGAATTAATCAAGGAAATCTGCAAAATAGTGGATGGTCCAGTCAGCGTGGAGGTGATCAGTGTTGAAGCAGAGGGAATGGTTAAAGAGGCACGGCAACTGGCAAAACTCGCAGATAACATCGTGGTGAAAATCCCCATGATATACGAAGGGATTAGGGCCACGAAGATACTTTCGAAGGAAGATATCAGCACCAATGTAACATTGGTATTTTCACCCTTACAGGCTCTGATAGCAGCCAAGGCTGGTGCTACCTTTGTCAGCCCCTTTATCGGCAGACTGGATGATATAAGTAGCGTCGGTATGGGGATAGTGGAGGATATAGTAGCGATATATGAAAACTATGGATTCGAAACAGAGGTTATTGTGGCCAGCATTCGCAATCCTGTCCATGTCCTGGATGCTGCCCTGATTGGTGCCGATATTGCCACAATTCCGTTTAAGGTTCTCATCCAGCTCGCCGAGCATCCCCTGACGGAGATCGGACTGGATAGGTTCTTGGCTGATTGGAAGAAGATGAGGTGAACAATGTCTCTCCACAAATTGATCCCATCGGTCGGCCTCATTTCAATAGTCTTTTTCAGCTCGGTAGGGGCCGATATCTATCGATTTAGGGATGAAAATGGGGTTTGGCATTTTACCAATATTCCATCAGATCCTCGGTATCGCCTCTATATAAAGACTGATGGAATAAAGGGGGACCAGTACATTGAAAAGTATGACGGCATAATTCATAGGGCTGCAGAACAGTTCGGCGTCGAGGTTCACTTAATTAAGGCCATCATAAAGGCGGAATCGTCTTTCGATCCCAATGCCATCTCCGAAAGCGGGGCACAGGGTCTGATGCAGCTTATGCCAACAACTGCAGAAGATATGAGGGTAAATAATCCCTTTGACCCAGAAGAGAATATCTTCGGCGGCACACGGTACCTTAGTTTACTTCTTAGAAGATTTGAGGAGGATAAAAGATTAGCTGTGGCAGCCTATAATATAGGAGCTGAAATAGTTGCGAAACACAAATGTGTCCCCCCTATACCCAAGACCAGACGCTTCGTTGAAAGGGTTATGAAATACTATACGCAATTCAAAAAGGGGGGGAATCAAGGTCTGAACTAGGGGCTTCCCCAATTGGAATATCGGGAGCCGTAGAAACTACGAAGCGTTAATAATGAACAAAAATCAAGGCCAAATAGTTAACCTCCCAAATACCCTGAGTGTTATCAGGTTGGTCTTGATTCCAGCAGTGGTCATCTGCCTCTATTTCCCTGGAAGATTAGGGAGCTTTCTAGCCGCTCTGTTTTTCGGACTTGCTGCTCTCACAGATCTGCTGGATGGGTTCTACGCCCGCAGACATAAAGCTGTTACCCTCCTGGGCAAATTCCTTGACCCCTTAGCTGACAAAATACTGGTCTCGGCGACCATGATCATGCTCACGGCACTGGGCAGGATCCCCGCATGGATTGTTATTTTGATTATTGTAAGGGAAATGGCAGTAACGGGATTGAGGGGTATTGCTGTGGCTGAGGGTAAGGTTATTGAGGCAAGTTCCCTTGGAAAATACAAGACAATACTCCAATCGGTTGCCCTTATTTGTCTCTCCTTACACTACCGGTATCTGGAGGTAGATTTCCATGCTGTTGGCATGACTTTTCTCTGGGGAGCACTAATTTTGACGATGTGGTCTGGATGGCTATACTTTCGAATGATCAAAAGGGCGCTCTTCTAGAAAGCT
>JABAOC010014808.1_pt1 | contig 13015 bp, 13 predicted proteins | sample 7062161 | NCBI WGS metagenome assembly JABAOC01 (sample SAMN14538625, study PRJNA623070) | marine sediment metagenome | biome: marine biome [ENVO:00000428]; feature: marine pelagic biome [ENVO:01000023]; material: deep marine sediment [ENVO:00002113] | place: India: Gulf of Khambhat ... | reverse complement strand
CGGTGGAGTTGCTCCCGAATGCAAGCCATACGGACAGCGAGAAGACACAGAAAATGGGACGCAGTTGACCGCTCAATTTGCTCCTTTCCATCTTGTTTACGCATGAGTATATGAAGTGAGTTTACAAAAAACAAGAAATTTGTGCCGTTTCAGCGCAAGGCGGATGTGACTGTAAGGAAAATATTGGGAATCGAGGGACAATCCCAGCCGGACCGTAGGTCGGATACGTCCGCAGGACTATCCGACATTTGACTCTTGTGCCCCTGATATTGGAGATCCCCCATGTTGGCAGCGGATACCCTGTCCGCTATCAGAAAGCATCACGGACGAGGGCGTCCGCGACGGACAGAGTTTCTTAATCCTTACCAATGGCTCTTTCGTACTTCGCCTTGGCGATGGAATAGTCCGAGAGTGCCTGAAGATAGTTGGTCTCCGCCACGGTCAGGGCAAATTCGGTGTCCATCAATTCCAGATTGGTTAGCACACCCTTCGCATATTGGATGTTGGCTATTCTCAGACTCTCCTTGGCCTGTTTCACGTTCTCCTGCTGAGAGATAATGTTTTCCCGGGCCAGGCTCAGATCGGAGATGGCCTGGCTGATCTCCAGCCGAATCAAATCCTTAATTTGCCTTTCGGTGATGTCCAGTTGCTTCAGGTCCGATTTCGCTCCCCTCACCTTGGCTCTGGTCAGAAAGCCATCAAAGATGGGAAAACTCAAAGCCAGGTTGAAATTCCAATCGGTTTCCCACTCATCCTCGCTGTAGAAAGGCCTCTTGTATTCGTAGTTGGCACTTCCGAATAAGGAGGGCTTGTTGCCTGCCTTTGCTATGGCCAGAGCTTTCTGTCCCATCATCCTCTGTTGCGTCGTCAGCTTCAGTTCGGATCGATTCTCGAGGGCGAACTCCTCCGCCTGAGACTGGTCCACCTCGACCGGCTCGAACTCAAGGCTCCCCTCCAGAATCACCGTATCGCGCAGGCCTATCCCCAAAAGGTTCTTCAGATTGTCCAGGCTCAGTTGATAGAGATTCTTTGCTTGCACCAAAGCAGGCTTGGCATTGGCCAACTGCACCTTAACCCTCAGCACGTCAAACTCGGAGGCATATCCTTTGTCGTACCTGTCCTGAACCGTTCGCAGGTGGTCCTCAATCCTGGCAATCGACCCCTCCCTAACTCCGATCAGCTCGCGGGCCAGGAGAATATTATAAAACAGATTGGTGACATTGAATTTGACCTCTTGCCGAATCTTTCTGTATTCCTCTCTGGTAAGGGAGAGGCCATACTTGGAGATGTCGTACCTGTTCTTGATCCGTCCCCAGGTGAATAGGGGTTGCTGCAGGGAGAGTCTCAGGTTATAATTGTTCTCGCTGCCCACTTTGAAGCTCATTCCCTGGAAACCATATTCCGGCACGTTGCCCAAATGCGTGTAACTGCCGCCCAAGGAGAGTTGCGGAAAAAATCCCGAGCGGGCTTCTTCTATCTTGTATTCCGCCGCATTTGTTTTTTCCTCCAACTGCAGCAGGGTTTTNNCCGTATTGAGACATTGATCCAGACTCAAAGTGTGGCTTGCACCCCAGCTTGTCGAGAATCCAGCGGCCACAAACATCATGGACACGATCGATCGGGTGAACTTGCGATTCATCATCTGCTCCCACGCAATCCTGGCTTGGCAGCCGCAGGTAGCAGCGTGCTAACATACGCACCCTGAAGGCGCGGCTGCCAGTTTATACTATCTCCTCCAGCGGCAAAACCAGCATCCTTATGCCCTCCTGGGGGAACTCTTCCCTGATTCTTCGCACCCCCTCCGCCACGGAGTCTTTCTTTTCGTTCTCCAGGGAGAACATCAACGCGACGTTAACCGAGGGCCAGACCTCGTCATCGAAGTGGGGGCCCGTCTCTCCCACTCCCTTCACCTTCTCCCAACGGGTGTAGTGATCCACCTGGTTGGCCTGCAAGAGCTCCTTTACCTCCGGCTCCAAGGGGCTGTTGAATATCAAAAAGACCAGTTTCATCATAATCTCACGCTCGTTTTCAAATCCAGGTCACCGTGCGAACTGTCTTCTTTTCAATCTCTCCTCAAAGACTGTATATAAGGTCGGGATGAAGATCAGAGTGAGGGCCATAGAGATCAAAAGGCCACTGATAACCGCCACCGCCAACGGTGAATACATTTCACCACCCTCTCCAAATCCCAGAGCCATGGGAACTAAAGCCAGCATGGTGGTGAATGAGGTCATAAGAATGGGACGTAGACGGGTTCTGCCGGCATTGACCACGGCATCATGGAGCTTCAGCCCGCGCCTCCTGAGGATATTGGTGTAGTCGACCAGAAGTATGGCATTGGAGACCACAATCCCCGCCATCATGATCATTCCCACGAAGGAAAGGATGCTGATGGTCTTGCCGGTCAAAAATAGGCCCCAGATCACCCCGATAACGCCCAATGGCACGGAGAACATCACCACGAACGGGTCCAGCAGCGATTCGAACTGTGCTGCCAAGACCATGTAGATCAACACGACCGCCAGAATAAGGGCAAACAACAATACCTGGAAAGACTCCTTCTGCTCTTCGTAGGCTCCGGTAATGTCCACGATGAAGTTCTCCGGCACCTGAAGGGTTCTCCCTATCCTGGTTTCCACCTCAGCCGCCACCGTTCCCGGCGCCCGACCATGAGCCTGGGACGTCACCAGGATGGTTCGCTCCTGGTTCTTGCGGTCGATCTTGACCGGCCCCTTCGTCTTTACCACCTCAGCCAGGTTGGAAAGAGGAATCTGTCTACCCCCGGGGGCGGTGATGAACATCCGATCCAAATCCAACAGATTCTTCCTGTCCTCTTCTCTCAACTGGACCAGGACATTATACTCCTTGCCCAGTTTCGGGTCGCGGAACAGTGAGGCCACGGTGCCCTTTATGTTGGTCTGGATGGTATGGGCCACCTGGCCCAGGGTCAATCCCAGCGCGGCGGCCCGATCCCGGTTAATTTTGACCTGTATCTCAGGCAACCCCTCTTCGCGCATTATCCTGACGTCTCTGCTCCCCGCAGTCTGCTCCACGATCTTTTTTACCTCCTCGGCCAAACCACGGGCCGTCTCCATATCGTAGCCTCGTATCTCCACCACGATGGGAGCGGCAGCTGCCCCGAAGCTGGTCATCTCCTGGGTCAACCCGGCGGACCGCAGGTATATCTCGGCATCGGGAATATCCTTGAACTTTAGGCGCAGAATCTCCATGATCTCGAACATGGAACGATCCCTCCGGCTCCGATCCACCAGGCTCACCTCCAGATTGGCGGCGTGAGAGCCGGTTATGTCCTGAAAGATGGAAGAGAGAGCTTGCCAGCCTTCACCCTCGACGCCCCCTCTGACCATTATGGTTTTCAACTCGGGAACGTCCTGGATGATGATGTTCTCCATCTGAGCTATGACCTGCTCGGTGCGCTTCAGCTCGGTTCCCACAGGCATCTTCAGGGAGACCTGGAACTGCCCTTCGTCCATCTGAGGTATGAATTCCGCCCCGATGAGGTTCATCAGGGGCACGCTGGCGACGAAGGCTAAGATCACTCCCAGGACGACGATGGTCTTATGGGTTATGCACCAACTCAGGACCTTGTGGTAATGATCGTCCACCGCATCAAAGAACTTCTGGCTCAATTGGAAGAGTTTTCCTTTGGAGGAGAGAGCACCGGGGTTTGCCAACCTCTGCACCTTGAGAAACTTCGATGACAGAAGGGGAATTAAGATCATGGCCACAAAATAGGACGCGGCCAAGGACATGATCACGGTATAGCCCATNNTGGGTCAGCCACAGCAGCTTCCCCTTGGAAGAGAGAGCCCCGGGATTTCCTATGCTCTGCACCTTAAGGAACTTGGAGGACAGAAGGGGAATCAGGATCATGGCCACAAAGTACGAGGCGGCCAGGGACATTATCACGGTATAGCCCATGGGCCTGAACAGAATTCCCACCATCCCCTTGACGAAGAATATGGGAACGAAGACGATGATGGTGGTGGCGGTGGCGGCCAATACCGCGGTCGAGACCTCGCTGGCGCCCACCACCGCCGCCTCGGCGGGCCTCTCACCTCGCTGTCGATGGCGGAAGATGTTCTCCAACACCACGATGGCGTCGTCCACCAACCTGCCGATTCCCAGAGCCAATCCGCCCAAGGTGGTGATGTTCAAGGTCATCTCGCCGAAGTAGATCAGCACGAAGGTGACCAGAACCGAGACGGGAATGGCAACCGAGATGATCAGGGTGCTGGAGAAGCTTCTTAGGAATATCAGGATAATTATGATTGCCAGAAGGCCGCCTTCCAGAGCGGACCTCTCGACATTGCCGACGGATTTCTTGATGTAATCCGAGCTGTCCCACACCAGATCTATCTTGGTGCCCTGGGGCAGCTCCCTTGTGACCGCCTCCAGGGCCTTCTTAACCCGATTGGCCACGGTCACCGTATTTGCCTGGGATTCCTTCTGTACCAGCATGGCTATGGCGGGTGCTCCTCCCACTCTTACCACGCTGGTCTGTTCCTTGTAGTCGTCTCTTATGGTGGCCACGTCTCTCAGCCGTATGGGAATGCCCTGGTGATTGGAGACGACCACATTCTCCAGCTGTGAGGGATGGGTAAACTGTCCCGTGGTCCTGACCAGAAAGTCCTTCTGCCCGAATTTGAGATGTCCTGCAGGAAGATCCAGATTCGAGGCTCCTATGGCGGCTATGATCTGGTTGACCGACAGCCCCAGAGCCTCCAGTCGGGCACGGTCGATGTCGACCTTTATCTCCCTCTCCTGGCCTCCGATGGGAAAGGCTGCTGCCACCCCGTCCAGCCTTTCCAGCCTGGGCTGAATGATCTCCTCGGCATAGTACCGCACCTCGGCCTGGCTTAAGCCTTCGCCGGATACGCCCAGAAATATGATGGGCATCATGGAGGGATCGAATTTGATGACCGAGGGACTTTCCACCTCGTCGGGCATGCGGTAGCGGACCATGTCCACCGCCTGTCTCACGTCCGCAGCCGCCACGTCCATGTCCGATCCCCAGTCGAACTCGGCCATGACCACACAGGCCTCTTCCAGAGAATAGGAATAGATGTTTTTCAGGTTCTTGGTGGCGGCCAAGGCGTTCTCCAGGGGCTTGGCCACCATGCTCTCTATCTCGGAGGGTCCGGCGCCTTCGTAGCCTGCCACCACCATCACCACGGGCAGGTCTATGTCGGGCAAAAGATCGATGGGGAGCAAAGCAAAAGAGATTATTCCCAGGATAATGAAAATGATAAATATCATGGAGACCATCACCGGTCTCCTGACGGAGAATTTGGGAAGAAACATTACTCCGCGCCTCCCTCCACTATCCTCACCGGATCGCCGCTTGAGATCCTGTGGTGCCCTTCCACGATCAGGGTATCGCCTGCGGCAAGCCCCGTTTTAACCTCCACCAGCTCTCCTTGATCTAAGCCCGTCTCGATAGTCCGCGACTGGGCCTTTCCGTCTGTCACGGTGAATACCTCTTTGCCTTCACTTCGCTCCAGTACTGCGTAAGCAGGTATCAGGAGGGCATCTTCGGTCTGTCTCATCACTATCTCCACCTGGGCAAACATGCCCGGCTTGAGCCTGTGATTTCGGTTGGGAATGGTGACCTCGACCGATGCGGTTCTGGTCATGGGACTGATGGTGGGGCTGATCAAGGTTATCTTTCCGGAGAATTTCTCGTCGGGATAGGCCTCCACCGCGATCTCGGCCTCTTGATTGAGCTTTATCTTGGCGAAATCTCTCTCAATGACGTGCACCACCACCTTCACCCGGTTCATGTTTACGATTCGCAGTATGGCGGTTCCCATGCCTGGTCCTGGATCAGGTGGACTGACCCTGGCCCCCTTATCCAGATAAACCATTCCCACGATGCCCTCAACCGGCGAGGTGACCTCGGCAGGCTGAAACTTGACCCCGTCGATGTCCCGGTCGATCACAGCCAGCACCTGATCCGGCTTTACCTTCTGCCCCTCCTCCACCTTCAGTTGAATCAGCTTCCCCGAAGCTTTAGGGTATACGTCTATCTCCTCTATTCCCTGGACGTCTCCNNGGTGAGATCCAGCGTCTCGGTTAGCGGGCTGGCCTTAACCACCTGAACTTTAACCGGCGGGATCTCTTCTCTCATCTCCACTTCTTCCACCTGGCTTCGCTGATAAGCCACCCACCCTCGGTAGCCCACTAAAGCAACGATAGCTATCACCAGCAACCAGAAAACGATTTTCTTCATTTGCCGTTCCTCTCTTCTGTCCCCTTGCTACTTCCAGCTTCGCATTCCTCGAATGTGTTTCCTCAGGCCATCTACTCTCTCGATCCCGTTTTTCAGGTGATCGATGGTGCCTCGGAGAAAGAACGTCCAGGGGAAAGGCTTATTGCCCCCGGCGTCCTTCTCCGCCTGGAGGAGGCTCTGCAGAANNAAGACAATCCAGGGCTTTTCTCTTGGGCAAGCCCTTGATGAAGAAGGTGCCCAGCATGAGATTGGCGGGCCGGATTCTGTTATCGCTGAGGGCCTGTTCCAGCAGGGAAGCCAATCTCTCCCTTCCAGTTTTGGTGATGTGATATACGCTTCGCTCCGGCATCTTCCCCGGCCTCTCCTTCTTCTCTCTCACCATTCGACTCTGCTCTAACCTGTTGAGGGTATTGTAGATGGATGAAAGGTTCACCTCCGCCCAGATCTCCATCCCGGTGCTCTGTATCTCCTGGTGAAGCTGATAGCCGTGCATGGGTTTCTGATTCAAAAGCCCCAATACCACAAGTTCATTTCTGCTCATAGGTCGTGCTCACCGTCTGGTATTATAAGCTGAACTATTCCAACATGGAATAGTATACGTTGGAATTGTCCGGCCGTTGCAGAATTTTTTAGGCTTTTAGGAGAAAATCGGCTTCCGAGCCTGTAATCTCGCCGATTCTGAGGACAAGCAGTTGCAGACGAGCGGCTTACAGTTATAGCTGCCAGATCTGCCCGCACGTTCTGAGATTAACAGAAGAGCAGACGGGGCTTAGGGTTTACCGATGCGCGTAGTTTGCTGGAGGGAGGGCTCTGCCCGGCGGCGACTTACCAAGACCAGAACCTAACTTAAACTAGGTTCTGGTCTTAAGATTCTGGTTTTAAATGGCGTCTTTGAACTTCCTGACACCTCTTTGGTCAACGACTATGAGAATCTTTTTCAGCGAGCGGACTTTCTTGTTCCCAATCTCATAGGCTTCCCTGATTTCTTGGGAGGCATGCCTGGCTTTTTTCAGATTGTTAGCATAGATAACGGCCAAGGCATCGTTTTTCTCCACCCGATCCGCCACCTTCTTCTTGACCAACAGGCCCGTGCCCCTATCAATCGAGCTATCCAGCGTCTCCCGGCCTGCGCCCAGTTCCATGACGGCCAGCCCGATCTTGCGCGTATCTATTGATTGAACATATCCTTCTCTTCTTGAAGCCGTCACCAATCTGAATTTGGCCCAGGGGAGCAGGCCGAAATCATCGGCCACCTCCGGGTTGCCCCCTTGCTTTTTGACCATCTCCCGAAACCTGTCAATGGCCGTGCCGGTATCGATCGCTCTCCACAACTTGCCCTGCGCTTCTTTCACGTTCTTTGCCTTCTTTCCCAAGACCAGCATACGCGTGCCCAGGGCCATGGTGACCTCCATCAGATCCTTTGGAGTTCTCCCTTTGAGCGCATGAATGGCCTCGATCACCTCTATGGAGTTTCCCACGGTCTCGCCCAGAGGTTCATTCATGTCGGTTATCAGGGCCGCCGCTTTTTTCTTGAATCGTTTTGCTATCTGAACCAAGCTCTTTGCCAGAAGCACCGCCTCCTTCTGCTTCTTCATGAAGGCACCGTTGCCCACCTTGACGTCGAAGACGAAAGCGTCGGCTCCCTCAGCCAGTTTCTTGCTCATGATACTGGAGGCGATCAGGGGTATGCAGTTGACCGTGGCGGTCACATCCCGCAGGGCATAAAGCTTCCTGTCGGCAGGGGCGATCTCCTTGGTCTGCCCGATCATGCAGACGCCTATCTCCCTGAGATTCGCCGTGAATTTTCTCAAGGGGAGATCGGTGCGGAACCCGGGAATGGACTCCAGCTTGTCCAGGGTTCCGCCGGTGTGACCCAATGCCCTGCCAGAGATCATAGGAACCTTAACTCCGCAGGCGGCAACTAAAGGAGCAAGTATCAGAGAAACCTTATCCCCCACCCCGCCGGTGCTGTGCTTGTCCACCTTCGCCCCCCGAACGGATTTCAGATCGAGCACCCGCCCAGAGTTCATCATGGACTGGGTCAGACAGAATGTCTCCTCTGCATCCATGCCGTTTAAGAAGGTGGCCATCAGAAGGGCCGACGCCTGATAGTCGGGGATTTGGCCTTCGCTGTAGCCGGAGACGAAGAAGTCTATCTCCTCAGCCGTGAGCTTGCCTTTGTCTCTCTTCTTGCTGATTATCTCAGAGATTTGCATGCTGCAGTAGTCCTATGCGTTTGAACCTTTTTCTAAGATAATGTTTGAGAATCGGAAAGTCAAGTTCCCCCGGTTCGATTTTGTAGTTGCCCAATTTATTGGGCGACTTGTAGGGGCCGCATTTATGCGGCCCAGCCTTTGGCGGGATGTGTCGACCCTCGGGCTCGATAAGCGGACGCTCCCGTATGGGAATCGAGCCCCTACCGACTTTCTCGTCGGAGACAAGCCCTTCAGGCACAGGCCTTCAGGACGAGCTCCGACGCTACATCTTTTCGCCAGGCGTTGGGGATTGTATCGCGAACCCAAGCACCCGGATATGACACCTGTGCCCCCTAAGATGGTTCTGTGCGTAGTTGCCCAATTCCCGGACGGGACCGTCTGGTCATTGGGCGACTTCTAGGGGCCGCAGTCATGCGGCCCGCGCCTTTGGCGGCGTCTCAACCATCATCTGGACAAGACGAAACAGGAAGAGAGGTCAGAAGCCCTCTATCCGAACAGAATAGGACTCCCCGCCGCCTGCCGGAAGATAGGCCGCCGTGCCGTTGGAGAAGATCTTTTCGTAATCGCCATTGCAGGTGGCGAGCAGAATGTACTCTTCAGTCTCCTCCGTGATCGAATCGTAGATGATCCCGCCCTCGATGTTGCAGGTGCTGGGAGCAAACAGGGTGGTGTCGATCCGAAGAGGAATCTCGGCGTTCTGAGCCAAAACGTCCTCCTTGTAACTCATCAATTCGCCGCCGGGCAATTGACGCACGCGGATGATCTGTTTTCTCGCCATTCCCTTCCGATGGAATTCGACCTGCGATGCCCCGCAGTAGATGTTGCGGAAAGTGCTGTCGCCGCTGACCATCACCACGAAATAGTGAGTGTCCGTATAGATGGCATAGCTTCCGTCTCCCAGAAGCCATACCCCCTTGCGCCACTCAGCCAGCTTGTTCTCCGACGGTCCCTCCGCTTTCTCCTGCACAGAAGAGGAGCAAGATGCAACAAGAAGCACAAGAAGCCCAAGGATGAAGACAAACTGCAAGCTCTTCATGAAAAGGACCTCCAATCCATTGGTCTTTTAAACGCAGAATATGAAAAGTCATTCCGTGAAGATCACAACTCTGTTACGAGGCAGGTGCGGGTGAGGTTGCCGCAAACCCGCTTGTGTCGATTCGCAGTTGCCCGATTTATGCGTCTTTTACCGATATCCCGCCAAAGGCAGTGATTAGGCGGTTTTGAAGCTCGATGAATCGAGCAACTACAGAATCAGCGGCCTTCGAAGACGATTTCTTCGACCCAGAGCAGAGCAGGATGAAGTTATGGATATCTTCCACTGTAAACAAAAGATTGCACATATTAACTTGAAACAAGAATGATCCTGGCGTATAATAGTGTCACCCGTGTGCCCCAACCTGTTGCCTTTCTCTCCGGTCTGTAAAACCGGAAAGGGGCAGGTCGAAGATGCCAGCACAGGGGCTGAGGGTGATTCATGCTTCAGGAAATGAACAAGCAAACGGTTGAAATCCGAAAGATGCGAGACGAAGACTTGCCCAGGGTGAGTCAGATCGTCTGCGCGGGATACAGGTGGTTGGCCGAGCAGGAGGGGTTCACGCAGGAAGAGCTTGATCGGCTCGTTGCGCGGCGTGGCTCGGAGCGGGCCCTTCGTTCTCAGGCTCAGACGTATCGTTTTCTCGTGGCAACGAAGGGTGAAATAGTCGTGGGTGTCGTTGCAATTAAGAAAAATGAGGTAACCAAGCTGTATGTCGATCCGGAGCATCATCGGCAGGGCATCGGCGCGGCCCTATTCCACGCGGCAGAGGAGATCATAGCGCAAGATGGACACAAGGAGCTTTTTCTCGGCGCCTTCCCATCCAGTGTCCCGTTCTATGAGGGCATTGGCCTGAGGGTCAGCAGTACCGAAGTCAAACACTGCGGTCTGCTGGCGGGGAGGCAGTGCGCCATAATGAAGAAAACTCTGTGACAAACCCGGCCTGACGGGCAGGTAGGCACGGTCTGCGCCAAGGGTGGGGAAGGAGGGTTCTTTCTTGCAGACTTTCGCGAGATTCCTACATTGCCCGTAACTCTGTGAGGCAGACGTTTCATCGGTGTTCTCCCCGTCAATGCTGCGTGGTTCATTCTATGGGGTCCATCTTCACACGAAAGGATGAGCAGATGGGAAAAAAACGAAGAACCGCAAGAACAATGCTTCCGAGGACAGGTCTGGTAGCTTTGTTCTTGTGTTCTTCTGCTGTGCTGTGGCAGTGCCAAAATACGGAATCAACTGACTATGGACGATGGATGGAAAAACCTCAGAGTGAATGGCCACAGATCACCATGATTAACCAGATCGAGTACACAGACAAGAATCACCCTGTGGCAGGATGCTCCTTTCTATTGGATACGGGCGATGAGATTCTGGCAGCCACCGCCAAACACGTGCTGATCTATTTCAAATCGGAAGCCATGAAATCGGTCTCCTTCGGGGAGACCCTCAAGTTGTGGAAGATGTTTCCAAAGAACAATCCTCAAGATGTGGTGGTGGTAGACAGACTGATCAATGAGGACCCGGAGGAGCCTTTGGAGGATATACCTTCTGAAAAAGACTGGCTGCTGTTCACAATCAAAGAGAGGTCCAAAAACATCCAGCCTTTGAAATTCAGATCCAGTCCCATGAAGGAGGGCGAAACAGTCTACATCATAGGTTGGCGATACTCGGACAAGGATTGTCCCCAGGTAGTCTATGAGGGTAACTTCGTCAGATCGNNAGATCGGAGAAGGGGTCGTTTCTCATAACCACCAAAGAACTGACCGATAATACCACACCCGGATTGAGCGGATCTCCGGTTATCGACTCGAAAGGCTACCTGCTGGGCCTCATGTCTCAGAAGGCCGGGAAGATGGAGAGGCCCTCTTCCCTGGAATATCCCAAGATGCTCATAGAAAAAAGGAGTAGCTTGTAAGTCGGATGGGACCGAAGGTCTATCCGACATCTTGCGTGGGAACGTCCTACCCACGATAGATCCTGCCTGACGAGCAGACCCGCAACCGAGAAGTATTCCGCTGGTAAAGGGTAGGTCGGGCCATCCACAGGTCACTTTTCACTGAGCCATATGACTGGAAAAAACAATATACTGCTGGGAAGCACGGGAATCAAGGTCTCTCGCCTATCCTTCGGCACCGTCTTCATGGGACCGCAAAGCGACCAGATGTCGCCTGAGCAAGGGTCGGCCCTGCTCCTCCACGCCTTAAAGCAGGGCGTCTTCTTCTGGGATACGTCAGACGATTATGGCACACATGAGCACGTGGCTGCCGCTCTCCGCCGGATTCCCAGAGATCAGGTGGTGATCTGCAGCAAGACCGAGAATCGGGATAAACCGATAGAGAATATCCTGGAGGAACTGAAAACAGATTATCTCGATATCCTGCTTCTCCACGGCTACGACTCAAGTGAGACAGATGCGGCGAAGGAGGTGCTCCGGTCGTGGGCGAAGCACAAGGCTTCGGGGAAGGTGCGGGCGTTGGGTATATCCACCCACAGTGCAATGGTGGCTGACGTTGCCGGCGAGTGGCCTGAAGCGGAAGTGCTGATGTTACCGATCAATCCCACCGGCTATTGCCTACCAGACTTGAGCGTAGAGGGCGGCATGGAGCAGATGATGGCAGCAGCCGAGAAAGCCTTCGGCCTGGGAAAGGGAATTATAGCTATGAAGGTGATGGGATGTGGTACCTTTGCCGACGACCCCGAAGCAGCAATTTCATTTGTTGCTCGTCTTCCTTACGTGCACAGCCTGTGCATTGGAATGCGAAGCCTGAGTGAGATAGATCAGAACGTGCGTCTTTTGACACGTTGAACCCTCCAATCTAACAATCCAAAGGAATCCGTCATGAGCAGAGAAAAGCTTGAAGAAATGACTCGAACCAGGAAGTGGGCACACAAAAAGCTCCTCGATTCACATTCCCAGGTGTATGCCGCCTTTTGTCACATGGAGCAGGCGACATATTCCGACGGCACTCTTTCCAAAAAGATCAAGGAGTTAATCGCGATCGGGATTTCAGTGCGCATCGACTGCGAATCCTGCATGCAGTGGCACGTGGAGCAAGCTGCAAAAGCAGGAGCCAGCGCCGAAGAGGTGCTGGAAGCGGTAGAGGTGGGGATGGAAATGGGCGGGGGCCCCGCAACCGTCTCCGCAAGATTCGCCCTCCAGGTGATGGATGCGGTGTTCGGGAAGACCGGTTGATCAGCTCGGCAACGATTCGCCCCAGGTGGACTGAAGGCTCTGGGCTGTTTACTTTGGCGGATGTGGAGGCAGACAACGCCTCATGTGCGCAAGTCGTATAATCAATAGTCACCTATCCGGAAAACAGCCACAAAAAGCAAAAGGAGGTCGGCCATGAAGGAAAAGCGCAAGAAGCTCACCACGGCTTTCGGAATCCCCGTGCCTGACGACCAGAACAGCCTGACCGCCGGCAAGCGTGGTCCTGTTCTGATGCAGGACGCTCACCTGCTGGAAAAGCTAGCCCACTTCGACCGGGAGCGCATTCCGGAACGAGTGGTGCACGC
>JABAOC010000234.1_pt5 | contig 13018 bp, 16 predicted proteins | sample 7062161 | NCBI WGS metagenome assembly JABAOC01 (sample SAMN14538625, study PRJNA623070) | marine sediment metagenome | biome: marine biome [ENVO:00000428]; feature: marine pelagic biome [ENVO:01000023]; material: deep marine sediment [ENVO:00002113] | place: India: Gulf of Khambhat ... | reverse complement strand
ATATCTGTAATCTTAATTGGCAGATTGAGGGGAGATGTGAACCTTACAGGTATCCTAATCTTCCCGCCGCTGTAGGTTGGATTCTCTAATATAAACGTGTCTTCTGAGAACCCCTCACCAAGTAACCCACTTAGCATTTCCTTCAACTCATCCATTTCCTCTTGGCTCGGCATCACGGTCGCTTGAAGGTCCCAGTTGTGAACAGCAAATGCTGCAATGAACGGGCCTACAAACAGAGCTATCCCCAGCAGTTTTAGACCCCAACCTAGAGCTCTTTCTCCCAAATCAACCCCAGATTAGATTATCTTGGCGATTAAAAAGCATGTCTAACCTATTTTGCCTCGTTGAAAACTTTAACCAGCTTCAGTTTATAAGCGTGTTTGAGTGATTTCAACTTGCGCTCACGTTTCATTGCGGCGCTGCGTGTTTCGAGGGACTCCCAGTAGACAAGTTTGAACGGTCTTCTTGCCTTGGTCGAACGCACCCTGCCGCGATTGTGCTGCGCAAGACGACTTTTGAGGTCGGTGGTCTGCCCCGTGTAAAACTTCCCGTCCTTCAGGCTCATCAGAAAGTAAACGTAGTAGGTTCCTGACATATTGTTCGCTTCAAAATAACCGCGCGTCCATAAACGATTGTCGGCGGGATGTCCATGATTAAAATTTGCATTTTTATAAACAACCTACACTCAAAGCCTCGGCAAAAAAGATGATTGAAAAACTATTTTCATCCTTTGTTGGTCATGAGGCGCTTTCATTAGCAGAGATTTCAATGACGGCCAAAGCGACCATTGCAGCCGCTAGGACGATTGGGAACTTTTTCACCCGATCAGCTCTTCCAAGTTTTTGTACGCAATTCTCTCGGCTGTCTGGGGAGATAATTCTGACAACAATTCGCGGTGTATTGCCATCACGTTCTCATATGGTAAATTGAGAGTAGGGGTCAAAAACTCCTCCATACACCCCACATCGGTTCCGATCATGAATCTATCTGGATATTTATCAAACAAATTTACATACTTTTCAAATGTTTCTATATGCCCCCGTCTTTTCTCCAAGAGAATAGTTTGGCTTACGGGGCCCTCCCATGAAATGTAGAGATTTGGGTATCTGCCCAGCGCGTTTTCAAGCTCATCGAGATCATTGATGTGGGCAAAGTGCACCCATACAAATTTCACCTCGGGGTTTTGTTCGATCACCTCGTAGAGAGCGTCAACATCTTCTTGCATCCATCGCTCATAATGGAAAAATATTGGAGCGTTGAATTCGGCGAGCACTTGGTAAATCTGGAGCATCACTGGGTGGTCAGCGACAGTTTTGTAATCTGGCAGACTCTCTTGAATCATATATATCTCGCCTATGCCCTTCCATTTCCCAGTGTTCAGTTGGTTTTCAACGTAACCGACCGAATTCTCGCTCTGTGGATCGAAGCCGCTCAAGATAGGGAAAAGCTTATCCGGGTACTTGTCGCACGCTTCCAAGATCTTCTGATTATACTCGTCCCGTATACCCCCCACGTACGTGCTGTTGTCCGTGTAATCTTGGTCGGCGCTTCCAAACAACACCGTTTTACGTATATGGTTTTTGTTCATCTCGATTATCAGCTCATCGATAAACTGCGAATCATCGAAAAGGTGAGCATGGGCATCGCTGATTGAAATCCCTTGGGTTTCCTCTCCGTTGGACGCTCCTTCAGGTAGCGCTTCCATCAGCACGAGGTAGCCGCCGCCAGCAAGAGCGATAAGTGCCAGCGCAACGATTAAGAGTTTCTGGTTCATCCATCGCCCAATTAAGAGCAAATTTGTCCCCTTATAAACAACCCCCACCCAAATCCTCGGCGGGAGAAATGGAACTGATTCATTATCAGACCCTTGAAGCCGTTTGCCCCGAGGAACTCCGAGCGCTTCAAGCACTTAAGGAGGAATTCAACACGCAGCGCAGTTTTAACGAACGCATCAAGCTGTGGCGGAAGTCTGATATCCTCGAAGGAATGGAGCCGCGCGACGCTCGATGGGGCTTCACCCAGGTCCGCAGCCACGAGGAAAGGCTGCGGATAGTCCTAACGGTGAGGCGCATGTCTGCGGCGACACCACGACTCACTTGGGTACTCTACGACGAGGGTGACGGCGGAAGGGAAGTCATGCTCAAAGGCGGCAAACCCGTGGCGTAGTGTCCTATATAGGACAGGTGATGGCATGGCGTACCTGCTCATTTACGACTTAAATGGTCGAAGCGACGCGAGGCGAAAGATGAATCGCTATCTGAAGCGTAATGCGCAGTTGGTGCAACATTCGGTGTGGCGGTTTCGAGATTTGGCCGCACTGCGAGCGGCGGCCGAGCGCGTGCTCGCGGCTAAGGGCAAGGTACTGGCTTTCATCGAGTCGGATCGGATTCTTCTGACATCGGAGGAGGTTAGACATCTTTTACTGTGTCCCAAATAGGACGGGTGTCCTAAATAGGACAACTCAGCTGAAACCCAATAACGTGTCTCAAATAGGACACTAGATGTCCTAAATAGGACACGATGTCTCAAATAGGACAATCCACTCCAAAACGCAAACTGTTTCAAATAGTACACCAGAATTTTAATATGGGATATTTTTACTGCTCGCTTTCCCAACTCTTGCATCAACGACAACATGGTCGACGCCGGGCGCATAACGCTTGACGACGCGCTTGTCCAAAATTTCAACCTCTCGACCAGCAGCTGCGTCGAACACGCGTTTGATCGGACGCTCGAACCGCAGTTCTGAAGGCACACTTTCATGATAGTGGATGACGCCTCCGCTAGGTTTGAGCACCTCGAGCGCAATCGGGAGATACTGATGGGTCACGTGCAGGATGCCCAGCACCACCCGATCCGCGACACCCCGAGGAGCAACCGCCGAGCAATCTCCCAGCAAAGGTTTCACGATATGCCCGACCCGGTTCAGCCTGATGTTCTCGCGCAGGTAACCATAGGCGACGGGATTCAGTTCGATTGCGTAAACTTGGCTCGGCCTAGCGTGTTTTGCGATGGGAATGCTGAATTGCCCAACCCCTGCAAACAAATCGACGACGACCTCACCCGGCTGGACGAGCTTTGGCAAGCGTGCACGTTCGTAAACGTTGCCCAATGAAAACATCACTTGAGCAACATCGAGTTTGAACAAGCAACCATTCTCACGGTGCACAGTCTCCGTCGACGGGTCGCCAGCGATTACCTTCAGCTTCGGCCTGCGGTATCGACCCGAAATCACGCCTTCCCGTAGCGCGACGGCCCGCACCCCTTTAAGTCTAAGCAACACCCGTGTAACTTCGCCTTTTTTGGGCAGGAGCTGCGGGGGCAGGGAGATAATCGCTATGTGTCCGACGCGATTGAAGCCAGCGGGGAGGAGCTCAATTTCTTTGGGAGTGAGCACGCTGCGAAGAGCCTCCCGCAAATATCGCATACGAGCGTCCCTCACCGATCAAACAAAAATTACCGCTTGCTCCTCGGCCTAGTCCTTCTCCGCTTGCTCGGCTTGGCGATCCCAACCACCTCGAAGAACTTTCGCCCCACCTCTCGATCTATCGCGCGCTTAAGGACTCGCTTGCTCGTTGCCTTGATGGATTTAAGGGGGATCATCGCCCCGGCCATGCGCGCGTGTCCCCCAGCCGAGCCGATTTCGCCGAAAGCCTGCCTGAGTGTCTGCCCGAGATGTATCGCTATATCGTTCGTTCGAGCTGAAGCGCAGACTGAGTTGCCCCATATCCCGTAGACCAGCACCGTCTGCACCCCCTCGCGTTTGAGCAGGAAGTCCGCGGCTTGAGGGAGGGTTTCCCGGTCATCAACTTCTCCGACGTTCGTTATCAGGTAGCCCCCTTTGAGTTTGCTCCCTTTGATGGCGCGCGCGAGCACATCAAGAGCCTCGGACGAAATTGCCGGGGACTGGAGCTTCCCGAGCAGCTCAACGTCCGCCAGCTTCATGAGGTGTTCGAATGCGTCGAAATCGGTAGGTGTGGTTCCCCGGGTGAAGTTCATGGTGTCAGTCAGGATCCCGATCACAAGCGCAGCTGCAGTTGCCCCATCAATCTCCACCGCAGCGTACCTGAGATAATTCGTCAAGAGCGTTGATGTGGACCCGACGACCGTGATGTCTTGGTACCTCGCCCGCACCTCGCTCGAGGGCACAGGATGGTGGTCGATCACAATGGTGGGCAAGATATCTTTGGGGAGGGCGCAGTTAGCGTGGGTTGCTACATCGACGAGCGCAAACGCGGTATAGTCGTTGAACTTGACCTCCTCAGCGCGAAGTAGATTCAAATCGAGCAAATTAACGAGGGCGCGGTTCTGCTGGTGCCCTATGCTTCCATCGTAAATGATGTCAGCATCTATACCAAACGCTTTAGCGTAACGCTTCAGCGCCACACCACTCGCAATTCCATCTGGATCGGGGTTTGTCTGAAGCACGATTGCTATCCTCCCCCCGAGTTCCCGAAGCAGCGCGCGTAGGCGCTTTTCTTTCACCATCCCTTTCAACTCCTCAAACCTACTTAGGGTGAAGTTCGCGAGGATTTGGGATGAGGGTAGAGCATCACTGGCACCCAAGCGCTTGACGTCCGTCGTCTCAGCCTCGTCCATAACTCGAGCGATCACTACAGGGTCTATCTTCAGCTCTACTTTCAAGCTGTTAATCGCCCCCAGCGCCCGTTTGGTGACGCGGAAATCTGGAACCATGATAAGTATAACCTCCGCTCGCGAGATTCCGACGTCTTTGAGCACATCGGGCATGCAAAAGTCGCCCACGAAAGCGCTGTAGCCCGCCTTCTTGAACCATTCGATTTTTTTGGCGTCCTTATCGACCACCACTAGCTCCGCGCCGCGCTTCTTGAGCCTGTTCGCCACCGAAAATCCGACATCACCGCAGCCTAGTATGAGGTACACTCGTTCACCGCGCATACTTATTGGGTTAACATATTAATGGCTAATTGGTGAGGTAGTGAAAAGATTTGTGGTAGCCGAGCTCTCGGTGGTGCCGATTGGGACTTCGAGCACGAGTTTGAGTGATTACATCGCAACCGCACTACGCGAGGTCAAGCGATTTGGAGTGAAGTACCGACTCTGCCCGACCAGCACCGTCTTTGAGGCGGATTTGGAGACCGCGCTGGAGATCGCGAAAGCGGCGCACCGGGCCGTCATCAATGCTGGTGCCAAACGCGTGGTCACGACACTCCGTATAGACGAGCGCTTGGATGAGCTTCGGACGATGGAAGAGCGTGTCGAGCGGGTCGTAGCCAAGGTTAAGTGAAGGCAAATAACCTTATTCCTTTCTCCTCTGTCAGATCCCGAGCTGGACGGGTATAATGTGCCTAGCCATTTACACAGGGAAAGTTGATTAAAAAAAAGAAAAATAGAGAATTTTCCCTGTCTACCAGTTGGGTATGAAATTGTAGTCTATGCCAGGTGTAACCCAGTGCCAGTTCCATAGAGCTATAGGTGGAGTGAAGTAAAAGGAACGGATAGCTGTGTGTTTTAGATAGACTACAAGTCCTTCTGCTATAAAACCATTATCAGCGTAAACAAGTTCATGTATGTGTACATATCCGTGATCTTTCAACCAGTTCTCTTTTTTTTCTGAGAGTTCTGTTGGTGGCACGTCTGCTATACCATCAACCTTGTATAGCATTACATTCTCTGGATCGTAAATGGCCCAAAAGGGTATATCTGGATGCATTGGGTAACTAGGATAGTTATAGTGCCTGCCGACAACACGATAAGGTCCTGTTTGCACCCAAGTATGTCCGGGTATATCTTGTTTATAATCCTCATCAGGGTCAGGTATTGGAATGCCAGCGAAATAGTAGTACTCCCCATCGATTTCAAGCTTTATTCCATATTCGAATGCTTTAGGATTCTTTTGCCACATGGGTGCTGCAATAACAGATGTAGTCAATAGAACAGTTAATAAAAAGACTATTGGGATGGAAAACACGACTATCTTTCGATTCATCTTTATCACCTCCTCAATTTTTGGGTATTTTTATTCCGCCCCTCCTCGGCGGACTCCTCGGTCCAAACCTCTAGAGCATGATGATTGAGTTGAGAATCTTGAACTTTTTCAGAGCAATTCATCTGTTCTCACCTATCAGAACGAGTCTCGAATCGGTCCAGCCCTCTATTTTTCGGGCCCTCATTAGAAGTCTCGCCTCCCTTCAACGAGCTCACCTTATCTGGTCCCCTAAACCCGGTTTGTTTAACGTCTCAAGGTTGTGAGTATGGCACGTTTAGGTCAAAAAGTGGTACTAAACAAAATTCAGAAACAATCTTCTGGAGAGGATTGAGGCCCCTTCACTGAAAAACCCCACAGAAAAAGCTTCTGAGGATAGTTTTTCATTTTTTAATAAACCGTGAATGTCATTTTCCCGTTGTTTTCAAACGTAGAGCAATCTGGGAAGAAAAATTGAATATCAACACAGGGTCAGCAGGAACCCTAGAGCGATAGGTTTATAAAGGAGTTTTACCCCTAAAAATTCAACCTTGTTGGTGATGCTTATGGAATTTTGCCCAAAGTGTGGCAGTATGCTCTTTCCCAAGAAAATTGGGCGTTCAAGGCGACTGGCCTGTCCTCGTTGCGGTTATAAAAGCAAGATAAAGCAGCGTGCAGCTTACAAAATCAGCGAGAAGGGAAAAGAGCCGAAAGAGGTTCCCGTCATCATCGAGACGAAGAAAAAGAAAAAGCAGATAGAACGGGAGTACGAACTCGAGTCCCCAGAGTACTACGAGGAATTTTACGAGGGAGAGAGTTAGACTCTCACCACTGCCTCCTCAAGTGCATGACCACATGCGCACGAGCGTTTTTTGGGTACTCTAGTGACCGCTTTGAACATCAGCTTTTGAACTCGACCTATGTTTTCCTTCATTAGCTCGGCAACTTCTGTGTGGGTGAGCTTTGTTTTTGAAATGCCTGCCGCGAAGTTCGTCACGACCGCGACTGCCGCGTAACAGATTTCGAGCTCTCGAGCCAGCACGCACTCGGGCACGTTCGTCATCCCCACGAGATCGCAGCCCAAGCAGCGCAACGCTTTGATTTCTGCCGCCGTCTCGAATCGCGGACCCTCGGTACACCCATAGATCGCGCGGGGGTGCAGCTTGAGTTTAATATCTTTAGCTGTTTTAAATAGCGCATCCCGTAGCTCGGAGCAGTAGGGTTCCGTAACATCGACGTGAGCGACCCCTTTTTCACCCCCTTCGTAAAAGGTCTGGGTGCGCCGTTTCGTGAAATCGATAAACTGATAGAGCAACGCCAGCTCCCCGGGGCGCATCTTAGGGTTGAGTGAGCCGCAGGCGGTCGTCGCTAGTGCCCGCTTCACGCCCAGCTCACGCAGTGCCCAAAGGTTCGCGCGATAGTTAACGAGGTGAGGTGGCGCTGTGTGCCTCTTACCGTGGCGGGGCAAGAACGCAACTCGACGTCCGCCCAACTTGCCGATAACGATTTCAGGCGAGTTGCCGTATGGGGTACTCACAATGGTGGCACTCGGCTTCTCGAGGATGCCTATTGAATAAACGCCGGTTCCGCCAATTATCGCGATCTCAGCCCTCATTTTCCTAACCTTCGCTCTCGCCCTTGGTAGGTGCGGATAGCGCGCAGGAACTCGATCTTGGTGAACTCAGGCCAGTTCGCCTCGCAGAAATAGAGTTCGCTGTAGGCCGACTGCCAGAGCAGAAAACCGCTCAGCCGTTCCTCCCCACTGGTGCGGATGATCAAATCCGGGTCGGGTATGCCGGCAGTGTAGAGGTAGCTATTTATGATACTTTCGTCGACATCGCCGGGTTTGAGCTCGCCTCGTTTGATGCGTTCACATATCTGCCGAACTGCCTCGGCGAGTTCGGCTCTGCCCTCATAGCCAATAGCGATGTTTAGGGTATAACCATCGTAGCTCTGAGTTACTTCCTGTGCTTCCTCGATCGCTTCCCTCACCTGCTCGGGTAAGCAAGTTAGATCACCTATCGCACGGACGCGTATTTTATACTTATGAACGCGTTCGTCCTTCGCCATCTTTTTGAATTTTTCAACAAACAAATCCATAAGCGCTTTTACCTCCTCGCTTGATCGGTTGAAGTTCTCGGTCGAAAAAGCGTAGACTGTAATGTATTTAACGCCGATTTCTTGGCACCACTTCAACACCTCTTCGAGCTTTTTAGCCCCCAGCGCGTGCCCCTGCAGTTTGTTTAACCCTGCTTTCTGCGCAAAACGGCGGTTCCCATCCAAGATTATCGCTATATGTTGCGGGATGTTCTCTCGCTGCTTTACCTCCTCCAACAACTGCTGCTCGTAGTACTTCGCCGCCATGGCCCGCAACCTAGCCACGCCCGGCAATTTCGCTATTGGAAGCTTTTCGATAACCATACAACCCCAAAACAATTACTTCGTGATGCTTTAAATTTTTAAGTATACTGCGGATTTTGTTGTGATATCTCAGGGTTAAAATTTGGAGTCTAGAAAGTTCACGAAATGTAACCCAAAATTCTATACTTTTACCAAATCACCATAGAAAGTGCTGAAAACTCGAAAAACGAAAAATTTTTAACCCCAAAAAAGTAAATAAAATCGCTTTTGGAGGCCTGACGGGGACGGGGGGTGAATAACCTCCCAAGGCAGAAAATGTGTCACACGTAAGCAAGATTGAGCTCCGCGGGTTCAAATCATTTGGAAACGCGAAGGTGAGCATTCCCCTTTCGAGAGGTTTGACTGCTATTGTTGGCCCAAACGGTTCGGGCAAGAGCAATGTCGTCGATGCGCTCTGCTTCGTGCTGGGGGGAATGAGTGCGAAGCTCATGCGCGCCGAGCGCTTTTCCGATTTCCTCTTTAACGGTGGCAACGGCCAACGCTCGGCCCCTTTTGCTGAGGTTTTACTCCATTTCAATAATGAAGACGGCGTGCTGCCTATCAACTCGACTACGGTGGTGATATCCCGAAAAGTGGATCGTAGCGGCAAATGCGAGTATCGTATAAACCGAAAGCGCGCCTCGCGGCAGGAAATCGTTGACATGCTCTCGAAAACCATGTCCAGCCCCGGAGGCTACAACTTCATCATGCAAGGGGATGTCGACCGTTTCATAAAGATGGATCCGTTCGACCGCCGGACGATCATCGACGACCTTGCGGGAATAGCGGAGTACGATGAAAAGAAGCAAAAATCGCTTTCGGAACTCCAGCGCGTCAAGACCAACCTCAATTCGATGGACGCTGTACTAGGCGAGATTTCGGTGCAGATGGAAAAACTCCGATCTGAACGGGAGGGGGCCATTCGATATAGAGAGTTAAATCAGGAGCTTGGACGTATCCGGGCCGCGCTCCTCAGCGTTCGGCGCGCCACTTGCAGGAAAAAACTTTCTCGACTGCAACAGAGAATAAAAGTAAAGGAAGAATCACTAAAGGAACTGCGCGATAAACGTCGAAAAATTCTCGAAGAAGCTGGAAGCTATGATCGAAAAGTTGGCCAGCTAGAGAAACTCATCGATGAAAAACAGAATACAGGGATGTTTGCGGAGGCGGGAAAAATACGCGAACGTCTCAAATTGTTCGGTGAAATGATCAACTCGACAGTGGGAGAGCGTGCGAGAATAGAGAATGAAATCTTTGATCTTAGTGCCAGCATCGAAAAAATCACTCCCCAAGATGAGCAAGATGTTTCACCTGAAAAAATAGCCTTGCTTTCTTCGAAGTTCGAAAATCTTTACGAGAGGTTTAACGCGCTGGCTCAAACCCTTGATTCGAGCAGATCACGCGCTGAAACCGAAAAGGTGCTTCAAGAGCTCCGTGGGGTTCTAGATGATTTAAGAGTTATTTTAGGCGACTTTTCGAAACATTTCGAGCAGGCTTCAGAACTTCTCAAGAGTAAATCATCGCTTGAGAAACGAAACGAGCCCGATATGAGGCCACAACTTCAGCATCGTCTAATAAGCTTGGAAGCTGTGCGCTCACAGCTGGATGATAGACTGAAACAGCTACAACAACAAGTCCAGGAAGCCCAGATTGAGCTCGAAAAAGTCACCGTGCTGGAAGAGAAGGAGCGGTCCTCGGTCGGAACCCTCCGCAAGGAAAGAGAAAAACTTCGGCACAAAGTCGGAAGCCTCAAGGAGAAAGCAGGCCACATAGAGGATCCAATAGAGCAACTCAGTAACGAACTGCAGGCATGCAGGGTCGAGGAGGCCTCGCTGCGACCCCAACTCGAAAACATCGAAGGAGAGCTAAAGCAAGTCAAGATAGAGGTTGAAATTACTCGTGATGTCGACCCGGCCAAGCTCGAACGAAGAGTTGGAGTTCTAGAGGCAGAGCTTGAGGCACTCGGTCCTGTAAACTTCCGGGCTATCCAAGATTTCAGAAATGCCGAGCGCCGTTACAACTCCGAAAAATTGAAGCACGATAAGTTGGTCGCGGAGAAGGAGGCGATTCTCGATTTCATGCGAGAAATAGATGAAAAGAAAAAAGAAGTGTTCATGCAGACTTTCAACGAGCTCTCACAATACTTCAGCAAGATTTTCAGCGAGTTATCGCCGGGGGGCATGGCGAGGCTGATTTTGGAGAACGAGGAGATCCCATTCGAGGGAGGACTCGAGATCGAGGCCAAACCAGCTGGCAAGGAGGTTGCTCGGGTGGGGGTCCTTTCAGGTGGGGAAAAGGCGCTAACCGCGCTCGCTTTTATCTTCGCCCTCCAGCGCTTCCGACCCACCACTCTCTACGTGCTTGATGAAATCGACGCCCACCTCGACGACCAAAATCTCCGTCGGGTCGCGGAGCTCATCCGCCAATCCTCGCGCGAATCGCAAGTCATCCTCGTTACACTACATGATTCGATGATGTCTGTGGCCGATCGTTTGTTCGGTGTCACGATGGGCAAGAGCGGGGTGTCTCGCTTGTTCTCAGTGGAGCTAGCGGGGCTGGCGGCATGAGGTGAAGAAATGACGACTATCGCCGATCAACCTTTTCAGATTCTGCTCGGGCTGGTGCAGGAGCACAAGCTCGACCCGTGGGATGTTGACATCGAGAAAATCGCAGGTGTCTACATGCAACGCGTGCGGGAGATGCAGGAGTTCGACCTTCGTGTTTCAGGGCGGACGCTGCTCTCGGCCTCGGTGCTTTTGCGGATGAAATCAGATTTCGTGTTTAACGGACATAAAAAGCCGGAAGCAGAGGATGAACTTAAGGAGATGTTCGATATCGATTTGCCTGAACTTGGACAAATAACGATTATACAGCGTTCACCCCGCAAAATTACACTTCTCGATCTCATGGGGGCGCTACAAGAAGCGCTCAAGGATACCCCAACGCGGAAAGTCGTCCATAGGAGAAAGTTAGAAAAAATCATGCAGACGCTCAACGAATATCACATAAACATCGAGCGGTACCTTGAGGAGCTGTACCAACGGGTGAAAAGTCTCACTGCTTTAGGGCAAGAGATTTCGCTCTCGGCGCTCGTCCTCGAACGAACTAGACTCGCGGTAGCTAGGACACTCCTCCTCTTATTGTTCCTCGAAATTCAAGGCAAGGTCGTGTTGCGACAGCCCGAACCATTTGGTGAAATATTTGCCGCTTTGCCGGCGGAGGAGGGGTAGCATGGGAGTCAAGGAAGATCGCTCGATTATCGAAGCCGCCCTCTACGCGGCTGATCGTCCGTTGACCCTTGATGAACTGCGTGAAATCTTGGAGACCTCGTCTGAGACATACGCACGCAAGCTCATGGATGAACTCATAGTCGACTACGGGAAGAGGAGCGGTCCCCTGATGCTTACCGAAACCTCAAAGGGAACCTTTTCGCTCCGCCTCCGCGAGGAGTACATGCCGAAGCTGGAGGGGGTGATGTCCAAAGCAAAGCTCTCGCGGGGAGCTTTGAAGACGCTCGCCATGATCGCCTACAAGCAGCCCGTCTACCAAGCGAGGCTCGCCGACGTACGGGGCAGTCGAGTCTACGATCACGTCAAACAGCTCACCGCTTTGGGATTCATCGAGTCCAGACATTTCGAGCGGACACGAGTGCTTCGAACCTCGCGAAGATTCGCGGGTTACTTCGGTTTTGATGACGATATGGACAAGATTCGTGAACGAATCGAGGAACTCATGAGATAAGGACTTTTTATACCCTTATGTCCAAAGATTGCAAGCGGTGTCTAAATGGCCAAGTGGCAGGGTAGATCGTTAAAGAAGCCCAGCGGAGGGCGAATATGGGCCAGCCGGAAGAAGCGTGGGCGGGAGATGGGGAGCGAGTTCGTCGAGACCAAACTCGGCTCAATGAAGCGAGTCGAGCGACGCGCCTTCGGTGGGGACATAAAAATCAGCTTGCTCAGCACCGATGCCGCCAAAGTTGTGGACCCTAAAACCGGGCAGTCAAAAAAATCGAAGATACTAACAGTTGTCGAGAATCCTGCCGATCCCCACTTCGTACGTAGAAATGTTCTGACTAAGGGAGCGATAATAGAAACCGAGCTTGGCCGCGCGCGCGTGACTAGCCGACCTGGGCAGAGCGGCGGCGTCGATGCCGTGCTGCTTGAGGCCAAACCCGTTGAAGCTGAGAAACCTGCTGAGAAGCCAGCGGTGCCCGAAGAAAAATCATAGCGTTTTTTGCTTCCCTTTGCCGACGATGTGCAAGACCTTCCATCTTCGCTTTTTTAACTCTCTTGCTATGAAGCGGCGATGACATGCGCTCGGATATGACTCGACGCACATGATTGCCGAGGTCTTTTCTCTCGCGAGTTTCATCAGCTCCTTCAACCCTTGTTTGAACTCTTGAGTCCGGGTGTAGGTCCCATAGCCCCCACGATATCCGCCGAGCTCTCGAATATGGATATAACCTATGCCCTTTGAGGGGAGAGCCCGCTGCAGGTTTTCCTTCACGAACTCCGGCCACTTCGAGGTCGGGAAACGCCGGACGTCTATGATCAGCTCGATATCGAAACGCTTGAGTAGCGCCATGAAATCCTCGAATTTTCGGTTTCCGTAGCCGATTGTGAATATTTCCGGCACGCTCGTCCCATTAACAATTCAGTTTTTAGAATGGAATAG